>CEPX01040177.1_pt1 | contig 10342 bp, 9 predicted proteins | sample 361361 | NCBI WGS metagenome assembly CEPX01 (sample SAMEA2619974, study PRJEB7988) | marine metagenome | biome: marine biome (ENVO:00000447); feature: mesopelagic zone (ENVO:00000213) & marine oxygen minimum zone (ENVO:01000065); material: "saline water (ENVO:00002010), including plankton...
CATGTTGGATGGTGCTGTGTTTGGGTTGTCGCCTTGCAGCCGCGCCGCCCTCCGCACTGAGTAGCCCACCGAGGAGGGCGCCGGGCCCACTGAGGCTTTAGGCGTCGCGACCGACGACGAACTGTATGGTGTAGACCTCTGGCTCCACGAGAGGCTGGACACCCGCCCCCACCGTGAACATCGGCATGGGGACGGTTCTCCAGATCTCCACCCAATCCCCCCTGAAATCGACGAACGGTTCAATCTCGCGGGCGCGCAAAATGCCGCGGCGCGGTAGTGTCGTCTTATAGCAATGGAGGCCCGCTAGTTCCCCGGACATGGCGTAACTGTACGCGGACATCGCCGATTCGCAGTACGACGTGTATCCGACGCGCTCCCCGACGTATGCTGGCGTCGCCCCGATTATGCCGAGCGCGAGGCCGCCGACGAACAGGAAGCGAACCCACTTCACGGCGGAGTTCCATCTAGCGTTTCGATGCGCGCGCCCGATCCCCGAACCACCAGGTCACGGCGACTTCGGCCAAGAACAGGATGCCGGTCGCGATTTCATTCTGGAGCGCGGAGGCATCTGCGCCCGGTCCCCGGAAGTACATGAGCCCGACCAGCGCCACTAGGCCGCCCGTGAGCGCCGGCCGGACCAGCGCCTTAGTGTTCGTCACCCACCGCGACTCCTTGGCCGTGAGGGCAGTGTCGTGGCCCATCGAGGCGGTGACGGCCCGCGCAGCGGCGTCCGCCTGGGCGATCGCCAAGTCGTTCTCTGCATCCTGCGACCTCTGCTCGCCCTGGAGGACTTGCAAGCGGTATTCCTGGTCGTACTCCGCCTGGCGCGAAACGGCGGCCCGCTCCTCCTCCTTCCCCTTGAACCAGCCCGTGGCAAGACTTCCAAGCAGACCGACGAGCGGCCCGCCGAACAGCGTCATCAGGAATCCCATTTGCTCTTACCTCCGATGCGAACTTTTATGCGTACCGTCAAGGTTCATAACCCCTTGATTTTTCGGACAGGAATGAAACGCGGCAAAATCTGCGTCGCGATTGGGAGATCACCATGTTCGAGCCCTCCCGCAATCAACGTGCAGGAATGTTTTGTATGTTAGGCCAAAGCCGGTAAATCCAGCCGCGACGCAGGCAGCTACCAGTTCGTCCTTGTTGTGACCATTGAGCGCGATATCGAAAGCGTCGCCCATCTTGTGCCGTGATCGCGGCGCTCCGCCCACGGCGGCATTGTGCAGCCGGGAACGGTAGGCGGAGTTGATCTGGAACGGCAGCCCCACCGAAACCCGCGCGCGCTCCAACGCCTCGATTGCATCCGGCACGACGACGATTTCTCCGGTGCCGCGGCAGGCGATTTCGCGCGGCGAGAAATGCGGCCAAGCCCATTTGTCGACTTCGCTGTGGTGGGTGAAGAACACCGCTATCCTCCTAGAACGGTCCAGATGGTCGTGCCGCCCCCGGCGGCAATGAGCACCAAGCCGAGAATCGTAATGACGTAATTACGAATTCGGATCGCGTCGTTCAACCGCTCTACGTTGACCACGTTCAACCGCTCCTCGCTATCGTCGATGCGCGCGTGCGCGTCCTTGACGGCATCGACCCCCCCTTCCCGCACTGAGGCCAAACCGTGATTGACTGTCTTTGACAGGCCCGCGATGCTCACCTCTATGCGCTGGGTGACATCCCGCAGTGCGTCCTCGACGCGCCGGTTGTCGATGTTGTGCTGGTCGAAGTTTTGGGCGCAATGCTCAATGTGCGTCTTGACCCCCTCGGCGTTTGCTGCGCCTTGGCGGGCAAGGTCGATCAGTACCGGAAGGAGGAGGCCAGCAGGTATGCCGGCACCATTCCCGTTTCCGTTAGGCGCTGCGTTCGCGTCGTTTGTCACTGATCCGCCGCCAGTTGTTGCGGATGACGACCAGATACCCGAGCACCAGAACCGCGACGATAACCGTCAACCAATCGATTCGCAGTAACACGATCGCTACGGCCACCACTACATGGATGGAGACTTTCGGGATCGGCCAGGCATCGTTGAACATGTCCATCCAGCGCTGGACAACCGTGTTGCTTTCGCGAAGGCCGAGCCGTCGCCCCCAAACGGTGAGCCCTGTGTCGAGTAGGCCGACGACCAACTGTGCGAGCGCCACGCCCACAAACCAGTCAAACCATGACAGGTCCATCTTACTTCTCCTTCTTCTCCGCCAACGGTGCAGTTACCGTCTCGGCGTCTTTGATTGCATTCGCGAGGTGGAGTAGGAACCGCGGGGCGCGCGTCAGCACCCACATTGCACTTTCCGTCCAGGCCTTGCTCAAGAACGTGTAGTCGGCGTCCTCCAGCGTGATAAAGACCTTCTCCTCCGACGATGCCGCGGCAAGATTCACCGCATCCTCGACCCGGATGTAAAGCGCGATGTCTGCCAACGAGCCGGGCTTTGCCGCGAACGGCACGAGGAACGCTTTGAAGATTGCCGCGCGCGGGTCGTGCCGCTCCTCGGCCGGCAAGAGTTCGACGATGTCGCCGGGGTTGATATGAATAACCCGCATCCGGTGGTCTCCTCGTCTATTGTATCAAGGTTGTTGGAACTGGGCCATCCCAGTCTAGAATCTGCGTGGGCAGGTTCCGGTCAAGGAACTTCTGCCGCACTCGTGATGCTTGGAAGGCATTGATCCCGAGTTCGCCGAATGTTTCGTCGAGCGCCTCCATGAGGGCGTCTAGCATTTCGTGGTTCTGCCAGATCGCGCCGCGAACCACCCGCGATTCCTGTCCACCGTTCAGCATCGCGCGGCTTCCTGCAGCCCGTGCGCTATCGGAAACGACCTCGCTTATCACGCCCGCCCCACCGCCCCCCTTGTTCGCCAGCGCGTGCTCGTCGTAGCAGTTGTCGTCGAACCGAGAGGGATGGATACATTTGCCTACCGTCTCAGGGCACTCGGCCCCGCGCCAGAGATCCACACCGCGGAGGACCGCCGCGTCGTCCCACGGCACCGTCTCGCCCGTTGCGGGATCGACCCGCAGGTCGAAGGCACCGCCGTCCGCGCCGTCGTAGAAGTAGTCCCCGTCCTCGTCAAGGCCCCAAAGCCAGGTCGTTGCGCCGGCCCTGTAAACCGAAATGGAAAACACGTTCATGTTGGAGCTGGAATTGGCGAGGGCGTTGGAGCCGGTGTGCCCGTAGTATTGCATCTCGATGCCGCTGAAGAAATCCGAGTTCGTCTTGGTGGAGATCGTCCCCTGCGATCCGAACCCCGTCAGACGAAGCGCGCCGCGCGTCAAGTCCGACTCAGCGTAACCCACTATGGCGAGGCCGCCCTTGGCGGCGTCTGACTTTTTAACGGTATGCCACGTATCGGTCTCCGCGCCGTCCGTGTAGCCATGCGCCACGTCCGAGCATTTGACCGCAATTGCCTCGTTGTCGGCGCCTCGCAGATTGATCGTGAGGCCGGTTGTCATGCCAGTGTTCGCAATGTCGCCGATGAAGAAGATGCCGGCGCTCTCCGACATAGCCGAGGCGGGAAAGCCGAGAGACTGCCGCACCGTCGAGCCTTCCTCATATATGAAAGCGCCAGCACCAGTCGAGACAATGAACTGGTCATTTGCCACGGCAGCACCAAGGGTATTGAGGTCATCCAGGACCGCACCAAACGCCTGCACGTCTGAGCTGATGGCGAGGCCGAGCGTCGTTCGTTGGGCGGCGGCGGAGGCGTCGTCCAACAACGCCCGGCCCGCGGCGGTGAAATCAGCCACCGAGGCGGTGCCGGAGCCGGTGAAATAGGGCAACTTGTCGGCGGCGCTGGTGAGCCCGGCGATCGCGGCCAATTCCGCATCATAGGCCTGGACGTTGACGCCGATCTCCAGGCCGAGGAACGACCGCGCGCCCGCGCCGCCGGCGCCTAGCGTGGTCAGGTCGGAGTCGTAGGCTTGCACGTTGGTGCCAATTGCAAGACCGAGCGATGTGCGCGCCGTGCCCCCACTCTCCGCAACCCAATTGCTACCGTCCCCGACAATGACATTGCCGTCCGTCACCGCCAGGGCGGCGATATCGTCGAGCTGATCGTCCTGCGTCTGGTATTGGGTGACGGTGAAGGTGATGGAGGTCGTGCCGATGGTGATGTCGTTGGCCGTGGAGATTCGCGCCACAGTGGCGGCACCGACGGTGCCGCCGTTGATAAATACTGCTGTCCCCTGCTTGATGTCACGCGCGCCATTCCAGTCCTTGGAGCGCGACCAAGCGGTTACTGAGGCGTCATAGATGCCGTTCTCGCTTCCGTCGGTCTGATCTTTGACCAGCACTCGGTCGTCGGCAACAACGGCGACGCCGTCGATGGTCTGCGTTCCTGAAAGGGTGATGTTCGCGGTCGTGGCGACCCCCACTGGCGCCTTGTACGCCACCGCTGAGTTCACTCCGTCGACCCGGTCCGTCTGTGTGGACGCCATCGGAATCTCCTACTCGTTGAAACCTACGCGGAAATTTGGAAGGCCCTCCGGGGCGAGGTCGCCTTTTCCCCACCAGAACGACTGGCCGGTGCGGTTCATAGTGGCCTGCTCGCTCCGCCGGAAGTTGGTTGATGCGTGTGGGTCCGCCAAGTATTCAAGTTGGTCAAAGACTAGCCGTTGCATCGCCAAGCGGGAGTACCACAGAGAGGAGCCTGGATAATAGCGGGCGGCGAAGCGAATTGCCTCTTTCCCAAAGTTCGTGTCCTTGCCTTGTCCAAGTTGGTAGAGGTTGCCCACAGTCAAACTCCAGGCATCTAAGACTAATCCTCCTGCCGGGCCGCCGAGTTCCACCAGCCTCCCCCCGAACGCATTGGGATCCCGGAGCAGGAAATCGCCGAACAGGCCGAGCCCCCCACCCCTCGCCAGCGCCTTCCCCCAGAAGGCTACCGTGTTCATGTCCTCCATGTTTTTGCCGATCGAAAGCTGGGACAGTTGATATCCTAGTGCGCCCATAATCGTCGTGCCCACGATGAGCGATGCGAGATAGCGCCCCCTCTGGGACAGGCTGGGCAAGTTCAGGCCGCGCATGATGTGCAGGTGCGTGATGTTGACGGGATACGAAAGGAACATAATCGTACTGCGGCTCAGTTCTCCCCATATGGTTCCTGGACGTGTCCCGCCGTGCATTTGGCTGCGGGCTCGCGGCGTCGTCGTCGGCACCCCGAACTCGCTTGCGGTGAGAATCATCTGGGCGACCTTCGAGCCAAGCTCCTGATCGAAGTCCATGAGGTCGGGCGTCGATAGGAGCATCACTCCGGTGTTCCTGTATTCGAACAGCGCCTCGGTCGGAATGCGCGCCCATTGCCTCTCGTCGATCCCGTAGAACTTGAGTTGGCGCTGGGTGGCCTCGGGCAACTCGGTGAACGGACGGCCGACGAACTCGCCGAGGTGCGCTATGAATGTCATCCCCACGCCATGGCGCCCGGCAGCCGTAAGTGGAGACAAGCCCGAGAGCCGCAGCGTCCCATCTGAGAACATCTTGGACCACCGCGGACCGATCACTTCGCCAGCGTAACGGACTTGCGCCATCGCCATCGTCGTCCAAGCGTCGGCCCCCAACCCCATTCTCACAGCGATGCGCTGGTGCTCCGCGACGTGAGGCGACAGCCCTTTCAAAACATTGACCCAGACGCGGACGGCCGACAGTCCGTTGAATTTGGCCGCCATCCCCTGTGTAACTATATCGGTCAGGGCCATTATTGTTGCCGAGCCGAGAAGCGCCGAGGTCAGCATGTTCCGCGTGGCGGACATGGCGTTCGCCAACGTGACATGTACCGGGACGGCGGTTTTGCCTGTGAGTTCGTCGAAGTCCCGGTGCAGCGCATAGATGTCCTTCCTCGCCCGTTCGACGAGCTTCGCTCCCTTGCCCGCGGCGTCCTTCTCGATCAACTGCGCCATATAGAAAACCATTGCGCGCGGGTTCGGGCCGAGCACCTCCAGCAGCGCTATGTCCATCGCCATGTCGTGAATGTGCTTGGTCGTGGCATCGTAGATGGACGCGGCACCAAACTTCTTCTGATATTCCATCCACGCATCCGCGTTCAGGAAATGCAGTTCCCGCGCAAATTGCCGTGTGTTCGCCAGAGTTTGTTGCCCCATAGCGAACACCGGCTCTCGCGTGGCCCAACCGCCTGTGCTGATTTCGTCGTATGCTCCTTCCACGAACCGCCGCAGCGTGACAGCGCTCATAGGCAGTCCGGTGGAGTCGTCGATCATGTGTGCCGGATTGAGACGCGGCAGCACGTAATCGACCCACTCGTCGCGCGGCTTTTCCATCACTCTCAGCATGTCGTGCGTCTGGAGACCGCCCAGAACGCTGCGGCGCTGGATATTGCCGCCAGCCGCATTGAAACGGTCAACGAGAAGATTATCGGTCTCGCGGTAAGCGCGCGCCGCCGCCGCCGCCACTGCATCGCCAGTTGTTTCCATGGACAGTTCGCGGATGAGGTTGCGCTGCGACATGACATTGCGCGTAAACCCGCCGATGTGCGGCCGGTATTTCTCGACCAGGACGCCAAGGTGCGCGTGGGCCTGCCGCAGAATCGCTTCGCTCCGCGACCATACGTTCGTTCGTCCGGTCTGGTCTTTAATGTCGCGGTTCAAAACGGCGAGGAGCGCACGACCCAGCCGGGGTTCGCCTTGCGCGGTCCGGTAGCCTTCGCCGAACCGCACGATGTCATCGGCGATGCGCCGCGTCCGTGCCGCGTTTTCCGTCCGGCGCACAAGTTGTTCGCCGAGGATGCGGATGACGGCAGCGCCGGCGGCAGCGTCCGCGTCCGCGTCGCTCATGCGGCCGTCGTAGCGCGCGCGGTGGTGATCGAACAGGTCGGACGCGAACTTGGCCCTATCGGCGTCGGTCTTGCCCCGTTTCGCTTTTCCTGTGATGCAGCGTTTCAGGCTCATGAATCCCATCCATAGCAGACTTTGAGGTCGGCAAGCGACTTCGCGTCGGCGTCGAGTTCGTCCTGGACAGCGCGCGCCGACATTATCTGGACCATGTCATTATCCCCTTCTTTCACCACGCCGACCGGCAAGTCCGCCTCGGGGGTGTTCGCCACCACGGCCCGGAATTCCTCCTCCAAGCCATCCGTCATCCGCGCTGCAATCTCAGCATCCGGCAGGTCCAGGTCAATGTCCAGCCGCGTCATCGCCTCGTCGAGCTGTGCGAGAGCGGCGAGCGTCTCAGCCGCATCGTCGCCGACGCCAGTGTCGGGGTAGAGCTTGCCGCGGCCATGGATTTCGGCTTCGATCGCGTCAAGCAACAGTTGGCGGGCGTCGATTACGTCGGGCCGCGTGAAGTCGTCGAGTTCCGCTTTGAGTGCCGGGAAGTATCCAGCTTGAGCCGCCGCCTCGGGCGCTGCGTCATCCAGCGCCAAACCCGTCTTGTCGTTCAACAGCCCTGGACGGGCGCGGGCACCCCCCATCACAGCCCTGAGTTCCCCGCCTGAGTCCTTCACCCCCCCCAAGTTCCGCAGGAAATTCACCAGCGATACGCCGCCCGGCTTCGGCATCGCCTTCTGGCCGCGCATGATCTTGAGCAACTCGGCAAGAGACCCTCCTACCTCCTCCACTGAATCCTCGATAACGTCCGCCACTGCCGCAGCAGTCTCACGGCGCGACGCTTCCTCCGCCGGCGTGCGCTGCCGAACGCGAGGCGCCGGCAACGCCACTTGCTGGGGCTCCGCCGCTGCTGCTGGTGGCTGGCCGCGTAGACCAGCCTTCACCATTTCCTCCGCCTCCGCCCTTGTCGCGCCCAGCCCTTCAAAACCTGTAATCTCATCCAGACGACGATTGAGGCTATCGATGCTGGCGAAAATGAATTCCGAATATTCGTGCGGGATGCCTTCGAGATACGCTCGTTGGGCCGCATCCGCCTCGGCCAACGTCCCGCCGCGCTTGATGACAGCGTCCCCCACCTTTCGGAACCCGAGAGCAAGCCGCCGGATTTCGTTCGCTACCTCCGCTGCGTTTCCGCCCTTCTTCGCGAGCCGACGCAGCGCGTTCTTGACCTGAGGATCCTCCAGAAAGCCGTCCATGATGGCGAAGCGCCGGTCTAGGCTTCTGACCGCCGGCCCTCCCGGCTTTACGCCTGGGTCGCCGTCGCCCGGGCGCCACACGGGCTCCTCAGTGCGCGCCCCGGCCCGCCCCGATACTCGGGCGGCGGCGATCTCGTCGGCCAACGCTGCGTCCCTCGCGGTGACGGTTGCGGCACCCTCGACCGGCTGGGCAGCCCTCGCTGCGGCCTCGCCAGCAACGGTGGCTCCAGCATCCCGCGCGGCAACATCGGCGATGGCCGCCTCCCTCGCAGCGCGCGTTTCAACTTCTTCCAGGGGCGTCAGGGTAGTAGTTGAGAGTAGAACGTCTCGGCGCGCTGCCGTGGTGAAGGGCGGCCGCACCTCCCACTCGTAGATGACTGTGCCACGCTCTGCCGCGCGCGCCGCCGCGACGGCAGCCTCTGGCACTAGTTCCCTCGCCAGTTCCTCCTCCTCAATGAACCGCTCGATGGCCGCCCTGGCGGCGAGTTCGTCGGCCGTCATCGCAGTACTGCGGAGTTCGCGGTGCATCACAAGCAGCTTGCCGAGCCCCATGCCCGCCAGTTTGAAGGCCGCGCCGAGAACAAATCCGCCAGCCGTGACGGCACCAACCATCGTCGCCCCGGTGGCAAATCCAGCATCCTCGAAGCCGAGCTCCTTGCGGTATTTCTGGACGATGGTCTGGATTCCCACCTCGGTCGCGCCGGTGACGAGCGCAAGCATGACGGCCGTCCGCAAGACCGACGCCCCAGCAGCTGGCGTGTACAGGCTGCTAAGGATGATGGCCGGGTCCGTGAAGACGCCGCCGGCCATGCCAACGAACCGTCCAAACGTGCCCAGACCCCCAGAGCGGGCCGCGACATCCTCCACGCGCTCCCCTAAGCCGTGAGCCCACTCAGCGATATCGTCGCGGATTTGCTGCGGATCCCGCAACTCAAAGTCCCCCCCCATTTCCCTCGCAAGTTCCCTCGCCTTGACGGCCTCCTCATAGAACCTGGCTTCGCGCACATCCATTGGGTTAGGCGCATCCGGCTCTGCGGCTCGGGTATGGAAGGGGCCTTCATCGGGGGGGAGGTAGATCGGGTTTTGCAGACGAGTGCCGCTCGCGCGCTCAATCTCCTCGATGTAGAGATCGTATTGTTCCTCAAGATTTACGTGATCGGAAATGCTGCGCCAGGTCGCTTTCCAGTCGTCGAACGCGGCCCGCACGTTCTCCTGGAAACCAGCGGGCCTGAGCCCGAGCGGATTGAGCTTGGCGGTGACAAGAGCGTTGCGGGTGTCGATGAACATTACGAGACTTCACTCATCCGCTCTAATCTTGTCGCGGGGGCTGGAGCGGGCTCCGGTTCCGTTTCCGGCGCAGCGGCCAGCATTAGCTGGCGAAAGTCAAGCACGTATACGTCGCCAGTCACTGTGAGCGCGTACTGGATGTCGTCGCCAACGCGGTAGGCAAGCCAATACTCGCCATCGCCGACTGTATACAGCATCGCCTCGCGCACCTCGTCGGCAGTGATTCGCACGAGCATATCGGTCTCCTGGCGGTACGGCCCATGCGTCCCTTGGGCAATATCGCCGCTGATCGGGTAGTGCAGGTCCGGGTCGCGCAATGCCCTCAGCCAGAGGTTAAAGTCGCTTTCGGTATAGCCCCGTGGTGTGATGTAGTTCTGGTGGTTCCGCTCGCCGACATCGCCGATCACGTCCTTAAGAGCTTGTTTGAAATCGTTCTTCGCCGACCTGTCCCATTTCGCGAGATCTTTCCCTTTCTGTTGGCGGCGGTGCGTGAAAAGCGCCTTCGCGGCTTCCAGAGTTGCCGCGCGTGAGTCGCCACTGTTATCGGTTATCAAGGCACCACCGATGTAACCATGCAGTTCGTCTCCCGCGTTCTCCGAGAACGCCTCGTGGTGCACGCCGGGATTTATCGCCAGGAACTCCATGCCGGCGAGAATCTCGCGCACCACTTCCGGGTCGTCGCGCGTCATGTCGGCCAGCATCCCCATCACGGGGGTGTCTTCCGAAATCGTCTGAACGACTTCTTCGAGCATGTCCCGCGGCATGTTCATGTCCGCCAGTTGCCCCAGTTTGAGCATCCGGTTCGCCGCGTCGTCTGCACGCCAAGCGCGGGCCATCAAGTCGGCCTCCTCGCGCGTCATCGGCCCAACGTCTGTGGGGTTCCCTCTGAAGTAGACTTCGGCCACGGTCCTCGCCGCCTGGACGCGCTCCTCGACGGATGCCGGGTCGGCTGGGTTGAACGGCTCCAATTGAAACAGACCGGCGCGGGCGGCCCACGACAGAGGATCGTCCTTAAGTGCGGAGTTCATGGAATTGA
>CEPX01081335.1_pt1 | contig 10342 bp, 19 predicted proteins | sample 361361 | NCBI WGS metagenome assembly CEPX01 (sample SAMEA2619974, study PRJEB7988) | marine metagenome | biome: marine biome (ENVO:00000447); feature: mesopelagic zone (ENVO:00000213) & marine oxygen minimum zone (ENVO:01000065); material: "saline water (ENVO:00002010), including plankton...
AGGCGGTCCCCCAGTGCCCGCCGGCGGTGTTTCTGGACGGCTGAGAGGCTCTGAGAGGTGGGGTGGCGGGGTGAATCGGGGTGCGAGGCCGCTGGGAGCCCCTGAGGGCTGGACGCGAAACTCCCCCCCGCTAGGAGTCGGGGGGGAGTTTGCCTGAGGTGCTGGGCGCTGGTGGATGAGTCCAGCGGGCAGCACCGTCGGGGTGGGCTAGCCGAGGATCGGCTGCTCCTGATCGCGGTCAGGGTCGACGAACAGGGTGACGCCGTTGAGCGTGCTGGTGATCAGGTCGGTGGCCGTCGCGTGGTTCCTGTCTGCCATCGTGAGGCGGCGCAGGATGCGCTCCAGCGCTGCGACACGGTCGGTGAGGTGTTTGACGGTGTCGGCGGTTGCACTGAGGTCGCGAGCCCATCCGCCTCCTGAGCCCTCGGCGCTGCGAGTGTTGCGCTGGTTGGCGAGGCGGACCGCCTTCTCAAACGAGTGAGCGAGGTGGCATCCTGTGTCGTCGCTGCTGCCGAGGGCGTCCCTGCTGAGGTACTCGCGGAGCAGGTCTTCTGCGATGCCTGCGCCGTCGACCTCGGTGCTGCTGTTGGCGATGGCGTCGGACACGATGTCCTCCAGCCTCCCGTCAGCCCACTTGTCGCGGATCATGTCATCGACGAAGTCCCAGTCGAACATGTTGAGTTGGTTTTCCACCTCGCCCGAAATGTAGGGCTGCAGCCCTTCGCTGATGTCGTCGGTGTCGACGTCGATGTTGGCGCGGATGACGCCGAGGTTGATGTTGGTGCTGATCTCCATTGCTACTTGCTCCCTGTTCGTGCGCCGACTCTGTGGATCGGCGTCGGTGTTGATCCTACCTGCCGTTTTTGTCACGCGGCTGGATGCTGTTGATGAATGTCGTGCGTGCTTCGTGGAGCCACTGTCGTGTGCGTTCGCGTTCGGCGGCTGCTTGTCGGCGTAGTTCGACGGCAAGTGCCAGGAGCAGGCCGAAGGCGGCGAGTGCTGCGACGATGAGGGCTAGTTCCAACATGATGTTCTCCTGTGGTGGTGGTTGGTGGTGGCATCCTAGACGCGAAACCGCCCCACCGTGGACCCTCGCAGGACGGTGGGGCGGCTCGGCAGTGTGCAGATTCAACCGTGAATGGCGGCTCCTCTCTACTCGCTGTCGGGATAGTCGACCACGGTGTCCCACTCGCCCCAGTCGTCGGTGATGTCGGGCTGCTCGGCTACCAGCGTGGTGCCATGAGAGGTGGCGGCTGCCATGTCCTCGGCGCGCTCCGCTTCCCACGCCATGAAGGCGTGCGTGGCTGGATAGCCATCGGCTGCTCGGCTCGTCAGGGTCTTCTCGATGGCGACGGCGGCACGGTGGCGCCCACCCCGCTGGGTGCGGCTGTGCTGCTCCCACCCTTGCGTCGCCATCATTGCTGCCCACGCTGTGCCCCTGAACTGCGGAGGGACGCGGTCGGAGTGGTACTCATCACCGATGTCCTCCCGCCGGTTGTCCCACATCGTCTGGCCGCGGCCGTCCTCGTCGGGGCGGTCACCAAACATGGCGGGCAGCGCCTTGTCTCGGAAGATCGGGAACGAGAGCGGTGTCTCGGTCAGGCGGGCGATGGCGGCGTCGACCTCGGTGGCGGCGCCGATCATGTCACGCAGGATCGACCGAGCCTCCTGGAGTCGCCACGGTGCGCCGACGGTGTGTCGGATGGCGACCTCGGCGGGACGGCCCAGCACGTTTGCTCGGAAGGTGTTCGCACAGACCACGATGCTCGTGGAGAGCGTCCCGACTAGCGGAGTCGTGCGGTCATGGGAGGTGCCGAGGTTCAGCGAGTGCCCCCGTGTAGGCAGTCCGTCCAAGGCGGCGTCGTCGGGTACTCCGAGTGACACGAACGCTAGGCGTCGGCTCCTGAGAGTGCCTGCGGACAGGGTGGGGATGTCGATGCCCCGCTCCACCTGTGCGGCCTCAGCGAAGACGTCGGCAAGGTCGACGAGTTCGCTGTTCTGCAGGATGCAGTACGTCGATGGGACTACGTCCCAGACGTCATGTGGGTCGTCCGACGCCGTGAGGGCTTTCCAGCCTTCGATGACGCTGGCCTTCGGGATGAACAGGACACCGTCGGGCGGTGTGATGGGGCCACCACCGTCGAACGCTGTCGCTATTGGGCCGATGCTGTCCAGCGTGGCCGACACCGACACGATGTCGTGACCGTTGACCCACCAGTGGGTCGATTGTGGGCCGTCGTCGGTGTCTTCGACGCCGAGGGCGGCGAGCCACTCGGTGCGTGGCAGGCAGTCGGCGTATTCCTCGCCAAGGCGATGCCAGTTGCCGATGCCCGACAGCGGGCTGTTGGTTGTGATCAACACTCGGTCAATCTCGGTGTTTATCTCATGCATGGATGGGTACTCCCTTGCTCTGGGTTCCCCTGCGGGGAACCTCGGAGCCGAGGATACCAGCACGGCTGGGTTGTTGCGTGCATGGTCGGCTGGGTTGTTGTCGACGGTTCCTGGCCTGCGTCGACCAGCCGCGTGGCGTCGCTGATGCCGGCGCCGTTTCGTGTGCGGTGGGAGGTGACACGACGGGGGGTTGAGGGGTGGTAGGGTGACGGCGTCAGGAACCACAACACAAGGGAGACAGTCATGGAGATCACGAAGCAGTTGGTGGAGGCGGCGTTGGCCGACGACACCATCGAAGGCGATGGTCACGCAATCATCGACCCGAAGCATTACGAGCCGCACTTCCCGAGGGAGGTGCTGGACGAGGCGACGTTGGTGCATACGCACTACTCCGATGGCAGTTTCAAGGGCAGCATCTTTTCACCCGAGGGTGAGTTGCTGGAGTCGGTCGATGGCGTCAACAATCTGTCGTTCCTCTACTGGGTGGCGAGGCGGGCTGGTGTGGAGTGGATGCCAGCGTTCGGTCGTGGCACCGAGGCTCGTCATATCGTGTCGGCGTTGCGTGAGTGGGTGGCGTCGTGACGATCACGAACGAAGCCCAGGTCGTGGCCGATGCGCTGCTGGAGTTGGTTGATCAACTGGTCACGCATCGTGTGAACGTGATCACCGACTCGGACTGGTTCACCGATGCGGTGCAGGCCGAGGTGGAGGACTACTTCATAGGGCTGGTCGACAGGGGGGTGGAGGCGTGAGTTTGAGCGAGGAAGCCCGTGAGTTCAACGAGAGACAGAAGCGGTATCGCGAAAGCGAGTGGCAGCATCGGCACACGGGGGGTAGGGACCACCGTGAGTTGATGGAGGTGTTGCGTCAGATAGAGCAGAGCCTGAGGGTGCTGGCTGAGGAGTTCAGGGGCGTGGTGACATGGCGAAGGAAGTAGTGTTCGTGTCGGCCAGGTGCAACAATTGCGACCGAACGGTCGGGACGATTGTTCAGGCCGAGCCTTACGATCGGTGGTTGGGTGGAGGCGTGAATGTGCAGGACGTCTTCCCGAGGTTGAGTGCCGCCGAGCGGGAGGTTCTGATAGGGAAGCGCAAGGGGTGGTACCTGTGTGACTTCGGGTGCTGGGACGAGGTGTTGGGGGGTGACGACGATGAAGACGACGATGAAGATGACACCTGAGAAGCGTGCGTCGACGCAGGCTGCGATCGACAGGTTGCAGGAACTGGTCGACGACTTGTACGACGAGTTGTTGGAAGCAGATCGTGCCGGCGAGGTCCGCTATGCGGATGAGTTGTGGCGCATCCGTTTCGATGCGTTGGGTACGATCGCAACAGTGAAGGAGGCTATGAATGAAGCATGTGATTCACGTTCACCAGCAGAAGATCAAGAAGGGTGAGCCGGCGATCATTGATCGCACCTACAAGGGGTCGACGCACTGGACGCATGTCCGCATCAACGGCCCATGCGAAATCATTCATTCCCCGACGCCCGATCACTGCGGGGCGCGGGTGTGGATTGTGACCTATGCCGAGGTAGATCACCTAGCGTGAAAGGAGCCATTGATGGCTACACCGAATGAACCCGAAGGCGAGTTACTGATAAACGTGCTGGGCAACCACCTGGAAGCCTCGCTGATGGCAGCGCAGAGAAGCATGCTTTCTTTGTATGCGCCGTTCAATCACATCGTGTCGAACTTTCGGAAGTTCGACACGGACACTTTGTTGGACTTAGAGGTAAAGATTCAGGAATTGACAGCACATATCATTGAGTTGTCGCGGTCTTTGGACGATTAGAAAGAGAGATTCTTATGGTTGACCCTGTGTTTATTGATGCGAATGCGTTGCGTTTGGCGTTGCTTATTGATCCTGAAACCTTTGCTTCCGCTTTGGAAGAAAGGGTAAAGGCCGAGGGTGGAGGCGCGTTCGACCTGGGGTATGCGACGCAGGTGAGTCGCAACACGGAGGCTGTGTTGCTGGCGGTGGGGTGGGTTAGGCGGCACGCCATGTTGGAGGAGAACCTGCTGTTGGGTAACGGCGCTGAGGTGGCTAGAAGAGCGGGGGTGCAGCGGGGTAGGGCGCACACGATGATGAATCGTGCGACGCATGAGCGGGTTCACGGGGTGACGTTGCGTCGGCTCCTGGCCCTGTATCCTGAGGGTGCTTGACAAGGGTGAAGTAGGGACGGTAACGTGGGGGCACCCCTTCAGGGGGGTGCCCCCCAACGGAACGTATAGGGGCCGGCATCTCACGCTCCCGAGGTGCCGGCCCCGACCCAGTGTCACACCCGAAAGGTACACTGCCTACATGATAGAGATCCCGATCCGCCAGAGTTGGCTGAACACATTGTCAAATTGCCCTGAGTGGGCGCGGCAGGATCGCCTGGGGTTGGTTACGCAGAAGGAGAGTTCCGACATGCTGCGTGGCAATCTGGTGCATGGCGCCATTGAGTATGTGGGGCGTGCGATGATGCGTGGTGATGATCCTGCGTTTGAGGTGATGGAGGATGTCATTGACGATCTGTTTCATAACAGCGTTGATGATGTCGATGTGTGGCGTGATGATCATGTTCGTGTCATAGATGTGGCTCGTAGGAATGCTCGGGTGTGGTATGACGAAGTTCTTCCGTTGCTGCATCCTGTCGGGGTGGAGGAGGAGTTTCGGTTTACGTTGGATGAGCGGGATGGGGTTCGTTTGGTGGTGACTGGTACTGCTGATTGGATCAACGAGGACAGGTCGATATGGGATTGGAAGAACCCGAGTCGCAAGTATGAGCCGTGGGAGAAGAAGCGGTGGGATTTGCAGTCGCATGTGTATTGTGCGGCGTTCGGGTCTACGGCGTTCAACCTTGTTGCTTTGGTCGACGGGGTGGTTCAGCGGATAGAGATCGAACGAACTGAGGCGCACACTGAAGCGTTGAAGGATTTGTGCTGGTCGGCTGCGGAGTTGCTGCAGTCTGACCTGGAGGTCTGGCCGAAGCGTTGGGGCTGGTGGGGTTGCTCACCGAAGTGGTGCCCCGTGTGGCAGGCTGGTGAATGCCGAGGGAAACACCTTGGCTCTGACCCGTGGTAACACAGGGAGATAGATAACATGACAGATTCATCCACGGTGGTTTCCGTTACCTTCTCGCAGAAGGTGTCGGAGGCTCCATACGAGACGGCTGACTACACACTCAGCATCACTCGCACCTACCCTGATTCGTTTGACGATGAGTCGATCCTCATCGAAGCGGAGGGGTTGTTCAACGACATCAAGACGGAGGTGTTGAAGCAGGCCGGTCAGGAGGTTGATCTGTCGGAGTCGGGGGTGGTCATGCGGACGCTCAAAAGCGGCGTGGCCCGACCTGATCGTGATCCGCCTAGCGTTGCCGCGGCGCCCACCCAGGGTCATGCTACGGCGGCACCGCCGTCGGCGCCTGTAGGGCCGACGGCGCAGTCGATGGCTGCTGCTCCGATGGGGGGCGCCAAGGTGTACCCACGGGTCGACTTCTGTGTCGGTAAGGAGTCTGACACGAAGCAGGCTGCGTGGAACCTGTTGGCGTTCCAGCCGCATGAGTGGGCTGACGACGGCGGTGGTGTCATCAAGGTGTATGACGTCAAGGAGCATGCGGACGGGTCGACTGACAGGAATGCGAATGGGAAGAACTTTCCGAACTTCTCTGTCACTGCCGAGGCGCTGAACCGTATTGGTGTCGGGGTTGCTCGCAACGTGGGCTTGTGGGTCAACGAGGGTGATTCCAATGTTCCGATGAAGGTGTGGGATCAGGCTGGTGGTCAGGCCAAGTCGGACGCTGTGGACTTCCAGTGGGAGGCGCGGCGCACCGAGTTGCAGGCTTTCACCTTTGAGGCTCTGCGTGGGTGAATCCCACAACGTCCATAATGACGGGGAACTCCCGCACACCCTCACGGATGCCGACATCGACGCCCGCCTCGGCGGGGTCGATGTCGGTACTCCGACCGAGTACCGTTTCTTCCGTCCCACAGGCGACGCTGTTGACCGATGGGTTGACTATGCCGCCGGCAGCGAAGACCGCTACTACCTGGGTTTGTCCGCTATCGACGACAAGATGCGTGGCGTGTGGCCGTCCGATGTTCTGGTAGTTACGGGTCGTGCCCATACAGGCAAGTCGGCAGTGTTGTTGTCGTCGATAGCCACCAATCTGAAAAACGATCCGAACTTCCATGCTGTCATCTTCACACCCGATGAGCCCGAGATTCTTGTCGTGTCAAAACTGTATGCGTTGTTGTATCACCGTGACCTGTCGGCAGTGGAGGAAGCGTTGAAGTCGGGCGACAGTGCGTATCGTGCCGAGATTGAGGAGGCCAAACGGACTTGGCTGGACAGGGTGAAGATATTTCCGTATGCGTTGCCGTTCGCTGAGATGTCGGTTGCTCTCGCTGAGTGTGAGGACTACTGGCAGGCTCGTCCGTTGTTCACGATGATCGATTTCTTGGAGCAGATGCCGCGTGCTGTTGGTTACGACGGGGTGTCGACGGTGTTGAAGGGCATCAAGGAGTGGGCTGAGTCGGAGAACATGCCGGTCGGGTTGGTGCATCAGTCTGGTAAGGGTAGTTCGCGTGGTGCTTCACGGGGTATGGACGACGGCAAGTTCAATGCCGACGAGTATGCTATACTGCAGTTGAATGTGTTTCGCAAGCGGGAACTTCCGAAGTTGACGGTTGAGGAACGGCGTGTCCACTCTGTTTCCATTTCGTTGGATCTGTGTAAGAACAAGCGTCCGCCATGTCAGATCACGGATCCTCCGATCGATTACTTTATCGACCCGTTGTGTGGCCTGGTACGCGAGTACCTTGATGCCGACATTCCCCGTGATGACCGATGGATAGTTTGACTCTGATCGAAAAGTTTGCGCTCCTGCACCGTGGGGGCGCGTTGGCTCAGTGCCCCGTAGGGGGCGCTGTGAAGCCGCTGACGGACAGCACGGGTGTTGCACGGCCTGCGAACGGCGGAGACTATGTCGACGCCGTACAGGGCCATTTAGGTGGCTCTGGCGACACCCTGGGTGTGTACCCGTTGTTCAAGCACCAGAATATGTGGCAGGTGCATTGGATGGCAGTCGATCTGGACGACGGAGACGCCAGCCTGATACATGCACGCAACGTGCAGGCGCTCCTATCCAAGTTCGGGATCTTCGGCATTGTCGAAACATCCCAGTCGAAAGGCTACCACGTTTGGGTGTACCTGCAGAACCCAGTGTCGGCGCTGCTGGCACGACGCGCCATGACGGGCGCCTGCCGCATCGTTGACGCCCCCACCCAGGAGGTGTACCCGAAACAAACCGATCTGCGTTCAGGACAGATCGGCAACTGCCTCAGGTTGCCGTACCCATACGGTGCAGCAACAGGACGCACATGCGGCATCGATGATGACGACACCCCGATGGAACTCAACACCTACGTCGACCATGCATGGACGAGGCTGGCATCGCCGGCATCGATACGCCAACTGCTTCCCCTCTACGTCGACCCCGAACCCGTAGACGACCCGTTGGAACGCACCCGCTCAGGAGACAACTTCGGTGGTCTTGCAGCCGACATATGGGAAGCAGACACCTGGAATGATCGAAGCAACGACCTCTGCACGTTCGCCTGCTCGCTGCTGGGACAGGACTTTTCCGACGATGCCATCATCGCATTGCTTTACGAACTTGACAACAAGATGTGCAAGTATGTTGACCGATCCGACCGGCAGGTACGGATCCGCGGCATCCTTGAGGGAGCGAAACGGGAGAAACTGCACCTTGACGGTGCCTCTACCTGATCGGACCCCTCTATGCGACACAGGTTCACTGTCCGCGGACGCCCCATAGCGAAAGGGCGACCCCGTTTCGGAGCGAAACGGGTTTACACACCGAAACGCACAGTCGACGCCGAGGCCGTCATCGCTGCCGCCTACAACGGCCCCTACTTCGACGGCCCCGTATCGATGTCATGCGTGTTTCACCTTGACCGCACCGTCATCACAATCAACAGCCTGAACGACGACGACAAGTCGCCCCTGCAGGGCGACACCACCAACTATCTCAAAACGGTAGAGGATGCTCTGAACGGCGTCGCCTACAACGACGACAAACAAATCCTCCGCATCAGAGGATCCAAGAAATGAGCGGCCCGTTCCATGAGAAATCGTTTGAAGAACGCATGGCGTCGATGGGCGACGAAGCCGAAGGCGAGTTTGAATCCCGCCACGACAACGTGGCCCGTTTCGGATTCAACCGGCCCCCGTTCAGCATCCAAAACCTGCCGCTCCACATCCGTTACGCCCCCGACTTCATCCAGGCATCGCCACAACAGTTCGTTGAAACAGTCGGCATGGGCAAAAACGGCCTCAAGTTCAAACTAGAGAAACTGATCGCCCTGTCATGGTGGGACCAGACACTCCCCGTTGTCATCTGGATCTGGTCAACGCCGCGTCAAGACTGCGTGGCCCTGCACCTGTCGCAACTGCAACGCCTGATCGAACGGGAACAAGTCCCCGTCGGCCACTTCCGAGAAGGCAAAGCGTACTTCCAGATCCGCCCCTCTCTTCTCCCGTGGAGTGACTAGAGCCACACGGGGAGCAAAACGAATCGACCCGCTGTGCGGCACATCCCTTGACGCTGGCGCAGCCGACCATGAAGTCATCCTGGCTGCCCACGGTCCCCGCAGCCACTGGCACGCACGACCCGACACAGCGTTGGAAGCCCTCATGGTGGCCGGCACCGAGGAACCCGCCATATCGAAAGAAGAACGGGTTGAACTACAAGACCTCGTCTGCGACGTTTTCGATAAACTATCCACCTACGACCGTTGGCTCATCGACATGCTGGTCAACGCCCGCCTGTCGCTTCGCTTCGTAGCGATCGTCGTCGGCATCCCCAAGACGACACTGGCGCGTCGACGCGACGCCATCTACGACACAATGCGGAAAGAACTTGCCGACAACGAAACCGTGAAGGCATACCTCGGACGCTACTGATCCTCAAATAACTCCTCAGGACCAGGATCCGCTTCCGTCACACAGTAGTCGACGAAATTAATGAACCCCTTCAACCATTCCATTATGTGAGTCAACGCCATCAGGTTGCCGCCCTCCGCAGCCTCCCATGCAGACAGCACCGACGCAACGTCGTAACTGTCGAAGACAACCAGCACCCCCAGGCGACCGTCATGCCACGACGCATGCGTCCCGTCTGTCATGTCCAGCAGATGCGCCGTCTTCTTGATCGTTTCGTGAATCTCCGCTTCCAGCACATTGCCGCCGCCTGCCATCCATTCAGCCCATACACAGTCGAACTCGTCAGAGGATGCGGGTAGTCCCACGATCAATCTCCTTATGAGCAGCCGCTGGTTTCACCACAAGCAGAACACACCAGACAAGACCCTGCTCGCTGCATCGGAATGCCACACAGGTAACACAACGGGTTGTTGTTTAATGAGCATTGCTGCGTCGGCGCAGCAACCATAGTAGTATTTTCGGTCATAAAAATGTTTTACCCTCTTCGGTTGCGGCCCAGCACACCTTTCGACCATGCCTTGACCAATGCTAACACAGCGGCAGCGCCGGCAGCGGATGCTGCTTCAACCGACGATGCGTCCGTGATACAGAACACACCGACGAAGGCTTCGATAAAGGTTGCGACGGCACGTTCGGCCTGGTCGCGAAATGCAGGACTCATTTAGGTTTCCTCCGTGGCTTGCCGGCCTTGCCATAGGCAATGGCGGCAGCCTGTTTGCGTGGGTAGCCTTCGGCAATCAGTTTGCCGATGTTGTGGCCGATAGATTTGCGGCTGGAACCGCCCCGCAGCGGCATGTCAATACTTGCGGGGCTTGCGTCTTTTCAACATCGCCTTCGACGCTTTGCTACTCTTTACCGTCTTACCCCTTGAGCGCGCCATATCAGTTCCGCAGCGCACGCCGTGCGCCACTCTTCGACGGAGAACCAACATGGCCGAT
>CEPX01131546.1_pt1 | contig 10342 bp, 8 predicted proteins | sample 361361 | NCBI WGS metagenome assembly CEPX01 (sample SAMEA2619974, study PRJEB7988) | marine metagenome | biome: marine biome (ENVO:00000447); feature: mesopelagic zone (ENVO:00000213) & marine oxygen minimum zone (ENVO:01000065); material: "saline water (ENVO:00002010), including plankton...
GAGGGGTAATTGATGAACTGGCTCTCTCAGAAACTGTATCGACAAGATGCAAATTCCCTTTAGAAAAAATTACGCTTTTTGCCGACAAGCGGTAAGATATTGCCGCCACGTTGAACAAAACTTACTTATAACTAGTGGATTTTAAAGGGAGATTTCAATTGAAGAAAAATATGAAATTGTTAGATATAAAACGTATTTCTAAGCCTGCTGCGCACAGTGCTTTTACCGATCTTATAGAAAATCCCTTCGACAAAAGTGGCAAGACGTTACTGTGTTGTTATCGCCAAGCGACGAATCATATTAGCGCAGATGGTTTGTTGGTGGTGCTAACTGTCGATAAGAAAACTTTCCGTGTTTTAGCAAGAATTCGTATTCAAGAACACGATGCAGATCTTAGAGACCCAAAGTTTTCATTTGATGGTAAACGGCTAATACTCAGCACTTACGCAAAGACCTATTTAGATAGCGGAAAAATGGTGTCAAAAATGCGGACCTATTTTTCCACCACAGGCCTGTCTTGGTCTGGGAGTAATAATTACGGCAAAAGCGGTTGGTGGCTTTGGAATCATAATTGGTTGGGTAGTGAAGCCTATGGATTTGCTTATAATCGACCATCCAATAAGTTGTCGCTCTACAAAGGCGACCCTACACGTACAATGCAACTGCATAAAGATGATGTTTTCAACCTGGACAAGCAAGGCAAAGGCTATCCCAACGAAAGCACCATTCTGTTTGATAGTGAAGGCAATGCCTCAGTGTTTTTAAGACGAGATGCCGATTCATTTAGTGCGCAATTTGGAACGTCTAAACCACCTTACACTAAATGGACATGGCATGATTTAGGGATATATATCGGTGGACCAGCGGCTGTTGAACTTAGCGCTAACATGTTTATTGTCGCTGGAAGACATGTCGACTGGGTAACTCGCAAGTTTTCCACCAAGATATGGTTATTCAATAGTCAATCTAAAGAACTTAAAGAACTACATACACTGCCAAGCGGTGGAGACACAAGTTATCCGGGCTTGGTAGTAGAAGGCGATCATTTGTATATCTCCTACTACTCCTGCCACGTGGATGACCAAGCAAGGGTTTACATAGCATGCTTAACGGGTGTTAATGCATTAACCAATTAAGGGGTTAAATGTAATTGAACAACGACAAGTTAGACACTTTAGGGAATGTCGCTAACGCCGCACTTAATGCCGTTTCTTGCTTCGCAAATTCAGTAGATGCTTCGGCGTAATCCACATCTTGAATAGACGAGCGTTGGGCTTTTGCTGCAATCTCCATATCCAAGTTACTTTCGTAGGTACTTTCCGCTATGTTCAATCGACTGCCAATGGAAGCCCTTTCCAAAGAAAGCTTCTCAAGTCCGTTATCTAATCCTACTAATGCATCAGCTATCGATTCTTGGAGCGCTGAGTTGTCGATAGTAGAGTCCATCAATATAGTTTGAATTTCGTGAATCGATTGCGCCATGCTTTTTTTCTCCGGCGCATCAAAAGACAAATTGATACTATCACCTGGGGCCGCCACCGCTTCAAACTCCATCCCTTTTATAGTGAAAGGCTGTCCAGATGTATAAGCAACCGAGTCAACCACGGTTCCAGTACCTTGGTTTACTAACTCAGCCTGCCCCGAAGCAAGGAAATTGATGCGATAGTTGTTGTTGGCGGCAACGACTGGGTCATAATTTTTGTCAAAAAAGGTATCAAATGTGCCCTGCTGCTTAACCGCGGCTGTATTTATCGTAGCGCCAGTAGTGCCATCAACTGAAAATTTAAATCGCGATAGCACGTTTTCAAAAACTTCGTAGCCATTACTGGTTGATTGAATTTTCGAGCTATTAGAGAGTTGAACAAAGCTTACACCTGGGTCGCCCGCAAAGGTAATAGCATTGCCGCCAGCGGCTGGGTTATATTCAAACGCCTGATTACCTGATTGATAGCCCGCATACAAATAATTACCATCAGCATCTTGGGTGTTCATAAGATCAAAAACTTCAAGTTTAATCTGTTCGAGTTCTGCCCCAAGAGCCCGTTTGTCAGGATCAGATAATATCCCATTACCTGATTGAACAACGAGCGTGCGCGCCCGATTAATAGAGTCGGTAATATTCGTTAGCACAGCCTCTTGCTGCTCAAGCGAACCGGTTACCAAATCATTATTGCGTTGAAACTGAGTAAGCTCATCAATTTCTTCGGTCAAGCGTAGTACCTTTGCTGCACCAACAGGGTCATCGCTGGGTGTGATTATGCGCTTACCTGAAGCTAGCTGTTCTTGGGTTTTCGCCAAATCACCCTGATTTTGCATAATCGAGCGCATGTTTTGATCATAAATTTGATTCGTTGTTATACGCATAATTAACCTACCTTGCCGACTGCAAAATGGTATTAAACAATTCTTGAGCCGTAGATAAAATACGTGCTGCAGCAGCATAGCTCTGCTGGTATTTTATCAAGTTAGCTGCTTCTTCATCCAAGCTTACACCTGACACAGACTCAAACCAATTTTGCGATTGAACTTTCATCGCTTCTGCTGATGCAAGAGAAACACTGGCCATTGATGCATCTTCACCAATGCGCCCAACCATTGACGCATAGGCATCTTGGAACGTACGTGGCTTATTCGTGGCCTCGCTACTTACCTGCACTTTGTTTTCATTTTGAAGAGCAGCTAAATTAAGCGCATTGCTGTTGTCGTTGAAACCATCTGTATTATAGCTAATTGAAAAGCTATCACCGGCTTTCGGTACACCATCTAAGCTGAGATCAAACCCTGGATCAGGGCTTATTCCCGCTTGACCAATTAGGTTCGTTAAATCTGTTGTACCAGTAACAGTAGCTAAAACCGCCCCGCTACCATCTAACACTTCATAGGTATCGGCTGCAGTAAAACTAATTTGAGCAGGGGCTGAATTTAGAATACCACCCGCTCCATCGAAAGCAGAAGTTCCCACTTCCGTATTTGAAACGGTTACGTCTATAACGTTAGCGCTACCTAAGTTTGTGCTATCGGCCCCGGCTCTTACCGGATTGGCGAAGGCTAAATCTTCAGGGCGATTTGTATCTAAGCTTATGTTTGACGCAACGTCCTTAGTGGGCTGGATCAAAAATTCATTACCAACTGTATACGGGTCCCCGCCCGAAAAGTCGATTTCAATGCCACCGGGTAGTTCATTAAAGCCCGGTGATACGGCAAAGTTTGAAAAAATGATATCATTGCCAGAACCGTCTTTTTTCGGTGTACCATCAGGATTTAAAAATGTAATTTCTATTTCGCTAGGTACACCAGCAGACACTGCGGTTACTTCAATTTTATAATCCGCATCAGTTAATTCAGCGCCCTTTCCTTCAGTGAGCTGTGCGGTAACAACATAGTCTCCGTCAGTATCTTCATACGCCAACCCTCTAAAAGACGGAATATCGAAAATATTTCCGCCAATCTGGCCATCTAAGTCCATGCCTAGCTTGTTTTGCGTATTCATGGCATCGGCAAAAGCGACCGATAGCTGACCCACATCGCGCATAGTGGGGCCAAGCACTTCGTTTCGATACCTGAATAAACCGCCTAATGCGCCACCTAAATCATCTTCAACAATGCGTATTGATGCATCGTTTTTTGTCTGAGAACCAAAATTAGTTTCAAGCTTAATTTCCTTGGTGGTCAAATCGGCACTGGAACTTAGCTCAAACAAATTGAAGGCGCCGTTTTCAAGTACCAGTGATTCCCCTGAAGTAAGATTTATTGTAACGGCGCCGTTTTGCGTAGTACTTTCTTTAACCGTAATGCCCATAATAGACGAGAGTTCATCTATCGCTTGGTCTCTTTCGTTAAGCAGAGCACTGGGCTGATCGCTGGTATTATTGCCATTTGCAATAACGATATTGCGGTTTAAATCGCCAATATTTCCAATAAGGGTATTAGCTCGGTTCACCATAGAAGTGAACTCCAAATTGAGCTCTTCTTCTTTTTCTAGCATGTAATCCGACAAGGTTCTCATACGGTTGTAAAGAGATTCGGATTTACCTAGTACCTGCTCTCGAGATGCAAGATTAGTGGGGTCGTCAGCGGCAGTTTGTAGGGCAGAAAAGTATTCGCTTAATCCTTGTGAAATAGAGTTAGCTTCGCTTGCTAGAAGATTATCAATGGCCGTGGTTTTACTGGAAAACGCTTCAAGCTCACCGACCGAAGTAATATCTCTTCTAAGCTGGTTTTGCGCAAATACATTAATGATGCGCTCGGTATTGCCAATTTCTACACCAAATACTTGGCTGTTTTGAAGCTCAGTGCGCTCGCGAACATAGCCAGGCGTATTCACATTAGCAATGTTATTACTTGTAGTTTGAAGTAACTTGTTGCTAGCGTTTACGCCGCTTGTGGCTAATGAATATAAATCAACAGAACTCACTGTATTCTCCTCACCTATGGCCCTAATCTATGGCATCAACGCGCTAAGACGGTCACTGTTATACACTGCCATAATCTTGCTCGCGTATTCAGGGTCGGTAGCATAGCCTGCTTCTTGAAGTGCATTTGTGTAACGCGCAGCATCAGAAGCATTTTCCACAGCACGGCTATAGCGTGGCTGCGAGGTAATAAAGCGTCCGTAGTCTTCCATAGCCTCTTCTACCGAAGAGTAAGATCTAAACGCCGCTTTTTGCTTTTGTGGTAAACCGTTATTAAACTCAAGGGTATCTACGATGGCCTGCTCACCACCCCACCCTTTGTTGGCCTTTATACCAAATAAATTGTGTGAACTACTTCCATCAGCTTTATGGATAACAAACTTTCCCCAACCCGTTTCCACCGCAGCTTGTGAAATAATGGCTTTCGGATCCATGCCGTACTTTTCTGCAACTTTTTCTGCAATTGGCATTAGGCTTTCAACGAATTGTTCAGGGCTTTCAAACATGGCATCTTTTTGCGCTGACTGACTCTTTATCGAGCTAGAAGAAAGCGCTACATCTTGTGCTTGAGCAACACTTTGTATGCGATTTCTGTTTAAGGAAGAGATGTCGCCATCGCTTCTAATTACACTAGCGGGTGTATAGCTGTCTTCCGTTTGCCCCAGCTGTTTTACAATCACATCCGCAAGGCCCAAGCCGCCTCCCGAGGTTAAGTCTGTAGCAAGCTGTTGGTCGTGCATATCACGGTAGAACTTTACCTGCTGAGAATTGAACGGGCTATTTTCATCAGCTAGCGCATCTTGCGCTTTACGCATAGATTTCAGCATCATTTGCACAAAGATAGCTTCGAACTGCTGGGCAGCTTCTTGCAGTACAGTCTCATCGCCTGATGCAATGGCTTCGCGCATTTTGTTAATACTGCCCATATCGTGGACATTGCGCGCCATATCAAGCTGGCTTTTTGTGCTGAGTGATTCCATCGTATTTATTCCGCCATGCTTCGCTTAACGCTGTTAGATAATAACGAGCTCACCACGTAAAGCCCCTGCTTGACGTAATGCTTCTAAAATAGCCATTAAATCGCCCGGTGCGGCGCCCACTTCGTTAACGGCGCGAACAAGCTGGTCAAGCGTTACACCTGGTTCGAACTTAAACATGCGACTATCCGCTAAATCCACATCCACAATAGATTGTGTAGTGACGGCGGTTTGACCGTCGGCAAATGCGTTAGGTTGAGACACCTGCTGATTTTCTGAGATGGTTACCGTTAAACCACCATGAGTAATGGCCGCTGGCAGTAACCGTACGTCGCTGCCGATGACGATAGTGCCCGTGCGGCTGTTTATCACTACGCGTGCTGGTGCATCTGCTGGTGTAAATTCGAAGTTTTCAAGGGTTGCTAAGAAACCTACGCGCTGGCCTACATCACGTGGGGCGGTGACGCGAACCGATGCCGCATCAATGGGCTTAGCAATAATGTAGCCATTTTCTGGTTGTGCGCCTAAGCGTTCATTGATTGTGTCCGCCAGCGCTTTTGCGGTAGAAAAATCGGGGTAATGAAGGTTAAGTGTTAACGTGTCACCGTTGGCAAAACCACTAGGTACCGACTGTTCTACCATTGCACCGTTTGGGATACGCCCTACTGTTGGTGTATTGACAACAATACGTGAACCGTCGCCGCCTTGCGCGCCGAAACCGCTAACAACTAAACTACCTTGCGCAACCGCATACACTTTGCCATCAACACCGCGAAGAAATGTCTGAAGTAGGGTTCCACCTTGAAGGCTCGATGCTTCACCTACAGACGACACGGTAATATCAATAGTTTGGCCTGGTTTAGCGAATGCGGGTAATTCCGCATGCACTGCTACCGCAGCTACGTTTTTAATTTTTGGCTTGGTATTAGCGTCTAGGCTGATACCAAAGTTACTTAACATCGTTCTAAAACTCTGTTCAGTAAACGGGCTTTGTTCACCTGTTCCAGGTAAACCAACCACTAAGCCATAACCAACTAACTGGTTACTACGCACCCCTTGAATACTCGCCAAATCTTTAATGCGCTGGGCAAATGCCTGCGCTGGTAAAAGCAGTGTGAAAACGGCTAGTACTACAGTAAATAAACGCATGTTCACTCTCCTTCCTAAACCTAAAGAGGCCACCAAGTGGAATCAAAAAACTTGGTTAACCAACCCTTTTCTTGCGCACGCGCAAAGGAGCCAGTACCTGAATATTGGATGCGTGCATTGGCCACCTTAGTCGAAACGATTTCGTTTTCAGGGCTAATATCTGCGGGGCGAATAATACCGGTAAGCCGAATGTACTCGTCACCTTGGTTTAGCGTTAACCACTTCTCACCACGAATAACAAGATTGCTGTTAGGCAGAACGTCGACTACGGTAACGGAAATAGCGCCAATTAAGCTGTTGCTTTGATTCGCTGCGGCATCTCCTGAGAAGTCCCGTGACGAACTTACGCCTAACTGTATGGACTCACCGCCTATGTTAATGGCTTGACCTGCCAACCCTGTAATAGGATTAAGATTCACGTTCGTGTCTTTAGCAGTAGATGTATCCGCCGACTTACTTGCTTGGGTATTCTCACTTAACGTAACGGTAATGATGTCGCCCACTCTTCTAGCTGTAACGTCTGAATACAAGCTATTCGCCATATGTGAACGAAACAGAGAACCATCTTCTACGACCGTTTCACGCGGGTAATCTGGCACCACAGGGGCAAACGACGGGTCGTTGGCCTGAACCGGTGGTTCGCTGGTACTGGCGCAGCCGCCAAGTATAAGTAGTGCAGCAAATAAACCTAGAATACGCATGATGCTACCCATTAAAGTTGCTGAATAACCTGACCAAGCATTTGGTCAACCGATGAGATAACTTTTGAGTTCATCTCATACAAGCGTTGGCTTTCAATAAGATTAACCAATTCTTCAGTTACGTTTACGTTCGATGTTTCTAGCGTACCTTGAGAGATATAACCTAACCCTTGAAGTCCAGGTATACCCTGAATAGGCGCACCGCTTGACGCTGTCTCTACGAAAAGGTTCTGCCCCGTAGGCTGAAGACCCGTCGGGTTCACAAAATCAGAAATATTTAATTGCCCTAACACCTGAGGCTCTGCTTGTCCTCGAATACTTACGCTAATTTCACCATCTTGAGAGATAGTGATTTGCTGCGCATCTTCAGGCACGGCCACTTCAGGCTGGAGCAAGAAACCTGCACCCGATGTAACGATTTGGCCTTGGTCGTTTAATGAAAACTGACCATTACGTGAATAAGCGATGGTGCCGTCAGGCTGCAGTATTTCAAAATAACCACGGCCTTGAATTGACATATCCAACGCGTTTTCAGTGGTTAGCAAGTTACCTTGCGTGTGGGCTTTTTGCGTAGCCACCACTTTTGAACCTGAACCAAGCATAAGGCCAGAAGGAAGTTCGGTATCAGCTGAAGAGCGGCCGCCTGGCTGGTTGATATTCTGATAAAGCAAATCTTCAAACACCGCGCGGTCTTTTTTAAAGCCTACGGTTGACGCATTTGCTAGGTTGTTAGACACCACTGCTACATCGGTCTGTGCCGCGTCTAGCCCGGTTTTACTTATCCACAATGCTGGATGCATGTTGACCTCCGACGTTGCTCATAAAGCAACGATATTTAAAATTCGTTTACAGGATGCGTAGCAACATGTTGCCACGTGTATCAAGCTCTTCAGCTTGTTTCATCACTTTCACTTGAAGCTCGTAATGACGCTGAAGGCTTATCATATCTACCATCTCTTCCACTGCATTAACGTTAGAGCCTTCAAGCATGCCAGACATTACTTTTACGTTGGCATTGGCTTGCGCTATTGAGCCATCTTCCATTCTAAACAAGCCGTCATTGCCGCGTTCCATGTCGGCGTAGTTTGGAGAAACTAACTTAAGACGCCCTACCTCCTCGATGACATTTGCGGGGGCGCCTAACTGCCTCATGGACAAGGTGCCGTCGGCGGCAATGTTAAGGTTATCTAAAGGTACTGGCAGAAAAATCGGCCCGTTGTCACCTAGCACCACACGATCGTGAATATCTGTCAAAATTCCGTCGTCGCCTAGCTTAAAGTTGCCGTCTCTAGAATACGCTTCCTGGCCGTTTTCATCCTGTACAGCAAACCAGCCATCGCCTTGAATCGCCACGTCTAAATCTCGGTCAGTTTTTATCATTGGGCCCGATTCATAATTATTCGAAGGGCTCTCAGTCATAGAAAAGACGCGGGTCGGCAAGCCTTCGCCGTACGCCGGCATTGACCTTGCCTGCTCTAGCTGAGCTCTAAAACCTGTGGTTTGTGCATTAGCTAGGTTATTAGCGCGAATGCCCGTTCCTAATAGGTCTTGGGATGCGCCACTTGCTGCAATGTAGAGAAGTTTATCCATGACTAACTTTTGACTCTGATTAAACCTTAAACAAGATTTTGCAAAGGCAGTGCCAATCTGTGGATATTTAACACAATTGAAATTTACGAAAGGTATTAGATTGAAATATATAGAAAAATAAAAAGGCCGCATTTGTGCGACCTCTACATCTTGTGGGCTTTTCAGGCGGATTTAAACGCCTGAAAATTGCCGCTTTATTGCCTCAACGCCGAAGCCTTGACCTTAATTATCGAATATTAAGGATAGTCTGGTTCAGTGAGTTGTTAACCTCGAGCGCTCGAGAGTTTGCCTGGAAGTTACGCTGAGCGATGATCATATCAATTAGCTCAGTAGTTAAGTTTACGTTCGCTTGTTCAAGGGCCGAAGAGTTAATCTCGCCAAATGTCCCTGTGGTAGCTTCGCCCGCTAGCGCTTCACCAGAAAGAATACTTTCTTTCCATTGCGTGCTGCTTTCTTGAGTTAAGCCTTGCTCATTTGAAAAACGAACAAGTGCAACGCGAACAATGGGTTCAGAAGTACCGTTAGAGAACGTGGCTCGTACTAGTCCGTCAGGGCCAATATCAATACCGGTAAGTCGGCCTACCGGCAAACCGTCTTGTTCAAGTGACGTCACTTCGAACGCTGATGCAAACTGCGTTGGCTCGTTAGGCGTTGCATTATTCACGTCTAGATTAAAATCAACGCTGATTTGCTGCGTAGGATCTGAGCCATTGGAAAGAACACCTGCGCCTAGCGCTTCAGTTTGCATTTTGAAGTCTAACGTTGGCAATCCATCAGGGGTTTCCATACCAGCAAAGTCACCACCTTGGGAGAAAATCAGCTTAGATGCGGTTACTGCATTACCAGTGTTGCCACCAACACTGTTAACTGCTGTAGTTGGGTCTGTATCATTGCCAGCTGAGTCCGTCATGTCCACAAGCGTATCGTCCACGGCAGTAGCGACGTACCACTCATTGTCCACACCAGGGGTAGCATCTTTTATGAAGTAATACGTCATTACATGGCTATCACCCAATGAGTCGTAAACCGTAACCGAGGTTGCTGCATTGTAGGTTAGCGGATCTTCTGGATCGAAATCCTGGGGGTCTAGCGCCGCATCACCAGCAGGTAAGTTCATACGAATATCAACTTCTGTGGTTTGAGCAGGTGAGCCTGACGAGTCTGGTATACGTACCGGTTCCGTTGTACTTAGGGCAACAGATGCACTGGTGCCATCAGAGTTTACGGGGAAGCCTAATAGATTGTCGCCGTTGCTGTTTACAACGAAATTGTCGCTATCTAGCTTAAACTGGCCAGCACGAGTGAATGAAAAGTCACGCGACGTAATTTCTGGTACTGTCGCAAAGAAACCGTTACCCGTAATCGCCAAGTCGAGCGACGTGTTGGTAAACTGAAGGCTACCTTGTGAGAATTGCTGTGCAACTTCTTGGGTTAGTACACCGTCACCTACTTTCGTTTTACCACCTGAGAGAAGCGATGCGGCATACACGTCACCGAATTCAGCACGTGATTC
>CEPX01198135.1_pt1 | contig 10341 bp, 14 predicted proteins | sample 361361 | NCBI WGS metagenome assembly CEPX01 (sample SAMEA2619974, study PRJEB7988) | marine metagenome | biome: marine biome (ENVO:00000447); feature: mesopelagic zone (ENVO:00000213) & marine oxygen minimum zone (ENVO:01000065); material: "saline water (ENVO:00002010), including plankton...
GAACAGCAAATACTTTTGCTTCGCCACTGGCGTTAACACCTTGCTCATTCACGCCTCCACCCACACTTGAGTCAACCCCTGTAACTCTACCCATCTTCATTATCCTCTATATCTTCTTCAGTGAACTCTTCACCTGTCATCTTAGACAGATGTAAATTAGTGATTTTATTCTCGCAAAGCATCTCTAAAAGAATATCTTTAATATCCTTTTCTTCTGATTTATTGTCTAGATCGAAACTCATCCAATCCTCCAGTGATCATCAAACCAATGGAAAGTTAGGCTCTTATCCTGTGTTGACCAATCGACCTCTGTTTGATTGCCGCCAACTTTAATAGCGCCTCTTACTTTAATGTTTGAACCATCATTGTTTGCTACTTTAATAATTGCGTTGTGTTGAGGCGTTAGAGTAACTGTGGCACCACTGCTAACCTCTACATACTCTCTATCAATAGCTTGATAATTAGTGCTAATAGATCGAGCCACCCACTCTCTTGGCGGCCTCTGGTCTAGTTCCTCTATTACAGTTACGTTGTGCTGTACAACTTCTTCAAATACATCTTGTATGACAGGTCTGCGGATTGGCTCTTCTATCAAATTAGCTAAGCTATTAATCTTATTATGCAATTGACCAGTACTATCTTGAATCGTATCCCCAAGCTCTTCCACTATATTATTTATTGTGTCACTGCCGCCGCCGGTTCTTTCCCGTAACTGCCTAACAACAGTTTCTTTCTCTTCCATCCCTACCAATAGATCAGCTATAAACGTCTTGAGTGATTCAGGAATATCATCCGGGATCTTTAAATGAGATATCTTCTGTAAGGGCGGATTTACATTTACATTAGCCATTTTAATTACCGTAAAGTTTCAGATCAACAGAAACCCCTTTTAGCACGGTAACTACAGGATCAGTTACAGTTAGCCTAATAGTAATCTCATACCCACTAGCCATTTGATAAGCTATAACCTTGAGAACCTTCTCGCCCATCTCACCTGTGCTTACAGCCTCAGCAGGCAACCATGAGTAACCACCATCTACAGATGTTTCTACTAGAATAACTGGATCACTGCCCTGGCCAGTCAAGATACCAACACCCTTTTCCATATCAATATAGATCTTAGATAATAAAATTCTCTTGTTCGGGGATTTCAACATAGCGCTAGACAAAGTAGGCAATATCCTCTGTCTTTGAATCATGTCAGTGTTGTCAGTCTGGGAGTCGAAATCTAGCTCATAGATATTTCCATTCCTATGATCAGTAACTAAATTCTTATCGTACACCCTCTGAAAACTTGAGATTAAATGCCGCGCATCATTAACCCCATAGCTAAGCGTTGTCCACTTCTTGGCGGCCTCTGAATAGAGCAAACTAGTGTCACCCGTAGGAAAGGTTACATAGTAGAATGGCTGGCCTTGTAGGTTAAAACAAAGACCGACAGCGTCGCTAGTATCAGTCATCTCACTAAGCAGCTCACCAGTATAAGCAGTAGATATATTCTCTGTCTTCCCGCCTCTTAGCTGTCTGAAATTATTCTCGCTATCTAAGAAGTATGTAAACTGTGTGGTATGCGCTACAGAGTGAATAGCTTGTACACCCTGTGAGATATGTGCTGTCTCTACTCGATCAATAGGAGGGGAACCTACACCAGAGTTATACCAAGGCTCTATAGCCTTTTCTTTCATCAAATAAATAATATCGTTGAAAGTCCAAACGCGATGGAGATGGCCACCCGTAGCATTAGCGTTAGTATAGTTATCTGAGATAATCTTATATCCATCACCTACATCACTTATACCTACCCTGTTGTTATTCCCATCATAAACAAACTGATCATTGATATACGCTACAGAATCAGGTGATTCAAACCCACTCCCACCACCCGTTGTTAGTGTCGTACCAGTTAGTCGACTCACCTCTCCAGCAAAAACTATAAACATGTCGGTAACATCAGAGGCAAAAATACACCTAGCTGTACCTGATATGGCACCCATGGTTGTTCTAGTGCCTGAGCTATCTATTTTCTCTAGCACCTTACCATTAACAGAATACAGTTCGCCTTTGTATATGTGGCTTCCTCTATCAACACCCTTTGTACCCGTAGAGAATAAGGTGAGACCAGGAAACCCGCGCAAGCTTATACCCGCATCACTGAAGTACAGGTACATATTCTTAGTAAGCTGGTTATCTAAGAATTTAGCGTTTAGCTGATCGGTAGGACCGGCTAATTGTAACGGAACGTTAGTAAACGGCATTAAGGTGTTGACCCCTCTGTTCTAATGAACGGGGCCGATCCATACCTACCTTTCCTAGCGGACTTATTAGCGCCTTTTATCGCTGTATAGAATAGTGTTTTATAATATTCTGCATTTTCTATGTCTTGAGTAAATCTATGCAAATAACTAAGCGCACCATTCAAATAAATTTCAGGATAGTTAGTCAAGATATCGTTTGTTGTGTTTGCGCTAGACAGTGCAGTAAGCTTTTTATAGTACTGCATCTCACCGGTATAGGCTGAATCGGAAACCCGATCAAAACCAAGCTGGCTAGTCACAGTGTAAAACCGAGGTATCCCGCTGGTGCCCAAAATAACCATTTGGTCCGGGGCCTGAAATTTAACATCACAATCACCACCAGATAAATTCAGTTTCAATCTCCGCATCGCTAGAAATAAATCAGGTAATGCTAAAAACCTGTCTGAAGTGCTTAAACTAGCCGTAGCTCTAGACTCCATTTCCCTAATTCTTAATGGCTCGACTGCGTTGTTGTACATCTCTGATTCTGCCATATCAATAAAATCATCAATAAGAGCATCAGTCATGTCACCCCTATGTGACCATGACCTAATTGATATTTTTAGATTTGCATAAGTATCTAAAGCCATTAGATAGTTCCCGCTCGCGTGCGCAGCTTATAAAAATCACGGTTATTTAACTTTGCAGTCAGCCAACCGCGATTCTCTTTTGACATTGGATTACTGCCCAACTCTTTCCACCACTGTTCGATAACTACTAGCGGAATTGATGCAACTTTATGCATCTCACCACCCCAATTTGAACCTTTTTCAGTCTCGTTATATTCCTGCTGATTTCGGCGCAAATATCCCGCTACATCTTGAACAACTTGAATATGAAATCCGCTACTATGCGGGTCACGATGATAAATCTCTTGCATATCTCCGCGAACTTCTAATATCTCTTTGCTCATGCTAACTCTCCAGAGGAGTTACTGTTATCCGCTGGGCTGCTGTTAATTCAAGGTGTGCTATATGAGTTAAACCCATCACATCAAGGATTAATGGCTTGCCAATCGTAGCAATCATGCTGCCAGTAGTAGCAGTAACCGCAGAGCTACCCGGTTGGACGTATGTCGTGCCTGAAACAGCTACAGCAACAGTTCGAGCAGCGTTCCCGGTCGAGTCATTGGGTATGGCTATCTGGGCACTAGCTGCACCTGTAGTCGCTCCAGTACCCGTATTTAGAACTTTCATTTTCATGACGCCCTACCTCTTTATCACTACCGTGATAGTCACAGGGATTGTGTTAGTTGACACATCGGCTAGATAGCCAGTCAAAAACACGTTATTTAAATTAAAAGTAGCCATTACTACCTCCTTATAAATGGATTAGGGGGCTATTAACCCCCAGGATAATTAGGATGTAGTTAGATCGAAAACGCCACCGGAACCAGCTTCATTCTCTGCCTGTAGAGTTGTCTCCATAAGCAGCTGTACACGAGTAGTGTCACCAGTTTTAGCAAGATCTTCTCGGCTAAATGCGCGTAAGTCTGCCTTTTTCCACAACCCCATATCGAGCACCAAAGCACTACGCGACCGCATGAAACGGTTGGGAACTACCTGCATTGTTCCAAAGTCTGAGACATACACGTCAATAGCATTAACAAGTTGCTTGCTATCTGCATTAATATTACGTGTAGCACCGCCAGAAAATGATGATAATGCTTGTTTATTGAAAGAACCCACCATAATAGTGTCAGGCTCGCCACCGTTATCAAAACAACTAGCAATTACCGTTTTTAGCTGTGATTCAGTGAAGGCGCGCTGGGTTCCATCGGTACGGGCGTCTGTACCATCACCAGTAGGGCTTGCACCTGTTGCGCCAAAGTCATCATTGGTCGCTATGTAAGATTCAACACCACCAAGCTCGCGTGCCGTTGTATCATTGCCAGCAACCTGGGCATTATTAGCCAAAAAGGATGTCTCAAGATCGCGCTTAATCTCTTTGGTGCGCTTCATGATCTGGTAATCCATCTCATCAGCACGACCCGCTGAATCCATAGCGCTTTGCGTACCAGTAACACGCGGTACTTTATCTAGGATTTGTGTGTAATTAAATACTCTACTAGTTGCTGTAGATGCATCTGTTGTAGCGTCATCACCTTCAATTACTGCGTTAGTGCCTGAAGCAGCAGCAAGACTATCTGTTTGCCACTCGTGCTTGGTTGAGGTTGCGGGAACGGTTGCTATCCCACTTTGAAACGGTGTCGCAGTAGGTGAAATCATCGAAATGAAATCTGCTAAATCCTCACGGTTACCTACGGCATCATATGAACTAAATGTGTCAGCTGGTTGAGCCATGTTATATTCTCCTAGCCAGATCTTTTGGCTTTTAAGTATTTAAGAGCATCTTTTTCACTGCCTGAATGCTTAAACTTCTTAGCAGCTTCATCAGTTAGACTTGTGTCTTTTGGTCTTGCTCTCTGTTTGGTTGGTTTCATAACTTTTGGAGCGTTTTTAACTTTCTTTTCAACAAGTGTTTTTTTACCCTGCTTTGCATCATGCTTTGCAGCATCGCGTAACATTAACCACATCCGAGCATCTGTTATCTGGTTAGCCTCTTCAACTGATATACCCACTTTTGCGATATACCCGTTAATCAGCTCTAAATCAGCTTTTTGCTTAGACTGATCAATCCAATCAGGCATTAGCTCTGTGATTCTTCGCTGCTGAGACTGCACAAACTCTTGCTGTCTTTGATTACTTTCAGCCTGTTTGACTCCCTTAGCTTTCTTTATTGCATCGGCCCTCTTTTCCTGCAAAGCTTTCTGCTTTAAATACTCACTAGGGTCATCCTCCATCAACTCATCCCAATTAATACCAGGATCAGTTTGGCCTTCTAGTGTCTCAATCAAGTCATCTAAACGCTTTTCCTTATCCGCTAAAGACAATTTCTTAGCATCTAAATCTTTTCGTTGATCAGATAGCTCAAGTGTCTTTTTCGAATAGTCAGACTGTCTAAGGCTGCCTTGTTTCCACTCTAGAATTTGATCCTCGGTTATCTCATCTCCACCAATCTGATAGACATAAGGTCCGCTGTCATCCTCTAGCGCTTCCTCTTCCACATCTAACTCGGAGTTATCCACCTCGCTGGTCTCAACCTCCTGCACGTCCACCTCTTCAGGCTCCGCGTTGTCCTCTTGATTGTCGGTTGTCTCTTGGAGGTCCGGCGTTCTTAAGGATTTTAGTAAATCTAATGCTTCTGCTTCACTCGGTTCCATTTCTGGTTGTCCTTGTGTTTATAGCCCTTCCAGCTTTTTATGCTGATCGAGCATAGTTAATGTTTGTTGTGCTAGTTTTCCGCTAATTATGGAATTCTCTAGCCTACTTTCAAATTTTTCTACCGCTTGAAACTGCTTGTGCAAATCATCTAACTTATCTGCTTTGTCTTTGTCATCCCACTTAATGCGACCAAACTCAACATATAATTCAGCCTTCAGTATAGCCATACCCTCTTTGTAATAAGGATCTTCGAGCACTTGGCGTACCCTGTCTGCGCGGCTTATATCGTTATGTGCTTTGTTTCGTTGTTCAGTACTCATGGTGCTCCCTGGCCTGGTATATTCACATCATGATCTAATTCAACTTTTGTATATTCTAAGTTCATCTTATCTTTATGTTTCAATAGATCTATCTGCTGATCCGTATTCTTTTGTTCACTCTTGCCTTGTGCCTCTATCAGCTTAGCTTGTGCTGCTATCTTCTCAGCCTCTGCTAGCGGGTTTTGTTGCACTTGAGCCTGTAACTGCTCAACCATCCCCATTAACTGCTCATTCTGCTGTAGTAATAGCTGATCTGGTTGCTCTGGATCATTAAAATAAAGCTGAGTACCTTTGATGCCCATTGCTTCATTCATTCTCGAAAGTGAGTTATATATTTTCTTAGAATCAACTAATGGTGAGCCCTGCTGTAATAGAGACTGTTGGATAGCATAAACACCTGACATGTTCTGAATAGTGTCAGCATTATCCCCTGCTGCTAACCCCACATTTGATTCTATATATTGTGTGTGGCGCCACATCTTTGGATTAACCGTCATTGGCTTACCGAGCACTTGAATCTCTTGCTTTGAGTCTTGAAAGTGCGATACAAGCCAAGCCAAACCTTCAAACAATTCTCTAAACCCGGTTTCTGCAAAGTTCCTAGCAATTAATTCAACCTTGGCCGCTCCTGCATCTTTGATACCCTCAAATCGGGTAGCGGTTTCCTTGTGTAGTTGGTCAGAGTCTAACGCTTGGTTAGTTAAGTATTGGCCTGTTGACTGCGCCCTTGTCGAGTCTACATACTGCAACACCTGCAATGCTTGCTGTCCGATGTAAGGCGTCTCTAGCTGAGCTACTGCGCTATGCGGCTCGCCTGAAGTTCTGACAATGCCATTCGGTCTTTGAACCAATAGATCATCTATGTTAGTTACATCTTCATTAACAACAACCCTACCGCCGTTAACACGATAGATATTGTCTAGCATCTGGCGGTATAGTACTGACTTAACTCTCTGAGTCTGTGTGGTTAGCTCTACACGGGATCTACCTATTGCAGAGTTAGGCATTAAAACTGCGCTAAGAAGACCGTAAGGCACTAAGTCAAAAGGGTCATTATCGAGAATCTTATTACCAGCTAGTACAATGTGTCGGCGTTCTGGAATCCCATCACCATCAAAATCAACGAGAACATAGAGGTCATAAACCTCAATCTCTTCACTAGCCCAATGTTGTATATCCTCGCTTACATCGCTACCACCCTCATCTTTATGCCGTATTGCCGGTAATCCGGACTGCTCGTCATCAGAGTCTGAGTTGGATGGTAACGATCTAACTAAATCTTCATCATAACCGAGGCTAATTAGCTGACCTCTTGATATATAAGAGACATCACCAACAATCTCGGCCTCATCTTTCGAAGGAGCATTACGACTAATAATAAACTGCTCGTTAGGAATATTTCGCACTCGAAAGAACTTATCTTGCTGAGTGTATTTTATCTTTAGATAGATCCCACTTTCATCGCGATCTTGACCTAAGATCTCATATTCAATATCAGGATCATTTGCATACTCTAAAAGAAGCTCCGCCGCCTCTTCATCAGCAAGATCTTCAAACTCAACCTCGCGAACCTTCTCTTCCTCGACATACTCAAACTTCACAGCAGACATTTTCTGTATAAGTGCGCCTTTCATCCAGTCATGTATGATCTTAAAGGAGGATGGCTTTTGGTGGTTGATAATCCAATTAATATATTTAGTTTTCTCATCAGCTTCCTTTTGATCTTTAGCACCGTTGGGTTTAAACGATAATACATCCTGTGCGCCTAGGAACACGCGAACAAGGCTAGGCATGTCGCTCTCTACTACGTCCTGTGCATCTGTAGAAACTACCTGCGATTGTCCTTCATTTTCATCACCAAATGGTAACCCAAGATAATACCTTAAGAACTTCTCATTCTGCTTAACGTACTCGCCCTGATTACGCACAGCATCATTCTTAGCCTGATTAACAATGCCTAATAGCTGGCTTTCTGTCATCGCCATGTTATGCCTTTAACCCTTCAGAAGTGGCTTTCTTAACGTCTTTAGCAGGCTTAGCAGGCTTAGCTCCCATCTCGTTAAGCTTGCCTTCTATCGCCTCAATTCTATCTCTCAATTCTTTTATTTCGTTCGCGTGTTTAATACTCATGCCACTGATTGCCTCTGATAATTTAATGATCCCCACTTCTTAGCGGGTCGATAAGCTACACACATCAATCCAAAAGCGTCTGCGCTATGTGAAGACCAGTCATGTTCTGGCCCCAAACCAACATCCCTTTTGTCGTCCCACTTCTCATGATATGCGCCTAACGCTATTAACCCTGCTGAGCAAGTATTCTCATTGATATAGATGCTAGGGAATAATCGCCTTACTTCATCTATCCGCTTCTTAGCTGCTCCTGTACCTTGGTTTGGTACTACCTCTACTTTGTAAGCAGCTCTACAGAATGCGCTTTCATATGAGACATTATTCACCCTGTCATTTGTCGATCCGTCATGCGGTAGCCAGATCTTAGTGTTTGATGGCGTGTAACCTTGTTCTCTCATCCAATTCAGATGATAAGCTACGTCTTGCCCCTGCACCTCGTAGTGATCTACTACCCGTATTTCTATACCGATGAATTGCGCTACCCAAAATACAAAGTTATCTGCCTTTGCTCCAGTTCCCCCAATATCAGCAAACAACTGATATGTCATTAGTGGATCTGGGTTGACTCTGCCTATCCTATTCTCTTTCCTTGCCTCTTTAATTCGCTTGGCAAAGTATGCGCCTTTGGTGACAACCTCATAACCACCATCCCAAATGTGATCGTATTCGTCTGGTTCAGCGTCTAAGCAATCTAGCCGTTCTTGCTCTAACACGTTTGGGAACCAAGGGTTATCTTCCCAATTAGCACTAACGACTATCGAACTTGTTGGTATCTTCCCCTGCCTCAGTAGCTTATCCACTGGGTCACTCTTTCTTCTCGGGTTCCAGCTAAACCATATCTCTGATCCTTCTTTACGTATCGTCGGCCTGAGTAGCTTTAATGACGTTTCAGATAGCGTTTGAGCTTCTTCTACCCATGCTATGTCAAAACCTTCTAAGCTCTTTATACTGTCTGCAGTGTGATCCTGCATACCCTGGAAGATTATGATTCCGTTGCCTGGTGTTTCTATGCAGTCAGTTAGTACCTTAAACTCACTACTTAAACCATGCCGTATAATCTTATCTTCTATCAGCTTCTTAGCTGACTGCTTTAGAGTCTTTTGAATCTCTCTAATGCAAACTACCCTTAACCCTGGCTGTCTTACCGCTTGCTCTACAATCTCATCCGCAAAGAAATGTGACTTTCCTGATCCCCGACCACCAAACGCTCCTTTATACCGCGACGGCTGTAGTAGAGGCTGAAATACTCTAGCTGTTGCTATTTGCAGGATCAATGATAGTCCTCTCTATTGCTGTTACTTGCACGGGCCCACCACCTGGCCCTTGGTGTGTGTTCTCGCGTCGATCTTTCCAGTTAGCATTATCACGGTTATTTAGATAATACTTTTGTGCCGCTACATCCCCTTCTTTAGCTTTATTGAAGAGTGCATTGGTTACTGTTGCTATGCCTTTGTCTCTTCCTTGCTCTATTGCCTGCGAGAACTGCGGGTAGGCCGCTTGTTTCTCATACAGTGTTCTAACACCTATACCTAATACAGATGCTATTTGCTCCATCGTAAGCCCCTGAGCTGCAAGGCTTTCTGCTTTTTTGCACATATCAACAGTAATCTCTATTGCAGGCCTACTCACGCCACTTCCTCAAACTTTGCACCACTTGATTCTAATATGGCCGCCTTACCGGTGTATTTCATCCATCTGCGTGCTATTACATCGCAATATTTAGGATCTAATTCCATTAATGCTGCAGTTCTATTTGTCTTTTCGCAGGCTATTAGTGTTGATCCGCTGCCACCAAATAAATCCAATACTAAAGCGTTACTATTAGTTGTTTTATCGATAGCTTCTTCCGCTAATGCCACTGGCTTCTGTGTTGGGTGAAGGTACTCTGTAGCCCCATCCTTGCTTATTTTCCATACGCTACCAATACGCTTCCCTTTGATTTCTTCGCCGCGGTTCCACACCAGAGCTGTTTCATAGTCGCTCGAGAAGGTCTTCTTTAAGTCACCAATACCACCTCCAGGCTTATACCAAATCACCTGATTAGTGGGGTAGCCAAATGACTCAAACTGCTCGAGCCATTGCGTTAGTACCTTCCAGCTAGTCCACACAAACACCCATCCATTGCTGCAGGCGTCTATTACTGGGGCGATATCCAAAAAACCATCATCATTTTTAAGCACTTGAAACTTCTCAGACTTGGTGCGCATATTTGACTGATAGTTAACCCCATAAGGAGGGTCAGTGTGTACCATGTCTGCAGACTTGCCCTCGAGCAAATCATTAACAGCATCAATGCTCGTACTATCCCCACACATCAACCTATGATCGCCCATTATCCATACGTCACCTGGCTGTGTTATCGGTACTTCTGGC
>CEPX01041089.1_pt1 | contig 10339 bp, 12 predicted proteins | sample 361361 | NCBI WGS metagenome assembly CEPX01 (sample SAMEA2619974, study PRJEB7988) | marine metagenome | biome: marine biome (ENVO:00000447); feature: mesopelagic zone (ENVO:00000213) & marine oxygen minimum zone (ENVO:01000065); material: "saline water (ENVO:00002010), including plankton...
TGAAACATATGATCAAGGAGATGACAATTATGGAGGTCCAGGAGTAGACGCTACAGCAGAGGAGCAGTTTTCTGAATTTGATGCTGAAGGAGGCACTGTAAAGGGCCGCAAACTAGAGAGGCGGATGCCTCGGTAAGGGCCTTCGGACCCTTGTCGAGACAGCAACCCACGCTCCCTGCGTGGCCCTGATCTCTTCAACAACCAAATTGCCACCCGGAGAAACCCGGCCCAAGGAGGTACTATGTTAGATACGGAAGCCGAAACACTAAAGCCCACCCCATACCGGGCTGATTACAGAAGGGAGTTAGACAACCAGACGGACGAGGAGATACTCAGCGAGGACAAGCAAGAAGAAGAAGAAGAAACTGCCCCCGAAGAGCCCCGAGTCCCCCTTGCAGAACCCAACGTTAATTGGAAGAAACGGTACGATGATATGCGTACCTATCACAACCGATACGTTGAAAAGCATAAGTCCGAAGAGCAGGTGCCAGACTTGGTACCCCCTCAAACTCTCGAAGAACTGGACAAGTTCAAGGTCCAGTATCCCGAGGTCTACAATTCCATGAAGGCTATCTCTCGACTAGAGTCCGATGGCCGAATACGGAGCGTAGAGGACCGCTTGGAAGACCTTCAAGAAAAAGAAGAAGAGGCCGTCCAAACGAACGCAAGAGCTGAGTTGTTACGACGCCACCCAGACTTTGACGATTTGACGAAGTCCGACGAGTTCAATGCGTGGCTGGAAACCCAACCTTCTCAGATCACCGATGGTGTCACGAAGAATAACACGGATGCCGCATGGGCCGCTAGAGTGATCGATCTGTATAAGAACGACACGGGCCAATCCAAGCCCAAGTCGAAGAAATCTAAATCCGACGATGCAGCCGCAGAGATCCGGCCCACATCCCGTGGTTCTGATCCCTCAAAGAAAGAGGACAGGATTTGGACTAATGAAGAAATCTCACGACTTAAACCTGCTGAGTTTGCTCGTCTCGAAAAAGAGATCGATAAAGCCAATCGGGAGGGTCGTGTCAGATAATGTAATGGAGACTTAAAATGGCTTTTGCCGGTGCTGGCGGATACCAGAACTTACCCTCGGGTAATTTCTCTCCGCAGATCTACAGCCAGAAAGTCCTCAAGTTCTTCCGTACGGCCAGTGTTGTTGAAGACATCACTAATACTGACTATGCAGGAGAGATTGAGAATTTTGGTGATTTTTGGCAAGGTCACCTTTCCTCGTAAGAGGTCAAAATAAACTGGGTTAATTTCTGGAACACCCGAAAGGGCAATCAGAAGCCAAGCCCCCTTAGGGGGGAAGGTTCAGAGGCCAAGTTTCTATTGTTACCATACTTCAGCCAAGTGCAAAGAGGTATACATGAATAGACGAAACAGAGGCATACTTGTAGGTATGTCACTTGGGGACGGGTACCTATCCACACGAGGAGGCTCCCACTCCCTACACATTGAACATTCTGTACGACAATTACCCTACTTAGAACACAAGGCAGCACGATTGCTGTCAATCTTTGGGGGGAAGCCCCGTACAGTATACCGCAGAAGTCGGCTCGACAAGAGAACCAATGTGGTATACAATCAATGTTCAATAGCCAAAGGCAACAAGTATTTTGGATACCTTCGTAAACGTATCTACCCACACGGGGCTAAAAGGTACACACGGCAGGTTTTAGACTACTTGACACCTGAGGGAATTGCGATCTGGTATATGGATGATGGCAACTGTAAGCTTTATACGAGTAAGCGAACAGGGAGAATATCCTGCTGTCAAACGTATCTAGCTACGCACTGCTCCAAAGAAGAGGCAGATATCCTACTGACCTATTTTAAAGAGGTCTGGGACATCTCATTTAAGGCATACGCACGGAAAGATAGCTCTTACATCTTATGTGCTAATACCGCAGCCTCCCGGCAGTTCGTGGCCCTTATCCGCAAATACGTGATCCCTTCGATGGCCTATAAGCTTCGTCATGTTCCAATAGAAACACACGAATGCCCAGCCCCCGTACCCCGGGGTGAAGATATGGTCCAAGCTCATGCGTGAGTATGAGAAGTAGGAGTTAAAAGCTTCTACGGTAATAACCACTGACCGTCAAGATCATCAAAGAGCCGACTGTTACTGTTCGTTCGTATACCCGTGGTACCACGGTCAACGTAGAGGACTTGGCTGATAACCAGTTGACCCTCACCGTAGACCAGGGTAGCTACTTCGCGTTCAAAGTGGATGACATTGAAGAGCGTCATTCGCATGTGAACTGGGAGTCGCTTGCCACGAGCTCGGGTGCCTACGCACTCAAGGATAGCTTTGATGAGAACATCATTGCTTATATGGTTGCGAACGTAGCTTCTGGTAACACTATCGGTTCCGATGGTTCTGGACAAGATGTCGGCTTCGGTTCTGGTGAAGTTGACCCCGCCAATCTGCTTGCTAACCATGCACGTAGGTTACATGTAAACGATGTTCCTGAGGAAAACCGCTGGTTTCTTGCCAGTCCCCAGTTCTACGAGCAGCTTGGTCAGTCCGTTTCAAAACTGATGGCTGTCGAGATCACTGGTGATGACGCAAGCCAACTGCGGAATGGCCGCATGACTGACCGTATCGTTCACGGTTTCCGTCTGTATTCGACCAACAACTTTGCTGCGAGTTCTACTTCGAACTACTACAAAGTGTTGTCGGGCCACATGAGCGCCGTCGCAACTGCGAACCATATCGCCAAGACCGAGGTCGTGCGTGACCCCGATTCCTTTGCCGATATCGTCCGTGGCCTGCACGTTTTTGGTCGCAAGCTCTTGCGTACCAAGGCGCTTTTCCTTGAGCACATTCTGATTGACTAAGGAGGTATATCATGGCTACTATTGATCTAACTGACGGTCAGTCTGGTGCGGGTGTTGTTGGCCGACAGGCTTTCTACATCATGGAAAAGACGCTTGACTGGGCGGAAGCCCTGGACCAAGCCAGTGCAACGGTTATTTCGTCTGGAGATATTTTCCAGGTGCTTGACCTGCCCGCAGAGCATATGCTGCTTCACGTTGGTGCCGAAGTTATTACGGCGTCCACGGCAGCTACCGTAACCATCGACATTGACGTCGCCGCTGGTGACGACATGGTTGATGGTGCGGATGCGACTTCTACGGGCTATTGTGCGGCGGGTACCGAAGGTAATATTGGATGGTCGGGCACTGCCTCGTCCACCGACATCACCTACGTGCCTCGGTACACGGCTACCGACACCATCGACGTTAAGGTCGCTTCTCTCTCTGGTGTCCTCAATGCTGGCAAGGTGCGTGTGTACGCACTTGTAGCCGACATTGGTGGCGTCAACGAGAAAAGCCCCTTGGCTGACGTGACGTTCTAAGCAACTGGGTAACCTGGGGGCACTTCGGTGCTCCTAGGCCCTACAATAGGAGAAGACAATGGCTGTTTCAACTGCCAGTTTGACCGCCGATATTAACGGACGGTTTCTATTGCACCCCCAATATACGACTAGCTACGATCTGACAGTTGGGGGAGCCCCGCAGATGTTGTTCGGTGCAAGCAAAATTGTAATCAACGGATCAACCGTCACTGCGACGGCTGCCGAGATTAATGCTGCTGCTGACAACAGTGCCCGTTTCGTGGCCGGTTCGACAAGTACGAACCTCACGAACTATGGCATTTCGACGCTTCCCTCGACGGATGCAGGTGCTTATACTCTAGCTGATCCTGTAGCCGGTACAGTGAAGTATATTTTCATGGATGGTGCTACTACTACTGTCAACTCGCTTACAACTGCTTCTACGGATACTACGTACGACGGCACAAATACTGTCTTGTCGTTTAACGCAGCCGCAGAGGCTATTATTCTTGTTGGTGGCAGCTCTACTCGTTGGTATATCATGACTAATCCAGCATCCGTAGCACTTTCTACCCCGTAGTTAAAAGGGAACTAATGGCAGAATTTGTCAAGAAAAAAAAGGTGGCTATTGTTGGCACGGCTCCTAGTTCGTGGCAACTGGCCCCGTTTGGTGATCCTGAGTGGGAGATATGGGGCATCTCAGCGATGCATCAGCATCTCCCACGTTGGGATCGTTGGTTTGAGTTTCATGACCTCGACATTTTTGTAGACCTCGACAATGGGCCGATGCGTCCATTCAAGGCTGCATATGAAGGCCACTTAGAGTGGTTGGGTGCCTGCAAAGGTCCTTTGTACGTTAAAGAATTGGATCCTAGGGTTCCCCATGGTAAGCTATTTCCATGGCAGGAACTGGTAACCAAGTTTGGTCGAGGTGGTTTCACTAATAGTATCTCGTGGCTGGTGGCCTTTGCCATCAAAGAGGGGTACGAAGAAATCGGTATCTGGGGTGTTGACATGGCCCAGGAGTCCGAGTACCGACACCAGAAACCCGGATGTTACTTTTTTATGGGTTGGGCACAGGGTGCTGGTATCAAAATGACTATCCCAGAGCAGTCAGATCTGTTCAAGATACGGGCTCTATATGGCTTTGAAGATAATTATTCGGAGTTCCATGCTAAATGTGATGTTCGGAAGCGAGAACTTACAGAACGCATCCGTGCAGCTGATCTGCAAAAGGAAAAGTTCGAAAAAGAAGGTGTCTACTTACGTGGTGCCATTAACGATATCGACTATTTCATAAACAATTGGAACTAAGATGACCCTTCGGCAAATTAATGGTGCAACAAAGATGGAGTCTACAACGACTGCTATCTTGTACACGACACCCACAAACCATACAACTTATGTTGCATCATTAGTTGCCTCTAGTACGAGTTCTTCCGCCCGCACTATTACAATAGATTGGATTGATGTTTCCGGATCTACAACTATCGCCTATAAACTTTGTAATGAACACTCGCTATCCTCCAAGAGCTTCAAGATCTTCTATTTCAAAAATACTCTCGAAGAAAACGATATTCTTCGTGCCACCGTGTCCTCCACCGAGATAATGGACATCACCCTGAGCCTCGAAGAAAGCTACATTAACAGGTAAGCCAATGAACTATCTCGATCTGTCAAATGTCATCTTGCGGGAACTCGGGGAAGTCCCCATTACCACCACGTCGAGTCAAGTGGGCTTCCAGCGGTTTATCGTGGATGGTGTAAACAGGGCTATTCGGGATGTCGATGGAGCCTATTTTGATTGGCCCCACAACTACTCGGCACAAACCGATGCCACCGTCCCAGGGCAGGCTGAGTACGCATGGTCCACCACTCTCCGCCGAGTGGACATCAACTCGTTTATCCTGGTGCCTACAGACCTCGTCACGAATGGGCAGTTCACGAGTGATATATCCTCGTGGACGGACAATTCCTCGGCCAATGGCACCACCGTTTATTCGGCTACGGGCAATGGCCGGTTAAGCCTCACCCCGGGCTCCAGTGGCATCGCCTCGACCTACCAAGCCCTCGACACTACCTCTGGCGCTCAATACCGAGTATACGTACGGACGGTGACCGGCTCCACGGCTGTAGTCGGCCTCAAACTCGGCACGACAGCCGGGGGCACGGAAATTGGTACCCAGTCCCTCACCACGGACAGCCCCGGAGACGGGGCGTACAACTCATTCACCTTCAACTCCACCGCCACCACGACCTACCTGACCCTCCATAGTTCCGTGGCCTCCGTGACCCACGACGTGGACCGCATCCAGGTATTCGAGGACATGCAGCCCGTGGAGCTCAACCATCTTTCCAACGAAGAATGGAACTCCCGGTTCTCCGAAGACGAACGTCTTCTGGATCCCAGTTCATTCGGCGTCCCAGCGTCCGTGTCATTCACGAAGAACAACAAATATCGTCTTGGTCCCCTTCCCGATAAAACCAAGTACACCGTCGAATACGATGGCTGGCTGACCCCGACTACCCTGTCAAGCTCCGGGGACACCCCCGACTTACCCGACAGGTTTGATGACGTTCTCATCAACCGTGTTCTGTACTACGCCCACAGGTATCGGTCAGACCACCAAGCAGCGGCCACTTCCCTCAGGGACTACCAGAGTTCCTTGAAGTCAGCCCGCACGGAACTGATTAACGAAGAAGACTATATGCTAACGGATGTGATTCCCAGACAAAGGTATATCTAATGCCTGAGACTACCTTAGTAAACCCACTTACAGTCGTTAGTAAGGGCGGGCTCATTTTGGACACGTCCGTATTAGAGATGCCTCCTGGGGCCGCATCCGTGCTAGAAAACTGGGAACCTGATATCGAAGGCGGCTACCGGACTGTTGATGGATTCTCTAAGTATTCGGATACGGAAGTCACAGGCTCAGGTCCTATTTTGGGAGTGGCCATTCTAGGTTCCCGAGTTATTGCGTGTCGATCTAGCAATATTATGTGGGGTACCGGAACTTCGTGGTCTTCTATTAATGCTGCCCGCACAAATGCTAATAAGTATGTTTTTGATAAGTACAACTGGGCGGGCACAGAAATTCTCATAGGAGCAGATGGAGATAACTACGCTTTTACTTATGATAACAGCACATTTACACTTCTTAACGGTGGGATAGGTGCGGGGGCGGGCACGGCACCTACAGCGCCCACCCACGTTATTGAACACAAAGGACATATTTTCTACGGAGGCTATTCGAATCTCGGGGGTTCTGGTGCGATAACATTTTCAGCCCCGTATCTGCCTAACGACTTCACGACTGCCCAGAATGCTGGAGAAATCCAACTAGGGGATACCTTCGTGACGTTCAAGACCTTCCGGGAAGAACTTTTTATTTTCTGTTCGAATAGTATCCATAGGCTGGTCGGCTCCTCCCGGGGGGACTTCCGACTTATTCCTGTGACAGAACAAATTGGGTGTTTGGCATCCGGATCCGTACAAGAAGTTGGGGGCGACCTTATCTTCCTTGGGCCAGACGGTTTAAGAACGGTAGCAGGTACTGCAAAGATCGGGGACGTGGAACTGGCTTCCATTTCGAAAGCCGTCCAGTCTCGTCTCAACAACATCACCCTCACAGATATCAATTCTGTAGTGATTCGAGAGAAGACCCAGTACCGGATGTGGTTCCCGGTTTCAGCCACGGCAGAAAATTCCTCCAAAGGAATTATAGCTGTCCTCAAACGTAATTTTGGCCCAGAAGGGGTTATGGCAGTCAACTGGGAATATGCAGACCTCAAGGGCATCAAACCCAATATATGCTATTCGGACTACATTGGGGATGATGAATACGTGCTCCATGGGGATTTTGATGGAGGCTTTATATACCGCCAAGAAAGTGGTAATAGTTTCGATGGAGCCAATATCTTTGCTACGTATCGAACTCCCCATATGATCTTTGGGGATCCAGGCATCCGTAAGATACTTGAACGTATCAATATCAATTACGCAACAACTGGAGTAACGGACTTTACGGTGAGGGCTATTTTCGACTATGAAGATCCAGACACCTCACAACCCCAAGCTCTTACCATCACAGGTGGCGTAGCTGCTAGTTCTTATGGAACAGCTGTGTATGGAGCAGGTTCGTATGGAGCCACGAGCTCTCCAATCCTGAGACAAACCTACTTCGGCAGTGGATTCGCCATTGCTTTTGAATTTAAAAGAATAAGTACGGACCCTTCCGTAGCAATACGAGGATTTGAGGTCGAGATCATCCCAGGTGGGAGAAGGTAAATGGCCGGTTATACAAGACAAGAGACATATACTACGGGTGACACTATCGAAGCTGATGACACGAACAATGAGTTCGATGTCTTGGTTAATGCATTCCATTCAACGTCAGGCCATAAACATGATGGCACAGCTGCCGAGGGTGGTCGGGTACCAAGCCTCATTGATGCTGATGGTGATACCAAGATTATGGTTGAGGAATCATCGGATGATGATACCATCAGAGTTGACGCCAGTACAACAGCCCAAGACGTACTCACTGTGTCCCCCACTTCAGTTGTATGGAACGATGCAGGCTCCTCGACATTTGGTTGGCGCTTAGAAAGTGACACAGACGATTATCTTATCCACGTAAAGCCCGGGGTTGATGTCCTGGCCATTGGTTCTTCGGCAGGTTCAACCCTTATGAAGCTGGACGTGGGTGGACGAGCTAATGCTACTTCGTTTAGCCTTAATGCTGGAGCCGTGGTAGTCTCTACAATCCTCGATGAAGACGCCATGACATCCAATAGTTCTGTAGCTCTAGTCACACAGCAGTCCATTGTGTCCTATGTAGCTACTCAGATGTCTTCCGCAGACACTTATGCTGAACTAGGGGACGTGACTGTCTCCACTCTAGCTAATAATGACCTAACCAAATACGTGTCGGCCTCTACTGAGTGGCAGAACCTCACGACGGGCTCCACGACCCAAGTCCTTCGTGGCGGAACTATTTGGGGAAGTGTCGAGATACACGATATTGCTTCGGGCACGGACGGGGAACTGGTTACGTGGTCCTCAGCTGGCACGGCCACCACAGTTGCGGTAGGCACCTCAGGGCATGTGCTGACATCTGGAGGGGCAGGCGAACAGCCCGACTTCACCACGGTTGGCCTAGACTCCATGGCAACGGGCACAGACGGTGAATTGTTTACGTGGTCCACTACAGGAACAGCCACCACTGTTGCCGTGGGTTCGTCCAGCCACGTCTTGGTTAGTGCCGGGGCGGGTGAGAAACCTTCCTTCGCTGCCCTTGGTGTGGGTTCCCTGGCAGACGGCACGGACGGGGAACTCGTAACTTGGTCCACCACCGGGACTGCTACTACTGTGGCTGTTGGTACGAGTGGTTATGTTTTGACATCTAATGGTGCGGGTGAGAAACCAAGCTTTCAAGCCGTACCATCTTCTACTTCTATTGCCTTAGCTAATTTGGCGGATGGCACGGATGGTGAATTAGTTACTTGGTCTACCACGGGAACAGCTACGACGGTTGCAGTTGGCACGGCAGGGCATGTGCTCACTTCAGCAGGGGCTGGTGAGAAGCCCGTATTTGAAGCGCTCGACGTAGCTATCGGAGAGTTGGCTGCGGGCACGGACGGCAACCTTATCTCGTATTCCTCGGCTGGTACGGCCACGGCTGTTGCCACAGGCACAGTGGGCCAAGTCCTAACGTCCGTGGGTGCTGACGAGGGCGTACCGGCCTTTGAGACTCTCTCCGTGACGGTGGCCGAGTTGGCTAATGGTACGGACGGAGAACTCTTTACCTGGAGCACAACTGGAACAGCCACGACAGTAGCTGTGGGTACAGCAGGTCATGTGCTTACTTCGGTAGGGGCTGGTGAGAAGCCTGTTTTCGAAGAGCTTGATGTGACGGTAGCCGAACTGGCTGCTGGTACGGACGGGCAGATCGTCACTTGGTCGAGTGCTGGTACGGCTACTACAGTTGGTCCTGGTACCTCGGGACAGGTCCTCACTTCGGCAGGTGCTGGAGAGAAGCCGTCGTTTACCACTCTTGCCGGGGGTGGGCCAAGCCTGGGTTCAGACAGTATAATCCGAACCAACAAGGATGACATTAGCGAGAACATTACGTTTGTTGCTGGCGGGCTATACGAGAACGGTATGTCCGTCGGCCCGATCACGATTAATAGTTCTTACACGGTCACAGTGGCCTCTGGATGTAGATGGGTGATAATCTAATGAGTACTCTTTTAGTTGACGGTATCAATGATGCTGCTGGTGGTGGACCCAAAGCCACCCTGCCGACAAGCGGCGGATCGGCGTTCACCCTTGGGCCGAATTGGGGGGTGTGGGAATTTGTATCTACTGCCGCTATCACGGCTGTTGCAAATCTTAACGTCACAGGAATAGCAGCGGGATATGACTATCTAGTTCAACTTGAGGCATTCGCCCCTACCACAGACCTGAATACGCTCTGGCTTCGGTTTAGCGATGACGCAGGGTCTACCTATAAGTCAGGCGCATCCGACTACGCTTGGTCCCATCAATGGAGTGGGTCGCAGACGTTAGATGCGGCTGATAGCGAGATTGAGTTTGGAGAGGCGTTACAGTGGGGAAATGACGCCGGGAACATGAGTACCTTTGGCTTTACCTTTATAAACCCCGGCGGCACAGAGGAAAACACAATGGTAGTCGCTGTAGGTGGCTATCAGAACGCCTCTGTAACGCCCAATCCTATAACGGTGCAAGGCTTTGGATACTATGGAGCCGCCACTGCCGCCATTGATGCTATTCAATTCGGTTGGGCAACCAACTACGGCACCAACACCTTCAAGGCGCAGGGTGATATTACTGTTTGGCGTAGGAGGAGGTCATAATGCCCCAAGAACTAATCCTAGATGGCGCTAATGCACCAAGAGTTGCCGATATTCCACAACATCGTGTAGCACAAAATGAAGCAGCGCATCAAGCCAACTTGTTGAAGAGGCCA
>CEPX01184138.1_pt1 | contig 10336 bp, 10 predicted proteins | sample 361361 | NCBI WGS metagenome assembly CEPX01 (sample SAMEA2619974, study PRJEB7988) | marine metagenome | biome: marine biome (ENVO:00000447); feature: mesopelagic zone (ENVO:00000213) & marine oxygen minimum zone (ENVO:01000065); material: "saline water (ENVO:00002010), including plankton...
TATACAGAGGGTAGGGAGGAATAATTAACATCAGCAAATATTATACATGGTTTTTTGTATAGTGCAGCTTCTAATCCAGTTGTCCCTGCAATAGTGATGGCTAGAGAACATTTTTTTAACATTTCATCATTTGGTATTGACGGATGAATCAATTTCACATTTGGTAGTTTCATTATGCTTTTGTAAAATGATATTTCTCTCCAGCCTTTAATTTTCTGCATTGGATGTTCTTTTACAAATAATTGAAAATCTATTGGAATAGATTTTGCTATATTTGTAATTACATCTAGTTGGTTTGTATAAAATGTAGCAGGGATTAATGTAGAGCGTTCAGGTTCTAACTGGAGTGGAAAATAAATAAATTTCTCCTCAAATTTTGATTCGTATAAAAGATTAATATCAATGAATTTTTTTCTCTTTCTTGTTTTAAGAGGAAATCCACCTTCGGTGCGGATAACTTTAAAAAAAGTTTTTCCATAATTTGTATAATATTCTCTATATTTGCCATCAATTACTAATGATAAATATTTTAACGCTCCTTTTATCCATGTTTTTTTGGAATTACGAAATTTCTTTCTAAATGTTGACTGTAAGGATGTAATTATTTGCATATCCTTTTGTAATTCCTCAAAAGTTCTCTCTTTTTTTTCATCCTGTTTTTTTGAAAATTCTAAATGATCATATTCATGTGAGATATATGCTCTGTTTCCAAATCTTGTAAAACTTAGCATTAAGATTTTGATTCCTTTTGCAGCACAAATTTTTTGTAGGATTTGACCATTACTGGAATCTGTTATTCTTATTGCCAAATAATTTGGTTTTTCATCATCAAGAATTTGTTCAAAAAATCTACATTCTTGTTCAACTACAGCCAATATTTCATCGTAATTGAATTTGTGATATTCGTTATATTTGTAAAAATTTATGTCACTATACACGATTTTCCAAACATCAAATTTGTATTTTTCCTCAATCTCCGCTAAATATTTAAGATTAGGTTCTTTTTGTGATTTGTTAAAACATTCTCGGAAATACCATTTCTTTTTAAAGTCTACAATTTTTTGCTCTTCATAAAATTTTTTCCCTTTATTTACATCTATTATAGTACAAATTTCACAATTATACTTCTTCTGTAACCATTCTGCCATTCCGAATTGTGCTGAAAAAACATCTAGCCAAAGTAAAATTTTTTCTTTCATAGGTATTTTATCATTCAAAAATTTAATTATTAGTGTTTTGAGAATTTTCTCCTTTTACGCATAATAGGTTTGTATAATTCTTTTTTTGCTCATTATACTCTTCAATAAAATTCGTTATGAGTATAGAATCTAATTTTTTGTTTTTCTTATTAATATTAAACAATTTGAATTTTTTCTCTACTAGTGATTTTAGAATTTCTTCCGGAATATCTCCAAATTTTTTAATCCATTTTGGAAAATATTCCATCATGATTACAAGATTTTTTGAATCTTCAATAATTTTTGACGCTCCTAATATTGTAGCACCTTCTGCACCCTCAACATCCATTTTGATAAATTTTACCAGTTTTTTAGATTTTTGAAAATACTCGTCTAATGTTGTAACATCAACTTCAACACTTTCTCGTTTGTCTTCAGCGTCAAAAATTCTATGGCTAGCTAAATTTCTTTTGGAAATATACAATTTGACTTTGCCATTTTTATCTGAAATAGCCTTTTGAACTAGCGTAACATTGTCATGTTTATTTTCTTTTACATTTTTTGAAAGTATCTCAAAGTTTGATGGGTCTGGTTCAAATGCATATACGTGGCCAGATTTACCAACTAATTGTGCAAGAATTAAAGTGTAATAACCAATATTTGCTCCCAAATCCACAACAGTATCTCCTTCCTTAACGATCTGCTTTAAACACTCAATTTCAAATCTATCATAATTATTTTTCCTTGTGGACAATAATAACGAATCTTCTTTGTCAAGAAACAATTTTTGTCCGTCAATTTCAATATATTCGGAACGAACTCCTGAATTAATTTTTGAAAATGTTTCTTCGTATAGATTTACCATCTTTTGGGATCTTCCTAAACCTAATTTTGAGCAATACTTGGCGATTTTTTTAAAAATTAATACTCGGTTCAATTTTACTCGGTCAGTTTTCCTTTTTTCTTTCCTATTTAAAAAACCTGTATAGAATCACTCAGTAAACATTTAAAGAAATTATATTAATCTACATCCTTGGTACTTCATTTTTGTTTAATTCGTATTGATTTGAAAATAATTAAAGATTTTAATTCAGTAATTCTTATCCTTGCTTAGTAAATGGATAAAACTAAAAAAATTACTTGTATAATTCAAGCTAGAACTGATTCAAAAAGATTAGCAAATAAAGTACTAAAAGAAATTGAAAATACTCCTATAATATGTCACATAATTAATAGAATAAAAAGATCAAGAAATGTGGAACAGATAATTTTAGCAACAACAGACAATGATTCAGACAAAATTCTATTAGATATTGCGGAGAAATTTAAAATAATTGGATTTGCAGGTGATGAAGATGATGTGCTTGAAAGATTTTTTGATGCTGCAACATCATTTTCAGCTGATCCAATAGTTAGAATTACAGGAGATTGCCCATTAGTAGATCCTGAATTATTAGATATTATGATTCAGATTTTTCTTGAAAATAAGTATGACTATATTTCAAACACAATTGAAAGAACATTTCCAGACGGATTAGATATTGAAATTTTTTCTTTTGATGCGTTAAAAAAAGCACATCAACAAGCAAAATGGTTATCAGAAAGAGAACATGTGACTCCGTTTATTGTAAAAAATCAGGATTTGTTTAGAGTATATAATTATAAAAACAAACAAGATTTGTCAAATTTAAGATGGTGTGTAGATGAAGAAGATGATCTTTTAATGGTAAAACAAATTTTCCATGAAATGAATACAGAACAATTTTTTTCTACATCTGATATAATAGAACTAATTTCAAATAATCCAAAAATTGCTGAAATAAATCAAAACATCAAATCAAATGAAGGTTATAAAAAGTCATTACAAAATGACAGACTAATCAAACAAGAATAAAATCACAGCGAAATAATTTTCTTTTTCTTTGCAGATTCCAAGGCAGCAATACCAAGTCGAAGAGTATTCAAGCCATCAAAACCATCTACAAGTGGTTTTTTATTCAGTACTATAGATTCAACAAAATTACGAATCTCGTTGATATACATATCATTTACTCTTATAATATTATTAAAAACCTGACTAGAGGATTTTGAAAGTAATTGTAATGTGACTTTAGAATTAACTTTTTGTGTATATGTAGACCAAGCAGATTTTGTCAAATTGTATTCCCATCGCAAACTTCCTTTTTCACCTATAATATAGCAACTTCGTTCGTAAAATGGTCTTAGATAATCAATATTCAAATTTGCAATCAATCCTTTTTTGGTTTTCAGTATAATTGAGGCAAAACTTTCTGTTTCCGTTTTTATACTATCAGTATTTCGAGTTTGACAGTAAACAGATTTTATTTCATCTTCAAATAGCCATCTGAGATAATCATATTCATGAGAGCCATCTAAAATTATTCCTCCACCTTTTTTTAGAATATAGTGATTTTTGTAGTTTGTTCCTGGTCTCCAGAATTTAATGTTGTGACCAAATGTAATCAGTATAGATAACGGTCTACCAATTTCTTTTTGTTGTAATTTATATTTCAATAAGTTAATGCCTTTATCAAATCGTAAATTATATCCAACACCAACTTTCAATTTTTTAGTTTTTGCTTTCTTTAACATTGGGATTACATTTTTTAAATTTGAAGATAATGGTTTTTCAACAAAAACATGTGAACCTGAATTAATACATGAATTTGCAATTGATATATGGGATTCTGGTAATGTGCATATTATGGAAAAATCTGGTTTAAAGGAAAGTGCACTATCTAAATCATAAAATTTTTTTACAGAATATTTTTTTGCCAAACTATTTACTCGTGTTTTATTTGTGTCCAAAATTCCTATATCTTTTATTCCAATTTTTTTAATATTATGTAAGTGACGTTCTCCAATTGAACCACATCCAATAATTAAACTTCTTAAGTTATTGTAATTATTTTTCATATACAGTCACTAGAATGTCATCACACTTTTCATAATTTTCCCACGTAATGATCTTTTTACAGTTTTTGTATCAATTGCTTTTTTTACTATTTTCATGCTTTTTTCAGTTGCTTCTAGAGTTTTTTTAATATCATTCATTGAATGTGAATAAGACAAAAATATCCAACCTGGACCAAAAAGAACACCACGCTTAACCATTTCTTGATAAAATAGACTTTTGAGCAGAGGTGAAGGTTTTCCGTTACTATCTTTACATGATATAGATGAACGTACTGGAATACCTTCCATCTTAATATTCACATTTATTTCATCTGCAAGTTTGTTGAATTGATTATTCAGTATTGAGCCTAAATTCCAGCAATGTTTTATTATTGGTTTTGTTTTCATTTCATTTATTACTGCTATTGATGCTGCTAGTGATAGTGCTTCACCACCATATGTAGTAGAATAAAAAATATCGTTAAATTTTTCCATATACTTTGTTTTACCTGTGATTGCTGCCAATGGCATACCATTAGCAATTCCTTTTCCAAAAACAGTTAGATCAGCTTGAATCTTGAGTAATTCCTGAGCACCTCCACGCGAATATCTAAACCCAGTTATCACTTCATCAAAAATCAGTAGCGCACCATTTTTCTTTGCAATTTTTTTTACATCAGTTAGAAAGTTATTTTTTGGATAATTTGTCATCATTGGCTCCATATATACAGCCGCAACTTCCCCATGATAATCTTCAAATACAATTTTGAGTGATTCTAAATCATTATATTCAAATTTTCGGATCATTTTTCTTAAAATTTTCGGAATTCCTTCATTTTTGCTAGTAATGATCGTAAACCAATCATGCCATACTCCTCCACCACCATAATATGCTATATTATTGCGTTTGGTGATAGCCCTTGCAGCACGAACAGCAGCAGTTCCTGCATCAGAGCCAGTCTTTGCAAAGCGAACCATTTCTGCTCCGGGAATAACAGAGTGAATTTTATCTGATGCTTCTACTTCAAGAAAATGAGGAATAGAAAAAGAAATTCCTTTGGAGAGTTGTTTTTTTATTGCTTTGTTCACCGCTGGATAATTATATCCTAAGGTTATTGGTCCTAAACCTAATACAAAATCAATGTATTCATTATTGTCAACATCAAAAACATGACTACCTTTACCGTGTGAGAGATATGTGGGATACACTCCATCTACATAACTGTAATGCGCTTTACTAAACGTCTGTGATAGTGCTGGTATAAGCTTCTTTGCACGTTTCAAATATTTTTTTGAGTTTTTTAACGTCATGATAATTTTAGATCATAATGCTATAATAATTACATGTATAGAAAATTTTTAAAACAAAGAATTTTTCAGTATTACAAATCAATTCTAATAACTTTCCAATACATAACAACCGCTCCACTAATTTGAAGCTTTTTAGAGTTTTCAAGTTTAACTGTATATGTTCCCATTTGATCTATTGGCGGTTGCGGAATATCAATATCTATATCAAAATTATAAACTTCTATATTTTTTACACCTAGACTATAAACAAATTTCTTAAACTGAGGTAAACTGTATACATTATAGTAACTATTGAAACCATCTCGTCCTGACTCTTTTTTGAATTCTCTTACTTTAATTTCAAAATCTATGTCTCCCTCATAAAATAAAGAACTCAAAAATATGTGGTTTTTTGTTATATGTATCAAATCTTTTAGCATTTGGTCATAATACGGTAACCAAGAAATTGTTTTCCAAGAAACTGAAACATCAAATTTTTTTTTATATTTTTCTCTTATTTCATAAATATCTGCTACTTCAAACAATATGTTTTTTTTATTTTCAAATAATTTTTGCGCGTCTTTGATAAGATATTCTGATTGATCAATTCCTACAAAATCTGATTCATTACTGATGTTGCTTAAAAGATTTGTAATATGTCCAATCCCACAACATGCATCTAGGATTTTCAATTTTTTTTCTTTGATTACAGGAGAAATAATTTTTTCTAATATTTTATCAATCTCCTGTTTTGTTTTTACATATTTTCTCATTTCAGAAATGTTAAATTCTTTATCCTTATTTCCTTCAAAATACTGATATTTTTTTGACATTATTTTTTATTTCAGAAAAGACGTATTTATTTTAGCTTTTGAGCTGTTTACTTTCAGAAAAAAATCCTGAATAAGATTTTCTCAGGATCACATCTGTCCATCTGTAATTAAAAAGATTGTCAGATTTGTAATTAGTTGAAAATCCAATTTTGTCAAAAAATATTTTTTGCCACTCTATTTGATAAATGCCTGATGCCAAAAATACTCCTGCATGAGAGTTTTTTACCTTGAAATTATATACAAACCCATTTTTAACATGGTGATTTTGGTTTTTTGTATTCTTATCTGGATAGAAATCTCTTATGAATATAAAACCACCATCTTTTAGCAGATTATCTATATTTGTAACTGATTGAAAAATTGTTTCTCTTGAAACCCAATCAAGAACATCATCAATAATAATTAGATCAAAATAATTTTCAAACTTTTCATTATTAGTAATATCATTATTTGCAATTGTTCCATGAACAAAGTTTACACTATCTTGAAAATTTTTCTGCCCAAACTCAATTGCATCTTTTGATGCCTCTACATTGAAGCATTCAACAGCATCATTATTTTGCTTCATGTTATACAGCAAGTCACCATAATTTCCACCAAATTCTAAAACCCTTTTGTATGAAATTCCAGATTCTTTAATTTCATCATAAATTATTTTTTTATTTAATCGTAGGTCAGGAATTTCTTTATTTGCAAAATTCCTTTTAAAGAAATTATCTCCTTCACTATTCAAATAATATTCATCTTGTTTAGATTTCTTCAACTTTGACCCTCATTTGTTCAAATTAGTGCATTTGTTGTATTTAATATTACATCGGGAACTACACGATTAATGTTTTCTGGTCCTAAATTAAATGCTGGAATTATAATATTATCACCTATTTTGTCATGCATTGTTTTTCTATAAAAATTTCTCCACTCCTCTGAACTATGCTTAGTTACAAATCCTCTTAGTTCTTTTATGAAAGTAAATTTTTTTATTTGATCCTGTTTACGGATAATTCCTAATATCTTCAAACTATTAATCCATGATTTTTTTAATTCCATTTTATCATATCTTGTAGTAGTCAATGGAAAAGAATATTCCACCTGAATTAGTTTATTATTATTATTTGCTATTTTCCCAGGAAATGAAATTCTATTAATTTTATGTTGATTACTTCCAACCAGAATTTCATGGAATCTACTTTTTATTTTATTTTTTAGAACAAAATTTCCAAAAACAATTTGTTGAGGCCTTCCAATTGTTTCTTTTATTTTAATGTCTAAGATTTTGCATAGAGAAATTGGTGAATTACACCAAAAATATGTATCAGCAACACAAACTTTTCCATTTATTTTTACACTAGAAATTTTTTTTGTTTTTGGCTGAATGTTAAATTCAATATTTTTTGCATTTTTTATAATTTTACAATATTTTTGATTAATATTATGATATATTGCATCAACAAAACTTCCAAATCCACCTTTTTTTGGGTATAAAACAAAATGGTTTAGGTTATTTCTCATTTTATCATGAAATACATCCCATTCTGATTTTCTTTGGTTAATCTTTTTTGTCCTTGGGAAAAACCATGGATATACTAGACCAAAAAAATCTTCCTCCTTTCCACCATTTTTTAGTGACCAATTTATTGAAGGATAAGATCTTAAAATTTCCTCATAAGCTAAATTAGTAAATTTTTTTCCAAATACTTTGGAAATTTTTTCCCTGCTTAACTTTCCCTTAATTGTATCATTTTTTAATTTTTTTGGGAATAATATTTTCAGTTCCTTTGGCCAATTGTTGATTTTTTCATTATACGGGATCAAATGATCTTTTATTATTATTCCACGCTTAAGCTTGAATTTACGATAATTATTCTTTAATACTTTTTTAAAAAATTTTGTTGTAACTAGTGATCTATTGTAATCTAAAGAGTGATATCCATAATCAAAAATATTGCCCTCTTTATCTTTTATTGATTTATTACCACCGCCTAACAAATTTGTATTTTCTACTAGTAGTGATTTAATTCCAGATTGTGAGCAAATGCTTGCAGCAACAAGTCCAGATAATCCTCCTCCAAAAATTATGACTGATTTTTCACTCATTTTCGTTATTTTTAATTAATCTCAAGCCTGTTAAATATAGACTTCTGAATCAATCATTTGGATTTTTTTAAATTCTTTAAATATTCTCTCTTAGAAATTAGAATAATTTGTCTCAAAATGAAATTAAATCATATGATCTAGAAAAGCATACTACCAAAGACATTCATGATAGTCATATTAACGGATATCTTATCCCTATTTGGAGGGATTGGGATAAGATCATAACTGTTCAGCCTGAAATGGTATATGTAACAACAATTAATCCTGGAGAAATTAAAGGACCTCATCTACATATTATTAGACATAGTTACTATGTCTGTATCAAAGGAAGAGTTGTTTTTATTATTAAAGATGAGTCAGGTAAATATATTGAGATTGAATCTAGTGAGGAAAAACCAGTTCTAATAGAAATTCCAAAAAATCGTTCTTCAGCACACATCAATCTTTCTAATGAGCCTAGCATCATTCTAGCTTTAGTTAATCCTTCATGGAAACCAGATAATCGTGACGAACATGATGTAACATATGATGATTATGATTGGGATAAATGGAAGAAAACGCAATAAGGTATGCCAAAAAAACTATTGATTATTGGAGGTACTGGTCTTGTTGGAAGTACAATAATTAAATATGCTACAAAGGATTATAAAATTTTTGCAACTGAAAATAACACACCAATAGTAAACCCTAATGTATCTTCAATCAAACTTGATTTGCTCACTGATAGAAAAAGAGTAATCGATTATATTGAAAAAATTAAACCTTCAGCAGTAATTCACACTGTTGCATTTCCAAGTGTAGATTTTTGCGAAACAAATCATGAATTGACTGATTTATTACACGTAAAAATCACTAAAGAGATATCTGAAATCTGCAATACTATTAATTCAAAGTTAATTTATTTTTCAACCGATGCCGTTTTTGATGGAAAAAAATCTGAAAAATATTCTGAACTTGATACACCTAATCCATTAAGCTATTATGGGAAAACTAAACTTGAGGCAGAGAAAATAATTTTAAATAATAATAATAATAATTTAATTTTAAGATCTACTGTAATCTATGGATGGCATAACCGTTCACGTTTTACTAATTGGGTTTTAAAAAATTTGAAAAGTAAAAAAACTGTTAACGCATTTATTGATCAATTTAATACTCCAACCTTAGTAGATGATTTAGCAAGATCTATGTTTAAAATTATTGAGAATGATATATCTGGAATTTTCCACGCTTCAGGAAAATCATGCCTAAATAGGCTTGAATTTGCACAGAAATTGGCTTCAAAATTTGAATTAGACCAAAATCTAATCAAGCCTACAAAATCATCAGAAAATCCACAAATTGCACCTAGACCAAAAAATGGATGTTTGGATTCTACCAGATTTGAAGAGGAATCAGGTGTAATTTTTAATGGAATTGATTCCGGAATATCCTATATTTTTTCACTTTCAAATAAATCTACTACAACTTCTAACAAAGTTTGATCTTTTTTTAATAAAATTCCCTTACATCCAGCGTTTTTTGCTGCATGTATATCAGTTTCAGAATTTCCTATCATGTAGCTTTCTGACAAATCTATCTGAAAATCAATTACAGCTTGTAGAATTAACCCAGGTTTGGGTTTTCTACATTCACAATTTTCAGATGGTGTATGTGGACAAAAATACACTCCATCAAATGATGTGTCATATTTTTCTAAGTAGGATTGTAATTTTTCATGAATTTTGTTTAGGGTTTCGACTGAAAGTAATTTCCTATTGATAGGTGATTGATTTGTAATAATTATTACTAGAAAGCCATGATTTTTTATAATATTTATCGCATCTGATGTCTTATCAAGAATTATAAATTCATCTAATTTTTTAACATAATCTTTCCTTTCTTGATTTATTACTCCATCACGATCAAGAAAAATTGCTTTTGTCATTTAATCAATAAGAAAATTTTGGTGTACCGTCAGATCTAATTAACGTTGTAATCAAATGACAGATTAAAAGATGCATTGTTTCTATCGTTAACATATCA
>CEPX01415006.1_pt1 | contig 10334 bp, 13 predicted proteins | sample 361361 | NCBI WGS metagenome assembly CEPX01 (sample SAMEA2619974, study PRJEB7988) | marine metagenome | biome: marine biome (ENVO:00000447); feature: mesopelagic zone (ENVO:00000213) & marine oxygen minimum zone (ENVO:01000065); material: "saline water (ENVO:00002010), including plankton...
ATCTTTCCTCTTTTAGGGTAATAATAAGTGGTATTATTAAATGTTGTTGGTACTTTATATTTATTACCAATAACTAAAGGCATTCTTTCCCAATCATATTGTGTCAAAGTGTTTTTTTCTTCATTAGTACCATAACACTGCTCATAAGTTAATCCCAGTGCATTCATACAGATAAACTTCTTCAGGGGATCAGCGAAACTATAAGAACACACTGACTTAGTTCTAGCCCACATATCCATATATTTAACCAAACCTTTAGCACTAGTATCTTTACCAGATTGCTTCTTGCCTTGGAACCCAATTATTGTAGACTCTATCATTTACGATTCTATAGCCTTTATATAATAAACCGCTTTACCTTCTAAACTATTATCATCTAAACTTTCAACTAAATTATTTCGACCATCAGTTGCATACCAATCTTCTTTATCCAGCTTGCCTAAATAAATTTTAACAGCATCACCAATTGCTTCAGAAAGTTCGTGTTCCGCAATACCCTGTTCACTTATTAAATACACGCTCTGGTTACCAGTGCGATTTCTGCCAGCATGAATAGCAACAGGTTCGCCACCTTTTTTAGGGGGAATCTCTACAAAATAAGATTCCCAATTTCTCTGTTTATCTGCAACCGTTAAAGAGTTATTGACGTTATCATCAGTAACCCTGTTCTTTGCTTCCTTAATTACCTCTGACAATTTAGTCGAAGTCATTAAGATAGCACTTTGGTTATACTCATCAGTGTAATATAGTTGAAATTTTACCATTAGACTTTTGCCTCCTCTTCTTTGGGTTGGTAAGTTGTTACCCACGTAATATCCTCTTCAATAATATTGGGCATAGAAGGATCTTGCAGGTAATCGATGGTGGAAAACGTTCTTTGCATAATAGAAAAATCTTTGCTGTCAAAAGAATTAACTTTACCTTCACTATCGTCGCCCGTGGGAATAGCGAAAAGTACCTGCGACACCAACAGAAGTTTATGGGTTTCGCCCAAAGAATCCCAATCACTAGAATGAAGAGTAACATACCAGGCAAAGGGACAATCTAATCTTATAGGCATTCCTACTGCTTGAAGTTTCCAAAGATGGGTTGACTTATCTGGGCGTTGCTTGTTGACTATTTTAGCACAACGAATTTTATCCACATCAAGTGAATTAAATGCTTCGGGGTACTTGTCAACAATTTGGTGAGCTAACTGTGTGAATTCTTCTTCGATTTCATACTCTGGTTTTACTTGTGGCATTTTTTTACTCCAACTAGTTAAGGATTTATATCAATCAGTTGGAATTATAATAGATCTTTTTTCACTTTTCAATAAATTAATCAACTTTTATCCATCTATCATCTAAAGCCACTTCTTCATTATTCACTTTTTCTAGATAGTCTAAACAGTCGTCTACATTGGCGAATATATGATCATAATCAACCAAATCTATTAGCCAAGTAGGGAAATATTTACGTTCCATATTTGAGGACAAAATGACAAAAATAGGCTTTCTTTGTTCTTCTGCCACTTTGGTTTCGAAATAAGAACCGCACATATGGGCATCAACGTCTATATAAAGGATAAATAAATCACACATATCCACCATACGATAATCTATGCGTTTGAAATTTTTCACTTCTTTTTGAGCGATTTTCCATTCTCTTTTGCCTCCTGCCTTAAGATTTTCCATTCTCCTTTTTTCTACTCCCACTTCTTGACCCAAATAATCTGGTTTGTCACAGGGGTCTAGGAATATCATCTCAATGCTTTTATCTATACAGCCTTTTCTCAGGTCTTTTCTCCAAACAATCCCATCATCTGCTACATCATCAATAGGTCCGCTCAGATAAGCTCTCATTCCTTTTAATTCTTCCATTTTTTGCTCCTAATCTAACAAAATATCTTTTGCTGGTGCTTGGCCAATATCTCTAACTTTTATTTTTTCTTTTACACCATATGCCAAATCATCTATTTTTTCATCAAAGTCAGCATGTTCCTGTTGTGCTTCATAGGCACTCCAATAACCCACAATAATATCTACGTTATCAAATTCATCTGGAGCACCGGCCTGCGCATAACTGTGGTCATATACTTGTGTGTACTGTCCTACATTAAACATGTTTCTATATTCATCTGATAAAATAGAAAAACTAAAATCAGTATGTACTATAGAATTAAACGAAAATGAAAAAGTGGGGCGATAAGGGACGTTTTGATCATCATCTGTTGGCAAATTATTTAATACATAAGGAAACGTTCTTCCATAGTTATATTCCATTCCAAAGCCAGAAATATAATTACCATCATAAGAGTTATAGGCTACCAAGGTTAAAGTTGGAGAACGAACAGAAAAACCCCAATCCCAAATATCAACATTATTAATATTTTCAAGACGAAGGCATGTCCAGGCTTGTTCTTGAACTTTATTTTTCTTCTTCTTTTTTTCTTGTGGACAAGAGGTGGCAAAGTTGTTTCTCTCAAAAACACCTGTTTGATTTACTCTAGAATTAAGAATACCACTTTGAATAGACTGGTTTTGAGTAGGAATATTGCTCCAATCCATGTTTCCTTCCTCTAAAGTAGCCCCATTATAAATTTTGGGCTTTACCTCGAATATCCAATCAACAGAAAACGTAAGAGACTTATTTGTCTCATTCCAAATAACTGTGTGAAAGGGGAAACTGTACATCTCTTGAAATATAAAGTAATTGCCGTTGCTTAAACGGTAAGATAGTACCATAGACAGTTTCTTGTCTTTGCCAAGGTGTCTTGTTTGTAAGCATTGACTTACTTCAGAAAGATTATTTAATTTATTACGAATAATATTTTGTGGCATATTAGAATATACTACCTTCTACTAACTCTAAACGTTTATGTGCTATATCACAGTATTCACTAGATATTTCACTTCCTATCCAATTTCTATTTAATTTCTTCGCCGCCTTTAAAGTTGTCCCGGAACCCGTAAAAGGGTCATAAACTAATTCTCCCTCATTGCTCCAGGAAAGAATATGGTCTTCTGCTAATTGCTCAGGAAAGATAGCAGGATGTTGGAAAGCAATATCATCTTTTGTACTATTCCCACCTCCTACCCAATAGCACCAGATGTTCTCAATAGGAACTTCTTCTCTAGGGTCAAATTCGTGGTCATGACGAGTAAACTCTCCATCTTCTTGTCTAGAAAAAGCTCTATGCCTAAAAGTACGTGGGTCGTTGCATTTATTCCTTCTTTTCCTAGTTATTAAATTCACTGTTTTAGGTGTTCCCTTACTAAATATAAACATATACTCAAAACACTGTTGATATCTTTTCTGAGCATTAGGTGGAGGATTCATTTTTCCATAAATCATTGTGTCGTGAAGATTAAAACCACATTCCATAAAATATAAAGCTTGTTTAAAAGACGAACCAGTCTCACTCCCTTTTATAACCTGATCCCCTACAACCCAAACCACTACACCACCATCTTTAGTTATTCTGAATAATTCAGCAGCAATAAGAGTAAACTCAAAACTATAACCTTTGTATTTTCTAATTCCATCATAAGGAGGTGAACAAACAGTTAAATCTATTTTTTCATAACCAATCTTGTGCATCGTCTCAAGACAGTTTTCATTATATAATTTATTGGTGATAATAGTCTGGTTCATGATGAGGAGCTTTACTTGGCTCTTCTTGAGCATGTTTACTTTTAGGATCTATATAATACTTCTTTCCCATTGTGTATAATGTTCTTCTCCAATTTAGTTCTTGAACACATTCCATACTACAACATAATTTCATATTAAAACTGGTAAAAAACTCAGTAGCACAAATAGGACAATATATTTTTTGGGGTTCAAAAATAGCCATTTATTTATTTTTCCATCTCTTTTTCTTCTTCCCAAACTCTACTTTTTCCCCAGTTTCTACGTTATAGAATCCTTGACATGCTTTGTCTTTCCAGTTGCGGCAACCAAGATACTGGTAATCAGTGTTCTTTTTGCTGGTTCTTATGATAAAAGGTTCATCACAATTAGGACAATTATAAATATCACTATATTCTAATTCTACTTTCTTTTCTTCTTTTTCCATAGGTTCTCCATTCTCTCCCACATTGGCTTTATAATCACAAGGGTTCTCTTTATCTTTTCTATTAGAACAAGTATAAAAAGCACCATACTTACTATGTTTTAATACGAGTTTGCCATCACATTTTTTACAATCATAATCTGTCGCGCTTTTTTCTTCTCTTACCTCTTTAGCATGATCACAATCACTTTTCAACCTATTGTAGAAATTTGTTAAAACTTCTAGCTTACATTTTTCACTTTTAGCAATCTCGTCTAACTCTTCTTCCAGGTTTTTTGTGAAATCAAGGTCAATGAAACACATATTCACTTCTATTAAGAAGTCACTAACTCTTATCCCCATTTCCGTAGCGTGAAACGCTTTCTTCTGCCTTTCTATATATTCTCTGGCAAGCAAGGTACTTATAATAGATTTAAAGGTACTGGGTCTCCCTATTCCCCTCTTTTCTAATTCTTTAATAACAGAAGCATCGTTATATCGCGGAGGGGGTTGTGTAAATTTCTGCTCAGAGGTTAAATCTTTTAGCTTAACTCCTTCTCCCACCACGAACTCTGGGATTTCAGTATCTTCACTTCTGCCATATGTCCATACTCTTCTCCAGCCATCAAAGATAGTTTTACTACCATTAGCCGCTAAAATATATTTCTTACATTCAAATTCAACACTGCCTCTTAGTTGTTTAGAAGGAGCCATCTGGGAAGAAACAGTCTTTTTCCATATAACTTCATATAGTCTATTCTCGTCACCACCTAAAGTAGAACGTTCTAAAGACAAATCTGTAACCCGAATTGCCTCATGAGCTTCTTGGGCAGATTTTTTATTACTAAAAGTATTTGCGGAAGAAGGAAGATAATTATCTCCATATCTATCAGAAACAGTATCTCTAATAGAAGAAACAAATTCGGGTACTATATAACTAGAATCTGTTCTAATATAAGTAATTTCACCTATCTCATATAGTTTCTGTGCTACTTGGGCTGTTTTGTTTGAGTTCCACCCCAGAATAGCTGCACACGCCTGATATAGTGTAGAGGTAGTAAAGGGAGCATATGCCTTTACGTTTACTTCTTTAGTTTCATATTTCTTAACTTTAATTGTATTTGTTTTTAGGTCATCACAGATTTTATCTGCTGCTTTTTTATTTTTTACTTCTAATTTATCTGGTTTCTTTAAAAACGCCCAAATACTATCTTTATTATCGCGCTCAAGCAAAGCCTTGATATCCCAATACTCTTGAGGCACAAAATTTATTATCTCTTTTTCTCTCTCGGCCAGAATACGTAAGGCGGCACTTTGAACACGACCTGCTGAACGCCCACCCGTTGCCTGTTGAGTAAGAAAACTAGTACGGTATCCTGCCAATCTATCTAGGATCCTTCTGGTTTCATAAGCATGAACCAGAGATGTATTTATCTCCCCTGCATCATCTATTGCTTTTTGAACCCCATTTTTTGTAATAGAGTTGGTAGTGGCTCTTTTTATATCTGTACTTTTTGGAAGTGTATCAGCGATATGGAACGCGATGCCTTCTCCCTCACGATCCTCGTCCATCATCAGATAAACAGTATCTGCTTCTTTGGCTTTAGTCTTTATGTTTTTTACGACATCTTTTTTATCTGAAGACACTTTATAGGTAGGCTTAAAATCGTCTTTAACATCCACATTAAGCCCTTTAGCGGGTAAGTCTGCAATATGCCCATAAGAGGCAATGACTGAAAAGTCTTTGCCAAGATATGATTTTACTTTTTTAACTTTTCCTGGTGACTCTAATATAACCAGGTTTTTAGGCATAGACTTTTCTCACAGTATTTTTTTTATTCCTTACACTGTATTTTAAAAACTCCTTATTCTCCTCTTTTAAAATATTAGATAACAGTTGTTTTTTCATATTACTTGGTAAATTTTTTATCTCTGCTTCTTTAACAGACTGTATACATTGTTCAGCAAGAAGACGGGCTTTAGACATATTTATGTAACCATTATCTACTAAGTACTTCAACTTACGGCCTAACGTCCACTTCTTTCCAAATTTCGAATGAAGCCATTTAGGAATAGGGAAAACAACTCCATCTAAATCAATTGGAAGCTTATGTCTTTTCAAAAAATACCTCCCTACCAAATGTTCAAAATCGACATTAAAATTGCTCCTAGATTTCCTTATCTCCTCATTAATATTTTTACCCATAGTATTAGCCTGTTGATACAATGCGTCTAATACTTCTTTTTTATTTTCTTTGTCATAACAAGTTTCTATTAAACTAATTTTATAGAAAGTGTCGTATTGAGGTTCAACAAAAAGAACAGACCAGTCTTCTCTCTCCGCTATGTCTTTCTTCATCCAATCGGGTATTGTTGAACCTACACTAACTTGCCAAAATGAAGTAATATCACATTGAACATCACGAGAAAGCCCATATGTATCCTTACAAAATATTGGAGGAGTATACCAATATTCTTTTTCATTTGTACATATTGGATAATGGGAGCAATCTCTTAAACGATAAAATAAATTTTCTACTTTTTGCGTATCTCTAATATCTACAAATTCTTCCAGATATTCACTAAAAGCCTCAACACTATTCAAGTGTTTCTTTTCAATTATTACAGTTTCAACCCCTGGTAATTTTCCATCTTTAAACGCCTTATAGTATACTTTTTGATCAAATGTGATACCTAGTTGTCCTAGAAAATCTATAACCAAGTCTTCATAGCCAGGGATGTCCCCAAGACGGTTATAAAAGCAGTTCTCTCTATAGTTCCATTCTGGATTCGCTTTCACAAGAAAACAGCTAGACATAGACGCTTCTTTTCTCTCGAAATTTCCTATAAGAGACATGGCCTTAGCTAAAGATTTTAAACTTAAAAATGTGTATGGCTCATTGACAGGTCCAAATCCTATGTTTCTAAGATAGTCAGCATAAAACTTAAGAAAGGGAGGAATGATGCTTCTTACATATCCCCCGCTTGAATATTTATGAGTTGTTCCTTTGTTAATGTTAATAATAGTCAGATTCCGTCCATACATTCCAAATAGTGCTGATGCTATTTCTGATATTACAAATTCTCTGTTTCCAATCATTTTTTTAAACGAAGACAGGTCAATATCATCAAAACCATGTGAAGACTCTAGAATACCGTTATTCTTTATCTTATGACACAATATATCATTAACAATATGTTTATGTTTTCTTTCTCTATCTCTCGCCGCGGCCTGCTCTGTCCTTTTCTTGGGGCCTGTGGGACACAAAACCTTATAGCATTTTTTAAAATCTTCAAAATGCTCTTGACGCTCTGGGCATATGCCTATTTCATAAAATTCAGGTGGGCAATACCACCCCTCAACATCTTTTCTATATTCTTCAGGAATTTCTTTAGAAATCTTTCCTTTTCCTAAAAAACTACCTTTTATTTTTGGTTTTTTCCCTAGACAGAAAAACCTAAGACTTGCCCATGTTTCCTTCTTCACGATAAAATATCCTCATAAAATAAAAAACGTAGATACAAAAGTACGGAGACCTTCATGCCTACGTTTAGATAGGCTAAATTTTTACTTAACCCTCTTTTTTTACCATTTAGTTAAGCGATAACCTCTGGTAGACTATAGAGGTTAGTATGTCCGGGAAGGCTTTGGATATACTTCACTCTACCTCTACGATAAGCACCAACACCATCAATCTTACCGGCACGAGCTAACTCATGGGCTTGATTACGGGTACGCCACTTACCAGACACTTTGTATCCCAAAGTGTGTCTTTTAACGTCTACTTGTCTTGCTTGGATTCTCATCTGGAACTCCTTAATAAAGAATTAAAGTTTTTCTATAGTAATAATATAGATCTGTTTTTCACTTTTCAACAAAAAAATGAAAAATTATTGCAACCCAATAAACCCGCTAGCCACGCCCGCCACAAAACACCAGGCCACCCTAGAAAAGTGTTCTTCACTGATCCACTTAGTACCGAATTTATGATGTTGGCTTTTTAGCACTTTATCTTTTCTTATACTCTTCTTATTTCCCAATAACCCGTTGACCCTGAGCCTATCTACGGCTCGATCCAGAATATCTGGCTCTATGCCAAGGTGTTTTGATATTTCATAAGCACTGGGTTCTACACCTTTTAGAAAAGAAAACATAGCTGCCACACCATAATATCCATTTATTTCATCTTGTGTAATAAACTTTTTTTCTCCTGTCTCCTTATCTGTATAAAGATTACAGATATCCATAGCTAAATCATGATAATGATTAACTGGCGCAAACTCTGTCATAGCCACTCTCCTAGTTCCTCCACTCTTTTAACATAATATCTTTAACGATCTCCGCATATTCCTTCCACACACGTTTCTCATCTGGTTTATCAGGTAATACACTATTATCCTCATTATTTTTCACTTTCAAAGAAATTTCTTCATAAACTTTTTGTGCTTCTTCTTTTTTCACTTTGCCATTTCTCATTTCGCGCAGAAAATCTGCATTAGCAAGAGGAAAAGTGATTTTTCCTGTTGTTATTAACTCATAGAGTTCAGAAACTAATCGAATAGAATGAGCAGCACAGGACACGCCATAGCCGTAGTCATCAAATTCTTTTCTTCTTTTTGCCCCAAGGTCTTTTAAAGAAGGAACTATTTTTCTAGGCTTGTTAGACATAAGGATTTCTATAACATGGTCCATGTCTAACTTGTCAGGTTTAAACTTATTCCTAATGTCATTAATAACATTGTCTTCGGTCAAAGTCCTTTCACTAACAATAAGCTTTTGTCCCATTGCTTTACGCCATTCAGAATAAGAATATCCCATAATGCGCCTGCAGATTCGCATAGAAATAATACTATCTTTAAGTGCTAAGATCCTTCTTCCATTTGGTCTAATGAAGTTTGTCTTATCTTCTGGAACAAAAAATCTTTCGGTAGCCTCTGGGTCTCCCTTCAAAGCTAATTGCAGGAAGTATTTAGCACTATATATTTTAGTGTCTTCATCCATTTCTCTACATTTAAATTCTTTAATACCTACAAGATATTCAAATGGTGGAAATGTGAATCCCCTTATATCAATATCAGAGCTTTCTCTGCTCGTACCATATAAACGACTGCCTGCACAGGTAGAGTAATCAGGGAATTTAATACATTGTTCTAGTTTTTCTTCTGCGTTCATCTTCTTTCTTCTTCTTTCTTCTTAAAAGTCAAAGTTAATTTCATCTTCATCAGGAAGTTCATCATCAAAGTAATCTTCTATTTCAATATGATATTTAGGAGACTCTTTAGAAGGCTCTAAGTTAAATAGGGTTTGAGTCTTCATTTCAATCCTGTTATATGCTACACCTACATCTTTAACAATGTTCTCGACGACATCTGCTTCTGCGAACTCAACAGCAAACGAGAGTCTTTCTTCTCCAATCTGAACCTTGTTAAGGATCTTGTATATGTCTTCCATTGATATTTTTCTACTTTTGCGTCTCCTTATTTTCTTCTTTGTAGTTTTTCTAGAAACTACTTTTCTCTTCTTAACGGATTGCGCAGTTTTGGCGACTGTTTTCTTCTTTTTCTTAACAGCCTTCTTTTTTACTGTTTTCTTCTTTTGTTGAGCTTTAGGTCTACTTTTCTTCTTGGTAGTAGATCTCGTAGTAGATTTGACACTATTTTTTTTCACTTTTCTAGTCTTTTTTGCCATATTTAGTCATTTTCCTCATTTTCTTTAAAAGAAAGCACTAATTTCCCCAATCCCTCACAATTATCTCCTTTTGCAGACATCTTTTCCTCTTCTACTCTGTTATCTAGCATCTGCTTCATGGGGGTCTTTTTTACACACACATAACCCTTAACAGATAATGAAAGATAGCGGCAGGTCTCCTCTCCTTTCTTAAATTTACAGACTTGAAATCTATGAGCATCTGGAACTTTTCTCTGGTCATCAAAGAAAAATTCTCCCATTTGTTCTGAAATCTCTATACCTTGCATAATTTATTTCAAAAATAAATTCCTAAAATATTTTTTACCGTAAGATTCAGGCTTTATCTCTTCAATAACTTCTTGAAGTTCCATTCGTGGCCAAATTTTATTATCACTACAATTATAAATCGGAAGAGGTGAAGTTTTCTTTAACCACCGCATTGCTGTGTTACACATTTTTAGTGTATAATGTTTGTGGTGTTCATTCTTCCCATAAAAATCTGTGTTTCCATCCTCATCATATTTACAATCCATTCCTAATAAAATTAAAGCAGAACATCCTAATCCATGAGCAAACTGGGCTGTCAGCACTCCTGTATTTCCTCTTCCA
>CEPX01143541.1_pt1 | contig 10333 bp, 11 predicted proteins | sample 361361 | NCBI WGS metagenome assembly CEPX01 (sample SAMEA2619974, study PRJEB7988) | marine metagenome | biome: marine biome (ENVO:00000447); feature: mesopelagic zone (ENVO:00000213) & marine oxygen minimum zone (ENVO:01000065); material: "saline water (ENVO:00002010), including plankton...
TCCCAAAACCACAACACAAGAATAATTTTGGTTTTCATTAGCTGTATCAAGTTCTTTTATGATAGAGAATAGATGAGAAGACCAGCCCAGTATAACAGTATGTCCCGTCTCAATTACTTTTGAATACCCCCCCCTGATTTCGGCTAATTTATCGCTTAACCCTGTGGTCAGGGCCCCAATTAAAGCGCCAGATACCAAGAGGCCGGTAATGAAAAGGACAAACATTACTAAGTTAAAAATCAAAGCCTCATTTGATGTGTCGGGGTAGTCAATCAGTACAGTCTTTGTAAAAAGCCAAATCTGACTAATCAGGCTCTCCTCGAGAGAAGCGCCTGTAAACCAAACAAGAAATGCCATGGATAGGACAGCGCCGGCGAGCACAAAGACCAGCCATAAAATGATATTAATCGTTCCTTTCGAAAGCGAATTATCAAAGGCGTAAAAAAGTTTTTCTTTTAATGAATGAGTATTTGCTTTGTGCATCTTTACCTCGATTGCCAAATAACCAAATAATTTTGAGTGACATTACGGCGTATTCGTGATCCTGGTTCCTGACCTTTTTCAGAATGGGTAAAATTTAAGCGTTGGGCCGTGGGGTTGTTGATTGATTGTTTTCATCGCGGATTTTTCCAAAGGCTTCACACATAGCCGACTCAAACAACGGCGCATACTGAGAAAAGAATTTTACAATCTCATCCCATTTACTTTCATCGGGTGGTGTGAGGGTGCCGTCTTTCCAGCAGCCGGGATCTGGGTGGTGGAGGATTACTAATGCGCGCCGACTTCCTGATTCCCACTCCAAGGGCGATCCAATTGTGGCTTCAATTTCATCTGATCTTTGCTGCAATTTCTGTAATAGTGATGTGCTCTCCTCGGCCGTCTCGCACTTTATTTGAAACATCAAACGTGGGCCACCACCACCGCCCCCATGCCCCATCTCAAACATAACATCTGGATGGACGGATTTATCCGTGAGTCGGATTACACCAGAACTACCTGACCTTCTGCCTTTTTTATAAATTTTTGTTGTGCCCTCAATTTCGTCAAGAATCAGATTCCATAATTTGTTTGCACGTATTTTATCGTCACTGGACTTCCATTTTGCATCCTTAAACTTGACATTGGATTTCGATCCATCGGGTGTGCTGACACTTGTGACAGTTGTCTGATTAATTACTTTCGCAATAATGTTCCCAATATCCCCTCCCTTTTCCGCAAGTAGATTATCCTTGATGTAGCTGAAGAACTTCGAAATATCGGCCACGCGTGCACGATACCGCGGGGTCGGATAACAAATTCGGAACAGCACCTTCTCCCATATTTCGTCAAAATCCTCCGTCTTCTGAGCAAGCTCGAACTGTTTCTCAAACTCCTCCTTTTCATCCTCCTCCTTCAGGCGCGTCTGTTCGAACGCAACGTCATCATCCCACCCCACAAAATCTGGTTTCTCACTGAGAAGGGCATAGATATCCGGATAGGCATTCTGCAGGCACACTAGGCTGAGCAGCAGAAGTCTCTTCTTGTCTTCATCAATGGAGTCAGCAGCACTGACATCTTCCTCTTGGGCACCGTTCTCAACGCTTTCATTACCTTCCGTGGCTGTAAAAATTTCGATCAGTGCAAGCGAGTTGACAAGACGTTTCAAGGAGCGGGGATTGCCCCCAATCGTGCGAACAACGATCTCTTCCACGGCATCAGAATCTAACCCATCATCGCCGACGAATTTGATCTGCTTCAACAGATAATTGACATAATTGCCGATGTTGTACTGCCCCATAGGCATCATGAATGGCAGCTGGATTATCTTGTCGAAAAAAGCTCTGAACTCCCATTCGTTCTCCGGTGTTCGTTCCCCGAATTTATCCTTGAGCCCCTTGATCACAACCTGGTAATCGATCGCCAGCACAAACACGCATCCTTTAATGCTGAAGACGTTCTTGAGAAGCTCCAGAATACTGACCGCATCCTTTGGCTCAATCCGGTCCAGATCATCAACGTAGATGATTATCTTGTCATACGGGTTAGTCACGCGGGTTCTGATTTCCTTGGAGAGTTCATCCAATTGCACTCGCAAGGCCCTTATGGAATTGTCCGCTTCGCCAAACAGTTCCTCTGCCACATCCCCACCTTTAGCTCCCAAGGCTGCAGTGGCACCGACACGCAGCGCCCCCTTGAAAAGAGCCGCGGCAGTATTCTTGATCGCATCTTTTCGTTTCACATCGACGTCGGTTTTGAGAAGTTCGTTGATGATCTCGTTGATGATCTTAATCAGCGTCTCCTCGGGCGTCGAAAGAAGCGAACTCTCCCACGAGTTAATCCAGATCTGCTTTGACTTCCCGGAATTCTCCAGGGAGTCATGGATAAAATTGAGAAGAGATGTCTTTCCGCTACCCCACTCTCCCTGGATGCCGATCGTGAGGGGCGTGTTCGTCTTTTCTATGAACTGGATCAGGGATAACGCATAACGGATAATATCAAGATTGTCCGGGTCTCCTGACCTCACGGGCATATCGACGATGCCAGAGACGTCATCAGGACTACTCATTTCTTCCTCCACGGATTCTTCATGTTTAGTGGGAATGATTAGTTGGCTTTCACCGGCGCCTCCCTTTTCCGCCGTCTGCGCATCTTTCTTCAGATTTTGCATCAGCAACAAGAGGATTAAACCCAATACCGGTAGCAACAAAGATATAAAGGCCCACTTCAGAGGACCTCTGCCGCGTGCCTTTGCTATAAAGTAGGTGGCAATCGGAAGGATGACGAACAAGGTCAGCGCCACTAATGCCTTTAACGCCGTGGGTGCCCCCTTGACGATGGCGGCATATATTACCGGGACCTCAGGAGAGGCTGGTGGTGGTTCAGGTGCTTTGGCTGCTACGGGAGGTTCCCCACTGGAAGGAGCCTCTCCTGCTGCATATTTTTTCCCGCTTACAAACTTATCAATGCGCCAAAGACCCTTCCAAACTTGACCATCGGCAAAGGTCTTGGCGCCCTGCCCGTGGTATCTGCCCCATTCCCATTCACCGACGTATTTGTCCCCATTGGCATAGGTATGGGTGCCAAAGCAATTGGTCCAAATGTCCGCGTTGTAACTGCCTTTACAGGGAGGCAGGCTCCACCCCTCCGTTGAACCCAGCAGAAGAAGGGCAGGTATGCAGAGGATGGTGAGCAGTCGTTTCATCATAAACTCACCAGAGCAAGGTTTGTATCAGTCACCCCAACTTTGATTGTGTCATGACTTTTAGTATGGAAAAATACGGGTATCATGAGCCTCTCGTGGATAAGAAACCTGCTCTATCTGGTCGCCCGCCTACTAGGAGACGTCAGCGCCGTCAAAAGAGGCACTGTTGGAAAGAGGATCGGCCGCCGGTTTGCCGGGAGGGTTGCAGGCCGGTTTCTGGGAAAATTTTTCAGATAGCTTTCTAAATTTGAAAATCATTTTCGTTGTTTTCTCGAGGCTTCACCCAGTCTGCTGATAATCAGCCACATTAGGATAATAAGGATAAAAACGCCGAGGCCATATATCAAAATCTGATACATGGTCAGGAGAATTCCAACCGGAAATGAACTCTTTTTTATATTAATTACCATGCCGGCCAGCCATATTATACAGGAGATGGCGGACAGCATTAGAAAATCCGTAAGTTGACCTTCAGGGCCATTATAACAACAAAGATAGCCGGCCCAGAATACTACGGTTCCTACTAAAACCAGATAGCCAGAGGGGGAGAGCAGGAATGGAAGGTCGTATTCGGCGGCTTTATTTTTTACCGCAACCCCCGCGAAAATAACTAGGGCCGATCCAATTATTACGCTGCTGATAATCAGCCACATTTAAACTATTCCTTGTTAAAAGGCTTCAACGCAACTTGCATGACAGCAGCCGAACGACTTCATCAAGTATAGGATGGCAGTTCCCGTTCTCCAGCCACAGCCAGTTACCCGCGACATTGGCCTCAAGGAAAATCAATTCGTTATTAGGGGTTAAAACGAAGTCACAGGCGGAAAAAATTATGCCCCATTGCTTAAGTAACTTGATCAATTTAGAACCCGTTTCGTCTGGAAATTCAAAATTACTGATAGGCAGGTCAATCTCTCTGCGAAAGTCTGTCTTCGATGCCTCTCTTGACTGAGAGTCGATGGCGTGAGCAAATATTCTGTCTCCTACAACTGTTGCCCTGACATCAGCCTTCTTGAGAATATCCTCCTGAAACAGGCATGGTGCGTGTTTGACTTCATCAAGATGCTCCATTGCCTCCTTCGTCACGCTAGACGTAAAAAAACCCAAAGCTTCTGCTTGCCCAGAATTTTCATCAATTAATCCTATTGCACTGAGTTGTTTTATAATTGCGCGACCGTCACAACTCTCAATGAATTTTCTCGCCCTGCTTTCGTCATTAGTGACGAGGGTTTTTGGAATTTTAAGGCCCGCATGAAGGGCGTCTACACTTTGCACCATTTTATTATCAAGATTTTCCTCGAGCGCTGGGTCATTCATCCAGAAACAATGACTGAGGGTGCTGAACAGACCGTATAAACCTGCACGCATTTCAGCATATTTCAGGTGTTTTTCGACCGGTTCATCGTCATGCACCTTCGCAAACTGGAAGTTCCGACAGAAGACAGCGCCTACCTTCGTCAAATCTATGTTTTGGTCCCGCCACTGCAACGATGAAAAATGGGAATCCCGACTTAACGACCAAGCCATAGAACCAAATGGAGCCCACTCTGCATCCGGGTCAAACTCTTCAGACGGGGTCCACGGAACCTCCGGATCTAACCTGTATGATTGGTAGCCCTGCTGCTGAACAAGGTCATGTACGGCATCGGCATGAATATCGTGATCCACGGCAAGGATAAGGAGGCTCCGCTTCATTGTTAGGAGGCAACCTCCACACTAATGCCAACTGCCTTTCCTATGTTCTGTTCTGTTTCGTCGGGATTTGGATTTGTAGTTTTGTTTGCGACGAATTTTTTCAAGCGTCGGTTCATTAATTCTGCAGACGGTATATCCTGGGAATACCCCAAAAGTTCTGACCGAGCCTCATTAACCAATTGCCCGTCAATTTTGACATAAACCTGGAAGGCCAGGGGTGTAATCAGCAGAGACCAGATTGACGATGAAATAATGAAGGATGCCCAATCCTGAAGAGAAAACATCGCCGGTTCTTCTTTATGATTATGCCAGGTGAATGGTCCGGAAGATGAGCAAACCGACGTCCGATTTCCTGTTTCAAGTAAAACTGCATCGGGGCCCAGAAGACCTCCTGCCTCAACATCAGATGAAGCCAATTCCCGGAGGTCTTCAATAGACCAGTTGCTACCCAGCCTGATAGTCCCAGGCGAGGGAGTAATAACAACCTTAAACCACCGCTCCCTCAGAAATGCCGGAATGAGGGAGGTAATAGCAATTGCGGTCTCACCTTCCGGCACGCTTGTCAGTCTTACCACTTACCCACCGCGAATTCTTCCATTTACCGCTTCGCGTTCGGTGAGCCTTAATTGTGTGACCACTAGTATGGCAGGACGTTCGTGGTCTCCGTGACCTTGCCGACCAGGCAATTCGGCCATTACGCATCACATTCAGTCCCCGCTCCAGACAATAATAGAGTTCTTCACAATTACCTTCGTTAGTAGAGGCCGTTTCGCGAAATCTGTACAAAAATGGTGTCTCTGACATTGCTTCCTCCCCTAGTCAATCACGACTTTAACATCGCTCAAGGCTGCGGCCTTGACCAATGCCGCTGTCACGAATTCCTTACTAACATTCATCGCTTCGCCCAATTTGTGCAAAATATCGATTTCCTGCAAGGTTAGTTCCTTGTCAGAACAGGCCAATTGGGCCAGTCCGCAAAGAACTTCGTAAGTATCAACATCAGGTCCGAGGTCAATGGCACCAAAATCCAGGTCTTCTTCAATTTCCTGAGCCGTATCGTCTTCATCTTCATCAATCAGAGCTTTCAGCTCCTGCTCAAGAAGCGGCTTTGCATCCTCCCAATGTGCGCCATTATCTGTAAATATTTTCTCGGCTGCAGCCCACTCTTCTGGTGTGTCTTTTTCATCCGCCCAGAGGACGACAGCTGTTACTCTCGCCAATTGATCAATGCTCACAACTACCTCCTTCGTATTTCTTTAACTCTTTATCTTTTCGTAGTTCTTTGGCGGCCCATTCGAGCGCCTCGCTGTCCTGTCTGACGGCCTCAAGCACGAACTTGCGGTCGGCCCAAAATCCCCTCTCATGTCTACCTACCTTCGCTTCATAGGCACCAGCTTAGCACGACACCGCCAGCCTCCGCCTATCCCAGCAGAGGGGAAAAGAGGGTCGGAGGTTCATGATAATCCTCCCTCACCCTGGACGCTTCTCAACGCAGGTGAAAACTCATTACTTCATCTTGGCCACGTCCTTTAGTCTCATGTTGTTTGGGGCAAAATCTTCGCCGTTCGGCTGCATGACCTGGATGCCAATCCCCATCTTACTTTTGAATTGTTGTTCAATGTTCCCCACGGTGTGGCTTTTTTTGATCGTAAATCCATCTACTTTTTTATCGCAAATACTCGCGAGCGTTTGCTTAGAACTGGCTCGCTTTGCACCGCGACCGGTGGTGAGGCTTTTATAAAGGCGTAGCTCCGTGCCGAAGGATTCTTTGAATTCTTTACACAAAGTCCCCACATGCTGTTTGCCATCCGCCTTGACGTCTTTCAGGCCTAGGACCAGATTCAAAATACCCATGTTCTATCCTCCTTGACCCTTCAAATTCCAGATGTTGACCTGGTTACGGAACCAAGTATCGGCCTCGTCTGTGAACTTGTAGTTGTCACGCACGTACTTCATCGTGAGTTGCTCGGTATCGGTATATTTTCCGCTGTCCTGAACCGCTGAGAACATCTTCTCCGCATCGTTCAATGAGATGCGACCGTCACCCTGACCCGCAACCGAAGTATCAGCGATGTCGAGAATCTCCTTGTCATATTGAACGCCATCAATGGTCTTGTAATAGTCAGACATAATTACCTCCCTTTAAAGGTTATGTTAGACTCGTGGAATAAAGCGGTAGTTCAGGATTGTTATCTTAGCGACGCTAAGGTTGAATTATTATCCGCAAGGTCGCCCTTCTTATCTTCGACCTGAACTCTAATTCCCATTTCATCCATAAATGCTTTTTCCACATTTTTGACTTTAGTGTTTCCACCAAAGTCAATTGCTCCTCCCCTTGCACCTTTCTCCGTAAGGCTTTTAATGGCAACATCGTCGGCCAAATGCCGGCCTTTATAGACACGAATGCCAATTCCGAACTCTCTCTTAAATTGGCTCTGAAACGCGCTCACTTTCTTTCTTTGATCAACTTTCATTTTAGAACTCCTCCGTTACTCTGATAAAATCACGCAAGGCAGAATCGTTCATGATACTCACAATGGGTATCAAAATAGCGACACACGGGGCGCGGTCGACTCCCATTAACGCCTCAGGTAGGCTACTAGGCCTCCAAAGGCTAGGATTTCATTGGCCATAACCATTTTTTGCCCGGTGTAAAGTTGCTGTCCTAAACTGCTTGGAGTGAGAACACATGCCTATTCAACCAACTGGTGAAATGACTGAACGCAACTTGGTTAAGATTGCAGGGTTATTTTTTAAAAATGGAAATTGGGAATCCCAGACGCGATTTCGTTACGATAAAGAGAATAAAAGGCGCTTTTACCAAGTGGACTGCTATTCAGAGAAATACAACACTGTCTGGGAATATGAGGGGCCAGATCACTATGATGATGTGTGGAAACTTCGACGAGATAATGACCGTGAATCCTATTTTTTAAATAATGGTTATAAATTCCTCAGGTGGCCATATTACTGTCAACTGACAAAGGATATCGCGAAACATTATTTTGGGGATCAATACAACGACGAGGTATACCTAGAAGCGATAAGACTCGTTTATGGCGTTGAGAAAGAGGAACATATATTAGCGCCCGGTTTTCATAAAACTAAGAATACACCCGCTAATTACGTTCCAGGCGGAACACGTCGTTTCCTTGAAGAGCTTAATTCTTATCCAAGATCCTTAAAGTGTCAGGTGGTTCACGCATTAAAATTATATATAGCTGAGGTAGATGATCCGTATCTCGTGATTGGGGAGGGGCCAGAGTATCAGGAGCTGCTTGATACGGATTATCAAAAACATATTGTTAATCTTTATTATTCTCGGGAATAACTAAGAAAGTGTCTTTCCGCCCTATAACCGAGCCTACAGAAAATACATTTTACACACACGCAGAATCCGAAAGTAATATCTAATATCTGCAGCAATCATGGGACGTTACATCCTAGAGAAACCCATTGATTCTATGTGGTGAAGGTAATGAACTAATGGGCCTTGAAGATGATGGGCAAATCGCAGCATCTAACAAAATCTAAATATCTTTCGGGCCTCCATTGTTCCAGAAAGTTGTGGTTTGACGTCCACGACCACGAACCTTTTATCGATGCAGCGCCGGGCTCGGCAATGGATATTGGCAAGAGGGTTGGGCGTGGGGCACATACATTGTTCCCGGATGGCATCGAGATTGACGCTCCTCCGTGGGAACACGCAGTCGCTGTAGAACAGACCAAAAATCTGATGGCGGATGCAGAGACATTAGCAGTATTTGAAGGCGCATTTGAACACAACAACATCCGCATCCGAGCCGACGTGCTAGAACGCCTTGGCCCAGACGCCTGGGGCCTTCGCGAGGTCAAATCCAGCCTGAGCGTAAAAGAAGAAAGCAGACACCACGATGACGTCGCCATTCAACTCTATGTGCTGCGTGGATGCGGTGTCGACGTGCAATCGTCCGAATTAATCCACGTCAACCGGGAATATATCCGGGGTGATGATGGGATCAACTGGCAAGAACTGCTCTGCCGCGCTGATTTAACGGCTGAGGCAGAAAAATTATTACCAAAAATTGAGAATACGCTGGCAGGTCTAAAAACCATCCTCACCCGCAAAGAAGCACCGGATGTTTATCCAAGCAAACAGCTCTGCAGGCGCCCCTATGAATGCGACTACTGGCTCCGTTGCACCTCAGAAAAACCCGATGACTGGATAGCCTATCTTCCGTCAATACGACAGGATCAGATAGAACAGTTGTTGGCGGAGGGCATCGAGACCATCAGGGATATTCCTGAGGATTTCCCCCTTAGAGATACTCACAAGTTGGTTAAGCAAGTAATGCAAACGGGAAAACCTTACGTCTCCGAGGATCTCGGTAACGCAATCTGTAACCTGGGGCCCCCAGCCTATTACCTTGATTTTGAGACCGTAAGCCCAATTATCCCACTTTACCCAAGGACACGACCGATCGAGCGCATCCCTTTCCAGTGGTCAATCCATCATCTGGGGGCAGGAGGTGAGCTTTCGCATTACGAATATCTGGCCGATGGTAGCCACGACCCACGTAGGGAGTTAACCGAAAACCTCCTCGACATCCTAGGCCGCGAGGAAACACCAATCCTAGCCTATTACGCATCTTTCGAACGTAGTGTGATAGAAGAGTTATCAGAGCTTTTCCCGGATCTCGCCTTGGAGCTGCATGCGTTGACCTCAAGACTCGCCGACCCTCTGACTATTGTGCGATCCCATACCTACTATCCAGGTTACAGGGGTTCGTTTTCTCTCAAAACCGTAGCGCCAACTCTGGCTCCAGAACTCGATTACGAAAAACTTGACGGCGTTGCGGACGGCCGAGAAGCCTCTGCAGCCTACTGGTATATTGCTAGCGGTGAGATCAAGGATAGTGATAAAAAAAGTCTGCAGCGCGAACTTCTAGATTACTGCCGACTGGACACCGAAGCCTTGATGAAAGTGCATTTGGAACTTCGCAATTTGGCGGGATTACGAGATTAACCTGCGCTTTCCCATCCTTTTTTTACGTTTTCTTCGACCAGCTTGTCCGCGATAGAGGCTGCGCCTTTTTTAGAGGAGGTAAGATAAGCCGTCCTTTTGATGGGAGGAAGCATTGGTATAGAAGCAGTCGCTAGTGGTTGGCTTGCGTATTCATTTAAAAAACCAGCTACGCCCTCAAAAGGTTCTTTGTCATATCTAGCAGGGTGAGGCAATTAGGCTGCTCAATCTTGCTCCCGATGGATGCTACCTCGGCCCTACTATTTAGCAATGAGTGATTATCTAAAGTCCGAAACTACTAGGACATGTCATCGCAAGTGAGGCTAGCAAACAGCTACTTAGCAGCAGGTGCCGCTTAGTCGCCAGGCAACGGGGAACCAAGCATCTAGCAACCACCCATGGCCCCAGCCCACTCGCACCCTAGTCGTTTAGACCATGTGATGAGATGAGCTTTT
>CEPX01194090.1_pt1 | contig 10333 bp, 17 predicted proteins | sample 361361 | NCBI WGS metagenome assembly CEPX01 (sample SAMEA2619974, study PRJEB7988) | marine metagenome | biome: marine biome (ENVO:00000447); feature: mesopelagic zone (ENVO:00000213) & marine oxygen minimum zone (ENVO:01000065); material: "saline water (ENVO:00002010), including plankton...
AAATATTTTAAATGTTCAGGTTTATTTAATGACTGAGTTTTGGGAAGCTGTTAAAGATGCTGTTCCTGTTATGTTTACTTTTATTCGTGATGGTGTTCCTTTATATGATAGGGGAACTTTTTTACCTTGGAAATCCTTACTAAGGATGGGCAAGATTAAACCAAGTCCAGAAGCAATTGATATGTTTATGAGTTCAGGTGATAGATTGAAGGAGATGGTTGATAGAAGGTTATTAGATATTGTTGTAATGGATATTTATTGGGGTGTTCTTACTCCAAGTCAAGGTTTATTAATGTTATATGGGCTTGCACCTCCAACTCCTAAAGAAACTGTTAAACTTGTTAGAGAAGTTTTATATGAAAAAGAAAAATTATTAGAGAAAAAATATGTAGATATTCTTGATAGTGTAATTAGTTTTTATAAGGGTTATGAACATGGTAAAAATAAAACAATTTCTGGAGCTAATTTAGATAAGATGGCTCAAGATGCGTATGATTATATGGCTCGGTTAAAAGAATTAAGAGAACAAATTGAAAAGCGTGTTCAGGAGAAATCTATTGAAGAAGTTTACAAAGATGTTTTCGGAATGTTAGAGGCTTTGTTAAAAAGGAAATCTGAAAGTGCTGTTATTAAACAATTTAATGAAAGTTTGATAAAACAAGGTAAGTTTCCTCAGAGATTTTTAGAAGGTCTGAAATTTGTTGCGAAAGTTAGGAAAAATGTAGAAAAAGAAGAAAGAATAGATCCTAAGGCAAAGAAAAAAGGTAAGGAAACTGGTAAGTTAATGCAAGATGTTAATAAAGCTCGGAAGATTGCTGCTGAGATTGTTAATGCCTTGGTAGAATATACTCAGAGATGTGATTTTTTAGCTATGGATAGAACTAGATTTGTTTTAAAAGGTAAGGATATGAATGCAGAAGTTTTCTTTTTGAAAAATGTTTTTGTTGTTCAAGGTCCTAAGATTCAGAAGCTGGAAAAGAATAAGTTGAAGAATTCTAATCCAGAAGAATTGAAAGAGCAGTTACTTGCGAGCAAGGATAAGGAAGCTAAGATTAATTTTTCTGCTTTGGAAGATTTGAAGAAAGTTTTTGGTGAGTTTGAGTTGGTTTATTAGATAAATTTAAAATATCTTGTTTCTTGGTATAGTTATGGGGAAGACGTTACGAAAACTTTTGATTGCAAGTGGGTTTGTTTTGGCATTGACTAGTACTTGTTCTGGAAATAAAGCATATGCAAGTCATCATGGGGGGCAGACACATTTTGAATCTCTTGACCCAGGTTATAAGGTTGCTCCATTTGCTATGATGGGTGCAGCTCTTGTTACTATTGCTTATGCTCAATATAGGGATAAAAAAGATCAAAGAGAAAGAGAGAATTCTTAGAGGGCAATCTTTAAAAAGCAATTTTCTAATTAATAATTATGGTTACAGGAAAAGTTATACAATTTAGACAAGGAAGGAAAACACAGAAAGCACGGCACTATTTAGTAGAAGTTGAAGGTATTGATAGTCGGGAGAAAGCTGGAAAGTTTAAGGGAAAAGAAGTTTTCTGGAAATCACCTGGAAAAGAGCCGAAAGTTATTGCTGGGAAAGTTGCTTCTGCACATGGAAATAAAGGTGTTTTACGTTGTATATTTGAAAAAGGTTTGCCTGGACAAGCAATTGGAACAGATGTGGAGGTAAAGGCATAAGATGGAACTAGATTGTGAGTTTATTAATAAATGTCCAGATAATAAGAGATATAGAAAGGCTAATGTTGCTGATGTGGATTATGAGGATTTAGCTAACCAACATGAAGAGTTATGCACTTGTACTGGATTGGGATGTCTAATAAGAAATAAATTTTTGCAGGAAGTAAAATAATGGCATTGAGAAAAGCCGGAGCTTATACTAAGAAGAAAGCACGTCCTTATACCCGGAAAAGTAAAGTTAGAGGTAAGTCTTATATTCGAACAGTTCCGAATTCTCATATTGTTAAGTTTAAAATGGGGAATTTGAAAAAATTTGATAAGGGAAAGTTTCCTGTTGTGATTGAGATTGTTTCTAAAGAGAGACTTCAGATTAGAGATAATGCTATTGAGTCTGTTAGACAGTTTTTTAATAGATTTTTAGTTGAAAAACTAGGTGGTAGTGAGTTTTATTTGGAAGCAAAGATTTATCCACATCATGTTTTAAGAGAAAATAAAATGCTTACTGGTGCTGGAGCAGATAGAATGCAGACTGGTATGTCTCAGTCATTTGGGAAGGCAATGGGGCGGGCTGCTTTTGTGAAGAATGGACAAGTTTTATTTATTATTGCAGTTAGGGGTGAAAAAGGTGAACTTGTGGCAAGAAAGTTGATTAAGTCTGCTAAGTCGAGATTGCCTGGGAAAGTTTTTACTCGGTTGGTTAATTAACAAACCTTATAAGTTAAATTGTTTTATTTGAATTATGAAGTATTTTTTTATTTTAGGTAGAAACCTGAATTTATCGAGGGTGGAAGTTTTTTCTTATTTAGATGCTAGAGGTGTTGAATTTAGTGAAGATGTTTTTCATGAAAATTTATTAGTTTTAGATTTAAAAGAAAAATTTGAATTTAATATTCAGGAGTTTGGGGGAGTGATGAAGCTTGGGCAGATTAGTTTTTTTGGAAAAGAGAAAGAATCAGCAGATTTTTTAGATAAAGATGATTTAGTTAATTCTGATAAGTTTTCATATGCTGTTTTTGGTAATTTTGAAGAAGGAGATGATAAATTAAAGAAAAAGTTTAAGTCAGAAAAGAGAAAGGCAATGTTGAGGCATGGGCGAAAGACAATTGAGTTTCAAGAAGGGCAGGGGGTTGGAGTGGGTGAAATAGGTATGCCTAATGCTGATTTTTATTTTTTTATTTATTCTGATAAGAATAATATTTATTTTGGTGTTGTTGAGCAGGAGTTTGATAATTCAGGTGTTAAAAATAGGGATATGAATAAACCACATCGTAGGGAAGAACTTGCTATTTCTCCGCGTTTAAGTAGGATTTTAGTGAATTTATCTGGTGTTAAGAAAGAAGAAAGGTTTTTTGATTGTTTTTGTGGGGTTGGAGGGGTTTTACAAGAAGCTTTAATTAGTAATATCAATGTTGTGGGTGTTGATAAAGATAAAAACGCGATAAAGCAAGCAAAGGAAAATCTTGCTTGGATAAAGAAAAACTTTGATTTTAATGCAAAATATGATTTAATTACAGGAAACTCAGGTAAGATTAGTGTGGAAGAGGTAGGAAATGTTGATGGAATTGGTGCTGAATCTGCCTTAGGTCAAATTTTAAATTCTAAACCAAGTAAAAAAGAAGCTGAAAAATTTATTAAAAATTTTGAGAATTTTATTATACCTGTTTTGAAAAATTTAAAAAATATTATTCAACCTAGTAAGAAAATTGCAATGACTTTTCCAGTTGTTAGTGGTTTTCATGTAGATATTTTGGGTATTTTAAAATCTGCAGGACTGCAGATTTTTGATAAATTTGCTGATTTGGGGGTAAAATTCCCAATTTTAGAAAGTCGCAAGGACCAGTTTGTTTCTAGGGATTTTGTTGTATTTATTCGTCGATAAAGTTGCTTTATTATGTTTTTTATCTATTGTTTGTAACTACTCAGTGACTACACATAGAAAGGTTTAAATAGGGGTATTTTGTAGTTATTTCATGGTAATAACAAATTTACAGGGACTGAAAAACCTGAAAAATGATGAAAAACCTCAAACAGCTGTTGCTGTAGAAGATATTGGTAAGGAAAAAATTGAGGCATTGAAGGATTCTATTAATGAACTTAATATTATGATTTCTGATAGGGGAAAGTTGAGTAATGATATTATTGATGATGGTGAGCGAGTTAAGATGGAGATTACTAATTTTCTTGAGGAAAATAAGATTAAGAATCCGGAAGATCCTGTTGAAGCGCAGGAAAGAAGTGCTTTGAGACGGAAGAAAGTAGATATTTGTGAGTTGCAAATGAATGAAAAGATTAATTCTTGGAGAGATATTGCGCTTTTGAAGAAAGAAATGAGAGATAAGGAAAAGGAATTGAGTGAAAAGGAAAGTAGATTGAACATGTTAAATGATATTTTGGAGGAAGATAAGTAAAATGAAAAATAGAGAAGCATATGAAGCAGTTGAAAGAGAACTTTATCGTAAAAGAGATGTCCTTAAAGAAGGAGGTCTTACCGGAACAGAAAAAATTGCTTATAGAAAAATGGAGGATTGTAGATAAAATGAAATGGAAAATTGACTTACCGGTAGGAGCATATGATTATCTTCATAATGATGAATTTGATGAGGCAAGAGATGAGATAGCAGAATCTGATTCTAAAAAGCCGAATTATGCTTTTGTGAATGAATTAGACAGATTAACTATTCAAGATTCAAGAAAATCTATTGGAGTAAGAAATGTTGAAAAAGAATTAATTGAATGTTTAACAAGGGCTGAAAAAGAACAAGCAGTTTTTCGTCCTATTGATTTGCAGTTTTTTAATTTAGGAGAATTATATAAAATTGGAAGAGATTATAGAAATACTTTAGATGGGGTTAAGAAAATTGGAAGAGATTATTTATCTAAGGATTTTTTTGAATCGCAAGTAAGTGAAGGAGTTAGACAGTTATTTTCTGATAAAGAATGCCAAAATCCTAATTATTGCCAGGCAGTGCAGATTTATCGAGGTATGTTAGGTAGTGTAAATAAGGCGATTATAGCTAAATCAGAGGCACGAAGAAAATGATAATGCAAAAAGCAATAACAGTTGAGGAAATTTGTAGAAAGTTGAAACCGGTATTTGGAAAGAAAATTGATGACATATATCTTAGATATGCAATGGCATCAACTCTTGAAGAGAAAAATGAAATTGAAAGTATTTTAAATGTATTATATCATAAAAATCTTAATAAATTACTTGATAAAAGTGTTTTACTTGAGCCACCAAAACCAGAAGATGTAGATGGTGATTATGGGCTTGCTAATGTTAGTTATGCAGGTAAGAAACTTCATCAGTTTAATTTAAGAGAAAAAGACTGGCCAAGACATGTTTGTATTTCAGGTATGAGTGGTAGTGGTAAGACAACTTTGGCTTTTCATGTTATTGGAAATTTTATTAGAAAAGATAAACCTTTTTTGATTTTTGATTGGAAGAAATCTTTTAGACCTCTTACTTTGGCTGATAAAGAAATTGCGCTTTTTACTGTTGGTAATGAGGCTGTTAGTAATTTGTTTAAAATGAATATTAATGAGCCCCCTAAAGGTGTTAATCCGCGAGAATGGATTAATGTTATTTGTGATTTGTTAACTGAAAGTTTTTTTGCTAGTTTTGGTGTTCATAAAGTTTTACTTGAAACATTAGATGAAGCATTTAAAGAATGGGGAATTTATAATGGAAGTAAAAATTATCCGACTTGGAATCATATTAAGTGGAGACTTGAGCAAAGACTTGATAAGACAAGTGGAAGAGAAGCAGGTTGGTTAGAATCAGCCTTGAGAATTGCGACTGTTTTGACTTTTGGAGACTTTGGAGAGACAATGAATTACAAGGGCGAAGATGCAGTTAATATGGAAGACTTGTTAAATAAGAAAGTAATTCTTGAATTGAATTCTTTGGGTAATATTGAAAAGAAATTCTTTTGCGAGTTTGTTCTGGCTTATATTTTTAAGTTGAAGAAAGCAAAGCAAGGTTCAATTGCAAATGGTTTTGAGCATGCGATTGTTGTTGACGAAGCCCATAATATTTTCTTAAAAGATAGAACTCATTTTGTTAACGAATCTGTGACTGATATGATTTATAGGGAAATGAGAGAATATGGAACTAGTTTGATTTGTTTGGATCAGCATCTTTCTAAGTTGTCTGATACTGTTAAGGGTAATTCAGCTTGTCATATTGCGTTTCAACAGCAGTTACCTCAGGATATTGCAGATATTAGTGAGTTAATGCAAATGAGAGATAGTAAGGAAGTTTTTACTCAGTTGCCAGTAGGTAGTGCGATTGTTAAGTTGTCTGAAAGATATAACTCTCCTTTTTTGGTTGAAGTTCCTAATGTTGAATTAAGAAAGCAGGAAGTTAGTGATAAGGAGATTAAAACTAAGATGCAGGCGATTATGGCTGGAAAGATGATTGAATCAAAACCTGAAGATGGTTTTAGCCAGGCTGTTGTTTCTGGTACTGAATATAAAGGTGTTGAGCCAGAAGTTGTTGAAGTTAAGGAAAAATCAATGGAAGTTTATGATGATAATTTTAGTGAGATTCAGAATTACTTGTATACTGTTGTTAAAGAGAAAATGAGGGCTGGTTTTAGCTTGTCTGAAGTTGAAAAAGAAATGACTCGAAGTGCTAAGATTGGTAAGAATTATAGGATTTCAGATGTTGTTAAAGTTGTAAATAAGATTTTTGATGAGCAGTTTAGGGAGACACTTTCCTTAGATGTTACTACTCCAAAAGGAAACATTTATAAGCAGGAAAATAGTGCTAATAGTAACGATGGTTTAACACCTGAGCAGGCTAGATTTGTTACTTTCCTGCGAGAAAACCCCGGGCATAACTTGGCGACTGTTAAGGTTTATGCAAAGGTTAACTTGTCTTCAAGAAAAGGAAATAAAATTAAGGATGAGTTAATGGAAAAAGGATTAATTAAGATTGACGAAATTAAGTACGATAAGGGCTGGAAAAAGATTATTAGACTAGCCTAATCATATTCATATATTACAAATTACAAACCACAGATAGCAAACAGAGATAACAAAACAAATAGCTGACTTCATTTGAAGATTGGTTGTTTAGTTTTATTGATTTACAACAATAGATAAGGTTTGGTTAAGCGAAAGAGCAAGGAAATACCCCACAATGCAAGGAAATTGCTTGTGAAAAAGGTGTTTTTTGATGAGTTCTATATAAGTTGCATAACAACTTTTTGATGAAATACCCTAGATTACTAAGTTTTCTAAGTAAATGAGTGATGAAATACTCTTGAATGTGTATGAATTCTAAAGAATTAACACAAATACACACGAAATACCTTAAAGGAGGTTTTGATATTGAGATGTTTCAGGATTATTTAAGAAAAACAGGGCGAGGAAAAGTAGAGTCATGGATTATTATGATTCTTCCTGAGTTTTTAGCAATTGTTTCGTTTGGATTTATGATTGGCAGATTTTCTAATAAGTTTAAAAATTTACCTGTTCTTTACTTGCCCATTAGTTTTTTGGGTGGAGTTGGTGTATATGTTGTTTGTTTAGTTCTTACACTTCTTACTATATATTTAATCAAGAAAAAAGAAAACTAACCGCACTTCCGGAGTGCCTAACTAAATGGAGGTTTTGAGATGAATTTAGAAAAAAAATCTAGAAGATTTGAAATTGCGGCCCATATTAGTATGCTTATTATGATTCTTGGAGTAGTAAAGGAGATTATCTTTAATAATATCTGGTTTCATATCCATCTTCCAAAATACATGGCTTTGGTCCAATCTGTTTGGGTAAGTTATGTTATGGTTGGTATTGGGGCAATTTCTTTAATTATTTTTATAACTTGTTTTTGGCGTGTAGAAAGAAAGAAACTGAAAACAGAAAACTAACTGTGCTCCGATGAGTGCTAAACCTATTTAATAAGGAGGTGTCTGATGAAAAAGAAAGAAGCAAAGAAACTTGATTTGCTGGGATTGGTTTTGAGTCTTAACAAAAGACAGGGATTAATCAAGGTGGATATTAGTTTACTACCTAATGATAAAAAAGTAGAGCTTCCTAATGGAAAACTTTACTATGTTGGAAAAATCTCTGGTGTGACAAAAGGAAGAGCCTTGGGTATGGGTGATTTATATTCTGTGAAAGAATTGGAAGATAAGTTTGTCAATCAGTATATTACTCGATGTTCAATCTTCCAGATAATTGATGACAGTGATGAAGTTCCTGGACAGGCTTTTCTTGTGCCTGTTAAGAATATTAAAGTGGCAAGAAAAGTTCTAAGAGAAGCTAAGAAAATACTCATTGATAATAGGGAAGAGGTATTAAGGGATCTGGAAGAGGAAATGTATGAAGATGACGAGGTATGGGAGGAAATGGCAGAGGAGATGCATCAGGAAACATTAAGGGAAATTCATGAGGAAAAAATGGCAGAGAAAGAAGAATTAACTGCATCTCGTGAAGTCTGAGTTTGAAAAGTAAACAGTACTGACAACTTGTCGCCAACCTGCTCTCTTTGTTATATTATTTATTATCTTAGAGAGCAGGCTATGATGTGTTGTTGGAAATTTAAATTTAAGTTGGAAACTAATTTTAATTAAGGAGATTTTGAAATGCAGAAAGAAACAAAATATATGTTGTGGCTTTGGTTGGGGATTTTAATGATAGTTCTTGGAGTAATTGGGATTATTCCTTCAATTGTAACTTCTGTTGTTGGAAATTTCATTATCCTAAGGATTACTGGCTTACTTTTATTGGGAGGGTATTTGGCAATATCTGTTTCTATGAGAAAGCTAGATGCTTTGCCTAAGAAAAATGATGATTTTAGTTGCTGTACTGGAGAAGTTGACGAAAACTAACTGCACTCGGGGAGTGCCTAACTAAATGGAGGTATTGTGATGAGGTTTTTAACTACATTTTTGTTGATTCTTGTTCTTTGGGTTATGATGGCTAATTGATGTGCTCCAAAGTTTCCTGCTAATTATACTGATAAAGTAGGAGGAGTAATGATTTCTCATACTGAGGAAAATACAACTTATGAAAATCAGAATATGTTCTTAGTATGGGTTAGATGTGTGAGGCAAGAAAATGGAAGGCCAATAACTCGTGGAGATGTTGTTAAGGCAAATACAACATTGCAAATCAAGCCCATGGGTTTGGAAGCAAATTACTGGGTTTATGATGTAAATAATCATTTGAGAGGTGCGACTTGTGATTGGTGATTTACATTAAGAAAAGAAAGCGAGGTGCTTTGTGGAGGTTATGGGCTTTAAAATAACAATAAATTCTATAGAGATCATGGGGTTTATTGCTGGGGTTATTGTGCTTATCTCGTATTTGCTTGTTTCTCGTGGAAAAATAAAAGGTGATGGTGCGATTTATAACTTCCTTGTGTTGATTTATTGCACACTTTACCTTATTTATTCAATTATGATAAGTGCTCTAGCTGTGTTTCTTCTTGATGTTATGTGTATTATTTTTGCACTAATTGCATTGAGAAAGTGTTATAGGGTTTATCAAGAGAAAAGAAAACTTAAAACTTAATTAAGGAGATTTGAAATGAATCCATGTAAATGGAATGCTCTTGCTATTCTTGTTTTGATTATTCTTCTTGGGTACCATACATTTTATAGACATTCAAAGAAGTAAAAACCTAACTGCACTTAAGGAGGAGTGCTAAAGAAATGAGAGGTGATAAGATGAAAACCGGAGATGAAATAATTAGGATTGTTGAACAATCAGAGAAGGATATTGGATTATACCTTCGGATAAGTAAAGATGAGGAGTATGGTGAGGTGTTTACTTGGTATAGGACAAGTGTTTGGTTAAGTAGAAATGCTGAGACATCTAAGGAAAGGAAATCTTATAATAAAGCTGCACAAAAGTTGGCGGAGATGTTGGTAGAAATGTCTGGTCGAGTTTGGATTGGGTTTTAACTTATTTTGAAAAGAGATTATTCTCTATAAATTATCTTTACTGGTTCGATTCCAGTCGCGCCTTTAATTTTTATTTAAAAAACAAAAGGAGTTTTTATTATGGGTTATCTAGAAAAAGTTGATATAATCGCAAGAAAAGTTCTTGGGATGGAAATAATTTATTTGGATAGTGTTCGACTACATATTCAAACATTTTTTGGGAAAGAATTTATTTTTGATGAAGAATTAATGACTATAATTTTTAAAAGGGTTTCTGAGATTAAAACTTAAGGGTTTTAATTTAATTTATTACTCTTGAAAGGAGAAAGTTATGGGATGTTTAGAAATATTAGTTGCATTGTTTTTGCCAAGGGCTACTTTGTTCTTTATCTGGATTCTTACAAGTTGGACAAAACAGGCTTTTGAAACTCATTTTTGGCCGTTTCTGGGTTTTATTTTTATGCCCTTTACAACATTAGTATATTTGGTTGCAATGGTTAATAATAACAATCATGTTAGTGGGGGGATGGTTGTTTCTTGTTGTAATTGCAGTCTTAGTTGATATTGTTTTTGGGCTAAAATTCATTTCAGAGATGGATGGCTAACTGATTAAGGGGAAAATCATGTTGAAGTGGTTGGATAAGGTAATCGGAATTCATGTTTTGGTTTTTGCGCTGTTTGCGTTTTTTGCGCTGTGTTGAATAGAAAGCGAGGTTTGTGTTATGAGTAACGGACAAAAAGTTGGCGA
>CEPX01016822.1_pt1 | contig 10332 bp, 13 predicted proteins | sample 361361 | NCBI WGS metagenome assembly CEPX01 (sample SAMEA2619974, study PRJEB7988) | marine metagenome | biome: marine biome (ENVO:00000447); feature: mesopelagic zone (ENVO:00000213) & marine oxygen minimum zone (ENVO:01000065); material: "saline water (ENVO:00002010), including plankton...
AGGCCGGCGAAACCCATGATCGAAAGGGCAACCCGCTGTGAGCAGCATCTCAAATCAGCACAGCCTGCGAAGGACCAGCCCCAAAGGCGGCCCTTTCATTGGCACATGTGTCCTCTGTGGCAAGGAGGGTTTGCATGTAAACGGCTGGTGGCGGACCAGCAAGCAAACGATGGAAAAGATGAGATCAAGACCGACCCGTGCCCCAACATGCGCGGCCTGTCGGGCGACGAAGCGGTAATCGAGACCATAAAGGGATAACGGACGACACGCTCTATTTCGTCGTTGGTTCGCTCCCTGGTGAGATGACTTGGGTCCACCAGAACGCCCAGCCGGCGCCCTTCGACCTGGGCGACGAGGAGGTCACCGAGCTGCTGGAACGCGCCCAGGAGTGCGTCGAGGCCATCGAGGCCGGCACCGTGTTCGGGCTCCGCGAGCAGCGCCTGGAGGCCAACCTGGGCGCCTTCATGGAGGCCCGCGACTATCAGACGTTCAACAACCTCAAGGTCACCACCGACTTGATCATGCAGGAATTGCACCCCATTGTGGGGATGGCTTGATGGCCAGCGAGGCAATCCAAGCGCGGATCGATCATCTGCAAAGTGAGGTTGATCGCCTCAGTAGCCTGCCAAAAGATATCAGGCCGCAGGAAACGATTGACCGTATTAAGCGGCGGCTCAGGAAACTATCGCGCAGAACCGGCCACTGGTCAGACAGTTTAAGATAGGAGCGGCACATGGTAGCCAAAGAGATCGAAGGCGAAGCCGAGTTTTCAGCGGGCATCCACGATGCCCTCGGCAAGGCGCTCGACGGCGAGCTGGGCGAGGCCGGCTCGATCGAGGACACGCCAGCGGTTGACCATGAGATACCAGACGAGACGCCAGCGCCGGCCGAGGAGGCCAAGGCTGCGGCGGACACCGAGACTGTGGCCGAGGCCGAGGGTGAAGCTCTCGACAAGCCTCCTGAAGCTAAGGCCGCAGTACCTGACGAAACGGAAAGCCAAGCGGAAACACCTGACACGCAGGCAGCCGATGCGCCGGGGGCGAAGATCGCGCCCGAGCATTGGCCGGCGGCTGAAAGGGAGGCGTTCGAGGGGCTGGACGACAACGGCAAGGACTTTGCGCTCGCGCAGGGCAGGCGATTGGAGGGGCTGCATCAAAGCCGTTCCGAGGAGCTGACCGGCAAGTTTGCAAACCTTGAGCAGTATCGCGAGATCGACCAGGCGATGGCCGCGCAGTCGGCGCAGCTCGCCCAGGCGGGGCTAACCCCGGCGACCTACATCGGACGGCTTATGGCCTATGAGCAGGCGCTGCGGACCAATCCTGCCGGCGCGCTGGCCCAATTGGCGCAAGACTATCGGGTCGATTTGGCAACCCTCTCGACAGGCACGCCCACCAGCGAAGCCGAATATCAGGACCCGGCCCAAGTTGCGAACGATCAACGTCTTAATCGGATCGAGGCCAACCAGCAGGCGCAGGCGCAAGCCACGGCGCAGGCTCAACAGCAGCAGAACCTGGCCCAGGTGACGGCCTTCAAGGACGCCATCGATGCCCAGGGAAACCTGTTGCACCCGCACTTCGCCGATGTCGAGGCCGCGATGACGGCCGACGCACAGGCAATGCGGGCCGCCGGCCAACCCTTTACTCTCGACCAGCTCTATGACCGGGCAATCTGGACAACGCAGTCCGTCCGCGAAAAGGTGCTCGGCGCGAGTAACGGCAAGGCAGAGGCTGACCGCGCGGCGGCTCTCAAGGCCCAGACGGCCAAAGGCATTGCGGCCACCACGACGGTGGCCAGCTCGGCCGGCGGCGCTGGCGAGAGCCAGGCCAAGGATATGCCGATCATGAACGAGATCGCGGCAAGGATGGAAGGGACTTTTGATAACGGCTAGTTAGGAGCCGCATGGCTACCCCCAACCTTACGGAAGCGGTGACGATGACGCTGCGAAATCGCAGCAAGACCCTCGCCGACAACGTAAGTAAAGGCAACGCCCTGCTCTCTCGCCTCAACAGTCGCGGTAAGATACGCACTGTTTCGGGCGGCCGTGAAATCTTGCAAGAGCTTGAGCATGCAGAGAACAGCTCGTTCCTGTATTACTCGGGCTATGAAGTGCTCGATATCACGCCGGCCGAAGTGTTCAGTTCCGCAGTATTCCAGTGGAAGCAGGCCGCCGTTGCGGTGTCCTGGTCTGGTCTGGAAGCCGACATCCAGAACACGGGCAAAGAGCAGATCATGAACCTCGTTGAGTCGCGTATTGCCAACGCGATGCGAACGATGAGGAACAACCTGTCCACGGGCATCTACAGCGATGGCTCGGGGACCGCAGGCAAGCAGGTTGGAGGCTTGCAGTTACTGGTGGCCGATGCGCCAGCGACCGGCACGGTCGGCGGCATCAATCGCGCCAACCATTCTTTCTGGCGAAACCAGTACTATGATTTCTCCAGCGCCAGCGTCGCCGCATCGTCCACGACCATCCAGGCGGCAATGCGCGCCCTCTGGATCGACTGTAAGCGTGGTTCCGACCATGTTGACATGTGGATCGGCGGCGACACTTACTTCGAGTACTTCTGGAATAGCCTCACGACCATCCAGAGGATCGAACGCACCGACCAGGGCAAGGCCGGCTTCCGCAATCTGATGTTTGTGGACGCCGACGTTTTCCATGACGGTGACAGTGGGCTGGCGGCAACCCGCATGTATGCGCTAAATACCGACTTTCTGTATTGGCGCCCGCATGCTAACCGAAATATCACTACCCTGGATCGGCGGGGCAGCGTCAACCAAGATGCTGGCGTCGTGCCGATTGTCTGGGCTGGGAATCTCACGGTTTCCAATGCCTCGCTCCAGGGCGTGATGACGGCTTAGGAAAGGAGATAGATCATGAGCATTCTTACTCCCACCCTAGGCGTGAACTTCGCAGCCGAGGGCTCTGCCTCGGGCGTGGTCGACCAGCTTACGCGGTTCGATCACAAGCTCGGCAACGTCGTGAATGGCGAAAAAGGCCAGAAATGGATGGCGGTCCAGATGACATCGGCCATTTCTCAATACGCCGCTGTTGGCGTGTCGGAGAACTGGCTGGCGCAGCCGCTAACCATTGCCATGCTAAATGATGGCTGGTTCGTCGGCTTCGCCCAGATCGCCTTGACCAAGGGCAAGCGCGGCTGGATCGCCGTTTCTGGGTCCGACATCAAATGCCTCGCGCTGAAAGCGTGCGCGGCCGATGTCAGGCTCTACGCGACCGCGACGGCGGGCGTTATCGATGACGCCGGCACGGCCGATGATCTGATCTGGGGCATCAACGCCGTAACGGCGGCCTCCGCATCTGCCCCGGCAACGGGCCAGGCGATCGAGATCATCGCCACGTTCCCGTCGCGCAACTACGTGGACCCTGTGCCGCAAGGCTAGGGATTGTGATTGTTCGGCGCCTCCTTTCCCTCCCGGGAGAAGATCAGCCGAGCAAGTGGGGGCGGGTGCCGTGCCGACGCCCGCCCCTGCAACCTTCCAATTGGAGATTTGAGACATGACCACTGGCATTCTGAATATCGTAGAAAACGAGGGCGGCGGCCCCATGAACCAGGGTGCCGAGCGGCCGATCCGCAAGTTCGGTTTCAATTCGCAGGACGTTGCCGTGGGCGCCGCGAGCGTTCAGAGCGCAGCCATTGCAGCCGGCAATAAAGAGGTTCGCCTATGTGCCGATGTCAATTGCCGGGTCGCGACGGGCGCCAACCCGACCGCCACGTCAACCAGCGAGCGGATCGTGGCCAACGCGCCCGAACGGTTCCGCGTCACACCCGGCGATAAGATCGCCGTGATCGAGGATTAGAGCCATGAACCCCAGCGCGCTTTCCGCACTCAGAGCACCCGGCGGCCAGGACCAGTTTTTTGCTTTCATCGAGTTCATGCAGAACCCGGCCAAGATCAAGGCCGAGGTCGAGAAGATCGACAAGGCGCGCAAGGCAGCCAATACGGCGATCGCCAAGGCTGGCAAGGCCAGCGAGATCGAGCGTTTGCATGCCTCAGCCACCGCCGCCCTTGTCGATGCGGACAAGGATCGTCAAAAGGCTATCAAGGACGCCCAGCGGGTGCGCCAGGAGGCCTCTGACGCCGCCGCCAAAATCCACGAGGCGGCCGATGAACGCCAGCGCCAGCTCGACGAGCGCGACAAGGCCCTCACGGCGGGGCAGCAGGGGGCCGCACAGCAACAGAAGGCGCTCAAGGCGGCCCTCGCCGAGGCCGAGAAGGAACGCGCCTCAGCGACCGCCCTACAGGAGACCTGCCGCGAGATGCAAGCCGACCTGAAGCGCCGCATCTCGATCATGAAAGGGCGCACGCAGGCAGCCGAGGCGGCCTGACCCGAGAACCTATCTAAGGATGTGAGCATGCTAGGCAGAATGTACACGGCGGGCTTTGAGGCAATCGCAGTCTCGGCCGTCCAGGACTTGTTTCAACTCCTGGCCGCGAGCAATGTCGCCGTCATCGTCCATGAGGTTCGCTTTTCCCAGGTCACGGTTGAGGTCTCGGAAATGGTGGAACTCATGATGCACCGGGGCTCGACGAATGGCTCGGGCGGCGGCACGGATACACCGAACCCGAATGACATGAGCCTGCCGGCGGCGGACACGACGGTCGAGATCAACAATACGACGCAGGCCACGAACGGCACTTTGGTGGGCTTCCGCAAGGAAAGCTGGCAGATGGTGCACCCGTTCCTATGGCTGCCGCCGCCCGAGGGCCGCGTTCTGATCCCCGGCGGCGATCTATTCCATGTCAGCCTCGAGACCGCGCCCGACGCCGAAACGACCATGAGCGGCGCGATCCTGTTCGAGGAGCTGGGCTAGTTCCCAAACAATGTCGTTCTTCTGGGAAAACATCGATGAACTGTGGGACGAGAGCGACATTGTTTGGGAAGTCGATCAAACCGTGGCCACGATCAAGCGGGTGGCGGCAGCCGGCGAGGGCTTCGCGGTCGGCTGCCGGTTGCGCGATTGGGTTTTCAGGCCGCGCTGGCAACCGCCGGCCAAGCGTCCGCTACCGCTACCGCTACTGCAAATCGGGCTCGACCCTGAGCTTGTGGCCCCGAGGCGCCCGAACTGGCGAATGTTCGTCGAGGCAGCCCAGGTCCGCGCACGGGGCTTGCCAATCGCGCCGATCCTGCTACCTTCAACGTCCCGAGCCCGAGTGGTCGGGCTCCTGGTTGATCCAGGGAGGCTAATGAACCCATGAGCGAACATCGGCACGATGACACGTTCGGCACCGCCGACGACGATTTCGACATCGACATCCCCCCAACCCCTCTGACCGTGGTCTGCCTCAAATGGGGCGATCTATACGGTCCCGAATATGTCCACCGGCTCAAGGCTGGCGTGGCGCGGCACCTGAAAACACCGTACCAGTTCGTTTGCCTCACGGACGATCCCACGGGCCTGCCGCCCGATTGCGCGCTGGCGCTGCCGACCAACCTGCCCCGCTGGTGGGGGAAATTGTGGCTTTTCTCCCCGGAATTCTCCGCGCGGATCGGCGGCGGGCGCATCCTGTTTTTCGACCTCGACACCGTGATCGTGGGATCGATCGACTTCCTGGCGCAGTATCGTGGGCCATGGGCCTGCCTCAGCGGCTTTTACCATCCGTTTCGGTGCGGCTCGGGCGTGATGTCGATCGGGCCGCAATCGAACGGCAGCGAGTGCGTTTGGGAGTTGTACGACCGCGACCGCGCTTGGGCCGAGGGCTTTTGCGGCAATCTTGGCGATGGCCATTGGATGCAGCTCTGCCTTGGCATGGGCGACCGCTGGCAGGACATGCACCCGGGCAAGATGGCGAGCTATAAGGTGCATTGTACCGCGTCCGAAATCCCGGAAACGGCCGCCGTGGTAAATTTTCACGGTTCACCGAGACCGCACGAGGTCTTTGCGTATCCGCAGTATTCCAGTTCATTGCCTTGGATGCGCGAGCACTGGCTCGGCGAAAACGCGGACACGCTAAAAATCAGCCATGTGTCGGGTCAACCGCTGGTGCGGTCATGAATATCCTGATCACCGGGGGCGCCGGCTACGCCGGGAGCTACCTCGCTATGGACCTCGCCGAGCGGGGTGATTTTGGTGACCGGGGCCGCGAACCCGCCGCCTATCTGGTCCTGCCCTGGCACTTCCGCGATGAGATCGTGGCCCGCGAAAAGGACTATCTCAACCGGGGCGGTAAGCTGATTTTCCCGCTGCCCACGCTTTCGGTGGTCGAAGGATGACCGGACAAGTAGTCGGGATCACCAAAGTCCCAATTGGCGAGGCGCTGTGGATTTTGGGCGGCCATCTCTGGTTGCAGGCCTTCCGCCGCCGTAAATTATGGCAGTGGCGGCGTCCGTACCGACAGGCGCGAATGATTGTCCGCTTTGCCCGGTGCGATTGGCATGTGATGCGAGGGCAGCACCTATGACCGCCCCCGTGGTGTCGATCCTGTGCCCGACCCGGGGCAGGCCCGAGCGGTGCGCCCGGATGATCGAAAGCGCCTTCGACACGGCCGGCGCCGATATCGAGGTTCGGCTGTATGTTGACGATGACGACCCCAGAAAAGCCGACTACCTGCTATACGATGGGAAGGGGAGCCCTACAGGGCTGTTTGAGCGAGGCTGGGTAGTGTATGGCCCCTCGCTTGGAGTAGGCAAAGCCTGGAATATCCTGGCCAAGGACGCCCGTGGGGACGCCCTCATGATGGGCAACGATGATTTCATATACGAAACCCAGGATTGGGCAAAGGCGCTCCAGGCCCCCTCTCTGCCCAGCGACGGGGTGTTCTGCGCCCACTTCAACGACGGCGGGCCTCAGAATGGCCGCTGTAGGGTGCCGATCGTCGGGCGCGCTTGGTACGAGGCGCTCGGCTATTTCACCTCCGAGGAGTTCAATTTCTTCTATCACGACACCTGGATAGAGGACCTGGCGAACCGCATCGGGCGGCGCTACTACGACGGCGATATCATGGTCCGCCACGAGCACGCGACCAGGGGCGGCGAGGTCGATGACACCCACAATCGCAACCGCGACAACGGCCAGGCTCAGAAGGACAAGGTCATCTGGGCAGAAACCGAGCAACAACGCGAGATGAGCGCCGGCCTGTTGAAGGCGGCAATTCGGAATAAGGAGACATCGGCACCATGAACATCGGCTTTATCGGCCTGGGCAAGCTGGGCCTGCCAATTGCGGTCGCAATGTCCTCGAAGGGGCATCGCGTCCAAGGGTATGACATCGACCCGACCCGACAGATGGGGGGTGACGAAGGCTGGTGGGGGGTTCTGCTCAAAGGGGAACATGTCTGGCACGCCGCGTGGCCCGATGGGGCTGTCATCTGGAACGGCACCATGGAGGAGACGTGCCGCGACAAGGGCCTGATTTTCGTCGCGGTCCAGACGCCACATGAGGACCGCTTCGACGGCACCCACCCGCTGCCCGAGGACCGCGCGGATTTCGACTATACGTTCCTCAAGGCGGCCGTACAGGACATCGTCGCGAACCTCAACCAACCAACCCCTGTCGTGATCATCTCGACGGTCCTGCCGGGCACGACGCGGCGCGAACTGCGGCCGATCACCGTGGGCACGGACGCCACCCTGATCTATAACCCGGCCTTTGCGGCCATGGGGACCGTGATCGAGGACTGGCTGAACCCCGAGTTCGTGCTGATTGGAACCGAGGGCGGATATGACAGAGACAATGAAAGCCCTGCGCTGCGGACGTTGATTGATTTCTATCAATCGACGCTCTTTTCTGGCTCAGTACAGAGGCCCCTGCGCCTGCCTCTCGGGCTTCTATCACCTTTTCAGTTCACGACCATCGAGAGCGCCGAGCTGGCCAAGGTCGCCTATAACACCTGGATCAGCATGAAAATCGGCTTCGCGAACACGGTCATGGACCTCTGCCACCAGATACCCGAGGCCGATTGTGATCAGGTCATGGACGTGCTCAAGGCGGGCGATAAACGGATAGTTAGCCCGGCATATTTTTCTGGCGGCATGGGTGACGGAGGCGCCTGCCATCCGCGCGATAACATCGCAATGTCCTGGCTGGCACGCGAGCATGACATTCCGTTCGACATGTTCGGGGCGGTGATGGAGTGCCGCGAGAAGCAGGCTCAATCTCTGGCCCAGGTGCTGACGTTCCATTCTCACGGGCGCGCTCTGCCGGTTGCGATCTACGGCCTCGCATACAAGGCCGAGAGCCCGCTGACCATCGGCTCGGCGGCAATGCTGGTGAAGAACATCCTCGATGGCGAATGTGGCCCTGATCCTGATCTTTGGGACCCGATCGCCGAAATAGGCCAGGAGCTTGCCGGCCCCGCCGTGATCCTGATCGGCTGCAACCATGCCCGGTTTGCCAGCATGATTTTTCCTGGGGGCTCGGTAGTCATCGACCCCTGGCGGTATATCCCAGATCAGGGCGGCGTGAAGGTGATCCGCCTGGGCGAGGCGGCGTGATGGTCGCGCTTGATTTTGTTGATGCGCCGGTCGGAAATCGCTTCCGCTGCCAAAATTGTGAATGGGAAATGTTCTTTATTCAGAACGAAGGCGAGGAGCGCGCGGAAGGGCCGGTCGATAACATCGAATGCACCCGATGCCATGCCATGTATCACGTTTCGGTACGGTCTTGACCATACCTGCGCCGATCCTGATCACCGGCTTTCCCAGGTCGGGCACCAGCCTGGTCGCCGGCATGTTCGCCGCCTGCGGCGCTTGGACCGGCGAGTGCGTGCCTGGGGGGGCGGACAACCCGCGAGGGTTTTTCGAGAATATCAGGCTCCGTGAGAACATCACCAAGAAAATCCTTGGCGACCTACTCAAGTGTGATCCTCTCGGCATCAGGTCTCTGCCCGAGCTGGACACCGTCCGAAAGGTGTTCTCGGCCGAACCCGGCGGCGGCGGAGCAGTGCAAAATTGGGCGTTCAAAGCCTTTGTTGAAAAAGAGCTGGCCGCTGATGGCTACGATGGCACCAGCCCCTGGCTCTACAAGGACTGCAAAACCAGCCTGCTGTGGCCCCTCTGGCACGCCGCGTGGCCCGACGCGAAGTGGGTGATCGTCCGCCGCTCGTTGAACGAAATCGTGCGGTCCTGCAAAGGCACGTCTTTCATGCGCCAGCACGGGCTGAATTTCGCCGGCTGGCAGGAAAAGGTCGAAGCCTACATGGACCGCCTCGAAAACATGGTCGAGACCGAGAATGTCGCCTGGGGTGAGCTGTGGCCGCATCACTTCATGGAGGGCGATTTCAAGCCCCTGGCCAAGATGATCGAGGATTGCGGCCTGACCTTCGACCAGGAGGCTTGCGAGGCGATGATAGAGCGCCCGGCATGGCGCCAATCGCCGCCGGGCATGATCCCCCTGGAAACGACGCTCAAGCTCAACGTCGGGCTCGAGGCGGCCATGGAAAACGTGATCGCGGCGCTGACCAGGGGCAAGGCCGAGGGCTTCAAGCTGTTCAGGCCCGAGCCGCCCCATGGCGTGCCGGCCTGCATCGTCGGCGGCGGCCCGAGCCTCAAGGCGAAGCTGCCCAAGCTCCGCAAGCTCCAGGCCAAGGGCGCCGTGGTGATCGCCTGCAATGGCGCCCACGATTACCTGCTGCGCCACGGCATCATACCCTGGGCAATGATCATGATGGACGCCCGCGAGCAAAATGCCGAGTTCGTCAAGCGGCCCCGGCGCGATGTCCATTACTTCATGGCCAGCCAGTGCCATCCGAGCGTGTTCGACGCCCTGCGCGACCATCAAGTGGTTCTGTGGCACAGCGCGGCCGGCGATGATCTGGAGGCCATCTTGCGGGCGCGTGGCGAGGTCTACGGCGAGGATCACATGATCGTGGCCGGCGGCAACACCATCGGTCTGCGGGCGATGAATTTGGCCTATATCAACGGGGTTCGCGACTTCCACCTGTTCGGCATGGATAGCTGCTATAAGACGCCAAAGGTTCACCACGCCTACAAGCAGACCTTGAACGACGGCGAAAAAACCCTTGAGGTCACCCTGGGCGACAAGACGTTCCTCTGCTCGGTCTGGCAGGCCCAGCAGGCAAGCGAGTTCAAGCAATGGATTGAGATGTTCGCCGGCCTGGTGACGCTGCAGGTCCACGGCGGCGGCCTGCTCGCTGCCCAGCTCGATGAGGCCCTCGAAATCTACACGCGGCAACAGGAGACAAAAACGGCATGAGTGATCAATTCGGCCTGGATGACGGACAGTACCAGCCGGGGCGGCCCGAGACCGGCCCGAGCAAGCATGACATCGAGACCTTTCGGCCGCCGCCGAGGCAGCCGGCCGGTGAACGGGTCCAGCCTATTTTTCGGTGGGAGGCCCGGCAGAACGGCCC
>CEPX01415005.1_pt1 | contig 10321 bp, 4 predicted proteins | sample 361361 | NCBI WGS metagenome assembly CEPX01 (sample SAMEA2619974, study PRJEB7988) | marine metagenome | biome: marine biome (ENVO:00000447); feature: mesopelagic zone (ENVO:00000213) & marine oxygen minimum zone (ENVO:01000065); material: "saline water (ENVO:00002010), including plankton...
CCACCGGAAAGGAAAGATGATGTCATTGTCTTTGACCCAAGTGATACAAATTTTCCTATCGCCTTTAATCCACTGGAGAGAGTAGATGATGATTATAAAATGCAGCTCACGATTGGAATTATTGATATTTTCAAAAAACTCTTCGGAACGAACTGGAGTGACAGGCTGGAACACGTTCTTCGCTATACCATTCTCGCGCTTCTCGACAGCCCGAACACTACGGTCATGTCAATTCTTAAAATGCTTACCGATAAAAACTACCGCCAAAAAATTGTTGCCCGCATTAATGACAACGTGGTGAAGAGCTTCTGGGTGTCAGAGTTTGCGGCCTGGAGTGAGAAATACGATGCTGACGCTATTACACCGCTCCTCAATAAGGTTGGCCAATTTGTGGCAACAAATATGGTGCGCAATGTCGTAGGACAGCCTGAAACACAGTTTGATATTAGAGACATCATGGATAACAAGAAGATCCTTCTGATGAAAGTGTCTAAGGGTCTGCTGGGTGAAGAAAACTCTTCTCTCATTGGTTCTATGATCATTACGAAGATCTACCAAGCCGCTATGGCTAGGGCTAATATTCGGGAAGAAGATCGTACGAACTTCTACTTCTATGTCGATGAGTTCCAAAACTTTGCGACTGATACGTTCTACGAAATTATGAGTGAGGCACGAAAGTACCACCTCAACCTCACTATCGCTCACCAATACATGGGCCAGCTGAGTAGCAAGATTCGTCAAACTGTGTTTGGTAACGTCGGTTCCATCATTTCCTTCCGTGTTGGGGCAGAGGATGCACAGGTATTAGAAAAAGAATTTGAGCCTATTTTTAAAGAGCGCGATATCATCAACCTTGGTGTTCGAGAGTTCTACGTCAAGATGTCTGTAAATGGAGAAATCCGCGAGCCCTTCTCTGGTAGAACTATCGACGTACCGAATCCTACGAATGATATCTCCAAAGAGATCATCGATCTTTCTCGCCAAAAATACTGCAAACCAAAAACAGAAGTAGAAGAAATACTCAAAAAGTGGGATGAGGCAGCAGCTGAAGTTCCTACAGAAGATGAACTCCGTGCTGTGGAAGAGAAATTTGAAGAACCCCTTATTTAAGGTTTTTTCTACGCCTTCTGATCCAACCAATTCCGCCGGCTGAACCTGCTACTGCAATTCCAATGAGACCTGGCCCTGTTTCTCCTGCAGGGGGATTTGCCGTAATCATTGGCGTTACCTGCGCGTAAGGATAGTATCCGTATGCAAACTGTGTTGGTGCTTGTGGGAGTGGCTGTGGAGCAGGCTGCGGTACTTCTATAACTCCCCTACTCTCTGCTTTAATTTTATTGATTTGCGTACAGAGTTCTCCGCGAATAATCTCACCTGGTCGTATAGAGTTATAGATATTACGAGCAAGTTCTATGTTTCGAACGATTGGGATGTCTTGCTCTATAGCTGCTGCACGAATAAGTGTTGCCTTTTGATTCTGCCCCTTCATGACTAAGGTAGAACATGGATCGTTGTTCTCGATGTACTTAATGGCACTAGCAATTTCTGTTGGGTTAACAATCACAACATCAGCATCCAGTTTAAGTGAAACTGCAGCTGCCTTACGCATTTCTTTTTCTTCAATCCTACAGTCAATCGAACAACCATCACCAGCAATGACATTCCCGTCATCACACTGCTCGCCTTCGTCAGCAATACCATTTCCACATTCGGTGGAAAGTGCAACGGGTGCTTCATTTTGACAGAGTCTACTGCAACCATCTCCCGACGTAGTATTTCCGTCATCACATTGTTCCCCCGTTTCTCTTTTAGCGTTACCACACTGAACTGGCTGCATAGCCAAGAAGCAATCTGGTGTGCATGAAAGGCTACCATCGCACTGCTCTCCACTGTCGAGCACGCCGTCACCACAGACTGGTAATATGCAATCTAACCGACAAGTGTCTGAGTAGAAGTTTGAATTTCCGTCTCCATTGTCACATTGTTCATTTGGATCTATAACGAAGTCACCACAGGTGGCAACCGTACAATTCGTTCTACATGCACCTGGCTGCATATCGGAATTATTATCACCGTTGTCGCATTCCTCATCTGCATCAACTATGGCATTTCCGCAGAAAGGCTCTTTAGAGGTAGCCGAACGTTCTACGATACGAGTCGTACATGTAGTCGTACACGTGCTGTCAAATTTTCCATTCTGAGAGCCATTATCACATTCCTCAATGCCTTCTTTCTTTCCATTCCCGCATTTGTCTGCTGGCTTGGATGGAGCAGACGGCTTGGGCTTGTATGTTGATTGCTTACAGGAGTTAGTGCACGATCTATTCTTTGCAGCATGGAACTCGCAGGTATTGCCAGTGCCACACTCATCGTCAAGTCTGCAGTTCTTCGTCGCATCATTGGAACATATGCTTCCATTATCGCATTGTTCATCATCTGGTGTACCAGGTTGATTGTCAGCTCCACGACTTTGCACAGAACCATCTCCACAGAACTCTGTTTTACATGTATCACTACATCCATCACCACCTTCAGATTTTGTTGTACCCCCACCACTTACGCATGTAGAAACTGAATTTCTGTCTGTCCAGAAGGACCCATCAAACTGACCTCCCTCACATACTCCTCCAAAATCACATTCCTCACCTGCATCAACTTCTCCATTTCCACAACGTGCTGTGCGTGAAGCTGAAGGAATGGAAGAGGATGCTCCTCCACAAGGCATGAGGAACATTCTTCGACATCCACCCCAAACAGTTCCTTCTGCAGTAGTAACTGGAGCTGTACATGTTTCACCACATGTACCGACTTCGAAGAGCGTTACTCCATTTTGTGTACTTGCTATTGTAGGTTCGCAATCTTCACCATTTTGCGGACTGATCACCCCATCACCGCAGGTTAGCTTTTTGCAATCATATGAACATGCTCCAAGTCCGTTAAACCTCGTTCCTGCGTCACATTCTTCACCCTTATCTGTGTCTAGGACTCCGTTTCCACATCCATCAGGTGGTTCTGGGCGCTGGAAGAATGATGCCGTAGAGGCTGCTGAGGAACGTCTACCAGTGTTTCCTCCACCTGAACCTCGCGTGAAACAGTTACTCTGACAGTTTCCTGTATTCGGTGGATCGCAAGTTTCTGTACCCTCAATTACACTGTCTCCACACACCGCAAGCATACAGTCATTTGGACAGGAGTCAGTATTTACACTATTTCCATCATCACATTCTTCTGAACCTGCTGTTACGCCATCTCCACATTCATTGAGGAATTCCCAGTTGATGTTGTTTCCACTATCCGTACACCCCTCAGTACAAGACATCAGCGCACCACTGAAAGCGTTATTATCTAAAACATCAAGGTATTTTAACGTTGAATATGAACCAGTTTCTGCAATAAGATACGCCTGACTTCCAGTATATGATGAGACAAGCGATAGCTGATTGGATACTGCACCTTGAAGAGTGAGGGCTCCGGATATTGTCTGCTCAGAATTGGTTTCAAATGTGAGTGTTACGGATGTTGTAGTAGTTTTTGTAAGATGATTGAATGCTGTCGAACCTCGTAGTGTTTGATCGGATCCATCAAGCGTAGTACTACCCGTTCCAGAAAGCTCTCCGTAGACGCTCATATCTCCTGCTACATTTATCCTGTATCCCGATCCTGTATTTGCAGTACCAGCGTAAATTCCAAAGTCACCGTTAATGTCCAAATTATTTATGATGTAATACGTACCTGATCCTGTTGTTTTGTATCCAGAAAATAATACTGAAAGTTCTGAACCTGATAGGACACGATTGTAGATACGGAAATCATCAAGTGTTCCTTCGAACGGGCCAGTACCATCATTGTTATCACCTAACTTAAATCCAACTGAGTTTGCCGTAGAGTCACTGCTTGGTGCTAGAGACCCTGCTTTTGCAGATACATCAATTGCACCATCAAGGAAAATATTTGTTTCATCGTTATCGAATGGATTGAATGATACACCGACATGGTGCCAGTTTTGGTCTGTAATTGTTGAAGTGGATGTCACTGTATATATATTAGACCCATCAGCAAGTTCGAAATTTAGCTTGTCTGATTCATCGTCAATGTAGAGGATGTATCCTTCGTTCGCAGATCCGCTACCTGCTTTCTTCGAGAATATCACATCTTCTGTATCTGCAGATTTTCTGCGGAACCATGTAGCAAACGACCGACGCTTATTTATCGAGAGATCCCATGCATCAGCGAACGAAACAACATCATCAGACCCATCAAACTCTAAAGCAAAGGGGTTGTAGAAAAGAGTTGTCATTCCGGTATTTGTCTGAACCCACACAGGGCCACTAGTCAGTGACCCACCAGATGCACTGTTGAGTGTTGCTCCAGAGGCATTGAACCCACTTCCTTCATCCAATCGAAAGTATGCCTCTAGGCCATTATCAATATAAAGATTATTGAGAGAGGAACTTGTTATACTCAACGTTTCACCAGACTCAACAGAAGTTAGATTCACATCTCCAGATATAGTCAGCGTTCCTTGAACTGCAACAGAACCTGAAGCTGTTATATGCCCTGTCCCAGCTGCTAGTGTTCCACGAACATCAAGGTCATGCGTTACAAGATCTCCACTCATGGTGTGCGTAGTAGTAGACCAGACAAATAGTTCTTTTGCATTTCCAAGTACGAGGTTGCCACTTCCAGATGCAATGAAATATACAGAACGAACGTCTGCGTCGTATGTTGCATTGGCTAAATCTAGATTTGTAGTAGTAAGATTCATAGATGAAGCTGTTGATGTTCTTAGAATTAGTCGATCCTTGTAAATATCCATGCCCTGCACCAGTTGATCTTGTACTTCACCTTCACTTACCTTCATAACAAGTGCTCCATCTTCACTTTCACCATCAATGAATACTGTTAATACATCGTTTTCTGAAATCGTTTGATTTGTAAATGAATACGCACCATTCGTTGTTGTCACTGTTGCTGTTGCAGCACCATTGATATGCAATGCAACTCCCGTACCTGTGCCTACAGTAGTGAGCCCCTCATCATGGTACACAGTCCCAGAAAATGTTACCCCGGTATACCCATAGGCGATTTCCGTTGGGTTAAATGCAACAGGAATAGGCTTAAGCACGAATCGCGCCTGCACAAAGAATAAGTACATAATTGCAACAATTGCGCAACCTGTGAGGAGCCGATGCAGGATTTTGGTTTCTTTCATCAAATCATATTATTATACCAAAATTTGGGCTTTCTGTGTTGTTGCTGACCTTGCTTTTGTTAAGAATTGTTGTCACCAGAATCTGCTGTAATTTCCCTTCTCGTGGCCAATTTTCTACACTACCCTACTAGAGTATTCTTATGACTCCTATTTGCCCTCTCCGGCGCACCAAAATTGTCTGTACTATTGGCCCTGCATCGTGGGATCAGGCCATTCTCACAGATCTAGCTGATAGTGGAATGAATGTGGCAAGACTCAACTTTTCGCATGGATCTCGTGAAGGACACCAGAAAATCATCGATCAAATAACAGCCTACAACAAGTCACACGACCTTCAAGTTGCAGTCATGCTTGATACCAAGGGTGCAGAAATTCGCACAGGAGATGTTCAGGATCCCATAGTAATTAAAAAGGGAGACGAAGTTGTGTTCTCCTCAACTGCGTCTGAACATGAATCTGGAAAGAAGCTTATTGAAGTAAGTTACGACGGATTTGCGAAGGATGTAATCGAAACGGATACTATCTTGATTGATAACGGTGAAATATCCTTCGACATAGTCTCAGTTGAAAAAGATGGATCTGTAATTGCGAAAGCAAGAGGGAACGGAGAAATTGGAACGAGAAGGCATATTAATCTGCCCGGTGCGGATATTGATTTACCGTCTATTACCGAAAGTGATTGGGGAGATTTACGTTTTGGTGCAAAGCAGAACCTCGATTTTCTTGCACTTTCGTTTATTCGCAACGCAGATGAAGTAAAAGAAGTACGACTAATGCTTGCTGAAGTAGGTAGCAGCTCGAAGATTATTTCAAAGATCGAAACGCAAAAAGGTGTTGCAAATATCAAAGAGATTATCGATGTCTCTGATGCCATTATGGTTGCACGTGGAGACTTAGGAGCTGACCTCCCATTTGAAAAACTTCCAGCTGTTCAAGATGAGATTGTCTGCCGATGTAAAGATGCTGGCAAACCCGTGATCATTGCGACACACATGCTTGAGAGCATGAAGGAACATCCTGTACCTACACGTGCAGAAGTAACTGATACTGCACATGCAGTGGCCACCGGTGCTGACTCTACTATGCTATCCGGAGAGACGGCTTCTGGAAGCCATCCTCTAGTGTCTTTAGAAGCAATGATTCGTATTCATAAAGCAACCGAAGAACATCTATCTCGCCTTGAAACTACGTATGACATTCACTTCCGTGACTCTGCAGAAGAAGAGATGGATAAGGCTATTGCCCTTGCACAGGAAGAAGAAGTTGAGGCATTTGTATTAATCACAGAGTCAGGACGTACGGCAAATCACATTAGTAAGTTCCGGCACCCAATTCCTATTATTGCTCTAGCAAAGAACGCTATTATTGCACGGTCACTCTTATTGAATTATGGCGTCTATCCTCTACATGTAGAGTTCGATGATTCAGACGACGTAACTATGCAAACAGGATTAGATCTTGCAAAGAAGATAGGACTCCTTACCAAGGGGCAAAAAATAATGCTCCTTAAAGATAGGGCAAACAAGATGGAAGTCGTTACGCTTTAGACTACTTCTTATCGTCCCACTTGTGCCATGGCATCTCCAACTCATCGAGTGGAATGTCATCGATTGAGAGCTCACGCACGCTCTCTGCAGCCTTCTTAGAGAGGTCGAGAATCTTCTTACGATAGAGGAATCCAAGTCCGCCGCCACCAATCAGAAGTATCGCTACAACGGATCCCCAGACACTGTTTCCGTGTGCTGCCATAAACGTGGGATACCTACATTTTGCAGTACAACCTTCTGTGCTGTCACACTCTTCCTCTTCATCAATAATTCCATCTCCACAGAACGCTACTCGGCAATTGAGACGACAGGCATTTGGTACTTCATCTGAGTTGAGCACTCCCGCATCACATTCCTCAATACCATCAACTATTCCATCGCCACACATTGTTTCGATTCCACATCGTGAGTCACAGCCATCACCATTATTAAGATTTCCATCATCACACTCTTCAGACCCTTCTATCTCGTCATTTCCACAAACAGGGAGTGTGCAAGTATTGAGACAAGAATCTAAGTTGCTCTCGTTACTATCATCACACTCTTCTGAGCCCTCTATAAAGCCATTTCCGCAGACTGGTACCGTGCATTGATTGGTACATTCGTCTGTATTGTCATCGTCTCCATCATCACATTGCTCATCGAGCTGGACAATCTTATCTCCGCAGAAAGAAGCACGACATCTGTTACTACAACTATCAAGGTTCTCGCGGTTTGCATCATCACACTCTTCGCCTGTTTGCACATACCCATCTCCACACTTTGCCTGTGAACAGATATTTGTGCAGGAATCCCCATTTAGATTGTTTCCATCATCACACTCTTCACCACTCTGAACAATACTATCTCCACAAACCGCAACTTTACATTCATTACTACATGCGTCTGTATTAATGGTATTTCCATCGTCACAGAGTTCTCCGAGGTTCTGTTGAATTATCCCATCACCACATCCAGGCTTTTGGCAGCTATTGTTACATTGATCATCATCAATCTTATTGCCATCGTCACAGTGTTCATTGTAAGGCGGCTGTGGAGTAACTACTGCATCACCACAGTATGGAATAGAACAATCATTCTTACAGGAGTCGAAGTTATTTGTATTGCCATCATCACACTCATCCTTACCATCCTTTACACCATTACCGCACTTTGCCTCGCGACATTGGTTGGTACAACTATCGGTGTTATTGAAGTTTCCATCGTCACATTCCTCACCACGGTCAATTACACCATCACCACAAATTGGAATGGTACAGTCACTTCGACACTTATCAAAGTCACTGGAATTTCCATCATCACACTGTTCACCTGGCTGGCGATACCCATCTCCACATGCAGCCTTTTTGCACTCATCTGTACAGCTATCAGTATTAGTGTCATTAGCATCATCACACTCTTCACCAGTATTCTTGTTACGATGCCCGTCGCCACATGAAGGGAACGAACAGTCTGCATCACAAGCACTGGTATCTGCACCTCTCGAATCACATTGTTCTGCGCCTTCTCTGTTTCCATCTCCACAGTACGGAATGCGACATTGGTTCGTACAGCTATCAATATCTATTTGATTTCCATCATCACACATTTCACCAACTTCCGGTACTCCATTACCACACTCAGCACTCTGACTATTTTGTGCAATTTGCTCTCCACCAGAATCCGAAGATGTAGAGTCTTGCTGCTGATTTGGGAATGGGAACGTGAGGTTTACTGTTACATCACCTTCACCGGTTGTTGAAGAATTTTGATCACTCTCAGAAGGATCCTGTTCGGGTGCTGCAGGGTTTACAGGCTCTGTATCGCATGCTGTTTCAAAGATTGCATATGTACAGCGACTAGGCAGAAGCCCTGAATCACAGTCCAGCTGGTAGTTTCCACCAGAATCCAACTCGAAATTACCATTGATATCCTTCTTTAACGGACAAGGAGGAATGCACGCGTTACCACACTGATTTGCATAGCTGCCAATTTGTTCAGCATCAAAAATAAGGTCAATACCACCCTGTGTTTCAGCATACACATTTACACCAAGGTCACACTCTTCACCAATATGATTTTGTACCTCAGCATCGCCACAGTAAAAGATCTTACACTTGTCACTGCAGAAGCTTACACCGTTAAACCGTCCCTCATCACACTCCTCGCCAGAGGCTTCGTCCAAAATGGCATCGCCACAATTTGCAGGAGCCGGGTCCTCCTGTATCAAAGGACATCCTGCTGTTCCATAAAGCTCTCCAACACACTGGGCATAGGATAACTGAGCAGTCTGCATCCTAGGAGATGCATACACTACGAGAGCGAGTACGGCTGCCGAGACAATTCCAATGACAATGTTTCTTTTCATTTGTTCTATCTATTATACCATTATTTACTCCAACAGCCCAGACCCTAATTTGGGCGTATCCTATCTATAGAGAGGTTTTCTCCACTTGCTATATCGCTAGAGCTCTAATCCATCGTCTAATTCGGGGTCTGCATTTTTTGTATACAGCGGGTTTTTGATGGGAATCATTGTCTGAATTTGGCGGTCATTTTCAATTTTATCCATAGCCTGAGCCTTAGCCACCTGCATATTTAGAACTTCTTGCTCCAAAAGAAGCTGAGAACGTTCACGCTCTAAGTTCCTTAACAGATACCCCTTTGTAGCATTACTGTTTTGATGAAACAAAATAAGGAGGGCGAGCAAAAGAATCAACGCTCCGATGGATACCATCAGCAACACCGTGCTTTGGTTCACCATACGCCCGAGTGAAGACCTGCGAGGTCCATTTGTGGGAAAAAGGAGATCCTTGATCATAGATCTATTCTATCATAGGCAACGCCTCAAGACTCTAAGTCTCGCACTGCGTGCCCTTGGATTACTTTCTATTTCTTCATCTGAAGGCTTGATCGCCTTTCTCTGCAATAGCTCAAAGGGTGCTTTTCCAATGTCTGCCCCTGTTGTCTCATCTTTCTCAACACTGCAGAGAGTACGGAATGTCTGCTTTACCAGTCTGTCTTCTAGCGAGTGAAAGGAGATAATCCCAAGCCTTCCTCCAGAATTGAGCATTTTTGGAGCGGTATTCAGTAATATTTCCAAGGCACCAAGTTCATCATTTACAGCGATGCGCAGTGCTTGAAACACCTGCGGAGCAACGGATTTAGCACGAAACCCAGCAACAGATTCAATAATAGCGAAGGCCTCTTGTGTCGTTTGTGGACGTGATTCCTTAAGTGCTTGCGCGAGACGACTCTGTTGCCGTACCTCTCCGAAGTTTCGTAGAATCCTAGAGAGGTCTTCTGCTGAAGATCGATCAATCAGCTTTGCAGCAGTCTCTCCTGATGATCGGTCAAAACGCATATCAAGTGGCCCATCAAAGCGGAAACTAAACCCTCTTTCAGGCTCATCGAAATGCGGTGAACTTACACCGAGGTCTGCAAGAATAATGTCAAAAGTACCAAGGTTGAGATCTGGAAGTTGGCTAAAGTTTGCGTGAACAAACTGACTTTGATCTGCATATTGCACCAGTTGCGCCTTTGCTTTTGTCAGGTTTTCCTCATCAGCATCTAGACCTACAAG
>CEPX01415004.1_pt1 | contig 10320 bp, 15 predicted proteins | sample 361361 | NCBI WGS metagenome assembly CEPX01 (sample SAMEA2619974, study PRJEB7988) | marine metagenome | biome: marine biome (ENVO:00000447); feature: mesopelagic zone (ENVO:00000213) & marine oxygen minimum zone (ENVO:01000065); material: "saline water (ENVO:00002010), including plankton...
TCTGGTGGAGAGTCCTGTTTTTAAGGGTGAATGGGACGAATGGCTATATTGTCAGCGGAATTAGCGTGAAAATCCATATGACGTTCACAAAGGAGACACCCGGATACATAGAGAAGAAAGCGACGGTGGAAACAGAGAGTCTTATTGGAGCGATGGACGAGATAGTCGAGATGAGTTCAAAGGGCTTTACTCACTTCCAGATAAACGGGAGTTATCAGGAGAGTAATCTCTTGAAGAGAAAGGTGAGATGGTAGACCCGATAGTTCTCGGTATTGGGGGAGTGTTCTTGACCAATGCGGTGGCGTGGGCGATAATGATAAGGTGGGAGAATAACTCCAAGAGAGACAGTGCCATGGCTACTGCAGAGAGGCGTGTGCTTTATGAGCAGATAGTCAAGGGGGTAAAGAAGGAGTTAAAGGACTTCAAAGATGAAATATCTGCTGAGGTAAGGCGTCTAGGAGGGAAGTAATGGAGAGGGTGCAAAAGGTACTCAGGACATATGGCGTTGACACCATCGTGCTTACACCGAAGCGGAGGGTTGATTACCCCCGTTATAATATCTACAAGTTTAATAAGTTCCCTCCCGCCGAGGGTGAATGCCGGAAATAACTTTGACTGACCCTGAATGGAACTTAATAAAGAAGATACGTGCGGAGAAACTTGACTTTGGAAGGATTCCGTGTATAATATATATTCAGGATAAGCAACTAATAAGAGTGGAGATGGAAAAGTTTACCGAAAGTACAAAACTTAACTAAATAATTAGCTGACGGGAAAACCGAGGCGTAGTGTGCGAAAAGCACCTGCGCCTTTTTTTGTTATGAAAGAACCAAAGCCATTAAGAGAATTGAAGAAGCTCAAAGACGGCAGTTATGAACTGACGCTTAATATGCACAGGGGTCAGATAAGTGCCCTCCAGAGTCAGGCGAGGTTTATCCTGATGGTGGCTGGAAGTCAGGGTGGAAAGACGGTTACGGGGGCACATTGGTTGAAGGACGAGATAGATGCAAGGGGAGATGGTGATTACTTAGCTGTTACTGCCAGTTTCCCTCTCCTGGAAAAAGCGATGATTAAGGAGTTCAAAGAGGTGTTTGAGAATATCTTTCATCTCGGTAAGTACAAGGATTCGGAGAAGATATTTGAATCCCACGCTAAAGACCAACATGGGTCTCCGTTGTTCAGGGTTATCTTTGCAACAGCGACTAATCCGGAGTCTATCGAGTCAGCTACTGCTAAAGGTGCGTGGTTGGATGAAGCCGGGCAGGTTCAGTTCAGGCGAGAGTCGTGGGAAGCCATTAACAGGAGGTTGGCGAGGTATCAGGGAAGAATATTGATAACTACTACTCCTTATACAGTTAGAGGTTGGTTGAAGACAGAGGTCTATGACCGATGGGCTGACGGGGATAAGGATTACGATGTCATCCAGTTTGCTTCTAATGTTAATCCTGCCTTCCCCCAAGAAGAGTTTGAGCGATTAAGACGCACGCTCCCTGAGTGGAAGTTCAACATGATGCACAGGGGGCTGTTCGATAGACCCGTAGGATTGGTTTATGATTCCTTTGACCAGGAATCAGTGGTTATTCGGAGGATGTGGAATAAACCTCCGCATGATTGGCCCTGCTATACGGGGCATGATTTCGGTGGAGCAAATATGGCTTGTCTCTGGTTTGCTCAAGACCCTGCCACAGGATATTTCTATGCTTACCGGGAGTATCTGGAAAGTGGGAGTAATGTTGGTGGGCACGTTCAGAAGTTTAAGAGTCTTAGTGAAGGAGAGAACATAGTTAAATCTGTAGGTGGCAGTCAGACCGAGGATGGATGGAGAGACGCCTTCAGGATGGCTGGCTGGCCGATACAGAAACCGAAAGTGAGTGTTAAAAGAGTAGCAGACCAGATAGCAAGGGTTTATCAGATGCACGCTCTTAACAAGATACTGGTTTTTAATGATTTGGATAGATATATCAATGAGAAGCTGGACTTCAGTTACGATATGGAGGATGACGGGGAGACGCTGGATACTTACAGGAACGAATCCAGGTATCACATGATGGCTTCGGAAAGATATATTGCTAGCGACTTTACGCCTGAACTCGTAATCTCACAGCGAGCGAAGGCGTGGCCGAGATACCAGACCCGCAGAGAAAACTCTAGCTGGTTTGGAGAAATACCCGTAAGGGTTCATTAAGAGGAGGAAAGACATGGACGAAAGGAAAACAGGGCAGGACTTCGCTTCTGCTACTGATTCTGGAACTTCAATTACACAGGACGACCTGAATAAGGCCGTGAGTGATGCGCTGGCTGCTGCCGGCAGGGATGCCAAGACCATCAAGGACATGAGGGAAGAGGCGGATGCAACACTTAAAAGGGCACGGGAAACTGAGGACGGCGCAAAAGAAGCCAGACGACAGTCTGAGCTTGCTGTTGTCAGAGATGACCCCGAAGCTCTAAGTGCTGTACGCCAGAGACATCAGTCCGAGGACTACAGGCAGCAAGGACTAAGAGCGCAAGAGGATGCTGATAATAAATTAGAGGAAGCGAAGCGTCTTACGCAGGTGAGTGCCTTGAAAGAAGCGCAAGCAAAGGCAAGCGCATTGAGCGTGGAGACAGGCGTAGACGCTGATACTCTAATGAACTTGTCAGATGGTAACCCTGATAAGATGGAGGCTCTGGCGAAAGTCTTGCCGAAAGGCGACACTTCAACACAGTCCAATCAAAGGGCATGGCATGATTCGGGAAGGAATATCGGCGGGGCAACCATCACCCGTGAGAGTATCGCTAATATGTCTCCAAAAGTATATGCGGCGAATAGGGCGGAGATTGAAAAGGCATACTCGGATGGAAGAATCAAATAAGGAGATAACATGGCTTACAACACTGGCTCGGACCCGACTCTAGCAGAGCTGATTACTGCTAAATTCATCCCTGAGATGTATAGTCAGGACGTGTTGATGCACACCATGAGCAATCTGGTGACTGTCAATGCTTTTAATCACAGGTATCAGAAAGACTTGAGGAAAGGGTCAAAAGTAAATATACCTGTTTTCACAGAGGGTTCCGTCACAGAGGTGACTCCCGGAACTGAGCCGACTGCTGGTGACCTGGCAGGAACGGCAGTGTCGATTACCGTAGATAACTGGTTTGAACACACTGTCGAAATATCCGACCTGATGTCAGTTGAGCAGGAGGCAGATTACCTCGCTGGGGCAGCGAAGAGTTCAGCCTACTCACTTCAGAAGAAAATCGACACAAGTGTAGGTGTCCTCTTCTCGACCTTAGCTGCAAGTTCGGTGCAAGGTGCTGATGGGCAGACGTTCACAGATGACATCTTCAGGTCTCTTGTAGAGACACTGGATGAGAATGATGTTCCTGACGAGGAGAGGTCTCTTATTGGAGACCCGTCCATGAAGAGTGACCTGTTACAAATCGACAAGTTCGTGCGGGTAGATTATGTGCGGACTCCGTCAGTGCCAACTGGCACGTTTGGGTCTCTCTACAACTCCAACGTTCTCATCACCAACAACCTGACTGCTGCCACTACAGGCAACTACGGGGTTTACTCGCACCGGGATGCTATTGGTATAGCAATGCAGATGAACCCCCGGTCTCAGGTGTGGAACCTGGGGTACAAGTTCATCACCAAGATAATCACCGATGCTGCTTGGGGTGCGGATGAGATACGAGATACCTTCGGCAAGAGTTTTTACACCAGAAAATCATAAGGGATAGCTAATGCCTCTATACGAATATAAATGCGAGAGATGTGCAGTTAATATAGAGAAACTGCAACAGATGGATAAGATGGGAGCACTGTGCCCTGAGTGTGGTCATGGCATGAGGAGAGTATATAGCCCTCTAGCCTATATCCATATGAAGGGCACAGGTTATCCTGCTCGCAGGAAGTGGATGGATGACTGGACACCGGATTCACCTGCGTTCAGCACAGGTTCGCTACACGGCGAGAGGTACTAAAGTCGCCGGCTCAATAAGAGTGCTCCAAAGGCGACAATAAATAAAGGGAGGAGATATGAGTCAACAGGTAAGGGTAGAACAAGAATTAGTGTTTGCTGGTAGCGCAGAGAACACGGGTAATATTGAAGGCCGTCCCAGTTATAAGAATGCGATTGTCTATTATGACGATTTCGTAGGGAAGGCTATAGATAATACCAACGACTATACGGTAGCTGGTGTCAATAGTGGGGATGCTACGGTAACTGTTCCCCACATGATGACACTTACCACAGGAACAGCGGATGACGATGATGTGGATGTGGCGATGGGTGTGGAGTGGTACGGTCGGTATAACGCTACGCTGGAAGCAAGGTTCCGTATTGATGACGTTGACAAGACGGCTGTTAATATAGGGTTTTCCGATGCGACTGGCGAGGCTGCTGACCTGATTGCCATGATGTACTCAGGCACTACACTAACGTCAACCGCAAGCGAGTTCGCAGGATTTCTCCATGACACTGATGCCACTACGAGCAATGTTTACGGGGTCAGTGTTAAGGGAGACAGTGACGGGGCTGTGATTAACTCAGCTTCAGCACCCACAGATGCGAAATTGTACACAGTAAGGGTTGTGTTAAGGGATAACGGGTCGAGGACTGATGCCATATTCTACGTAAATACCAGTGGCTTAGAGATTGACCCTGCCAACGACTTGATAGGCATTGAAATAGATGCCGTGACCAGGACTACGGCGTTATGTCCCTACATCGCTCTTATCAATCATGGCGAGGCTGCTGCTAATACACTTGATGTGGACTATCTGAAACTCTGGCAAGACAGGCAATAGAGGGGGTAGTAAATGAATCGAATACTCTGGATAGAATTCCCAAGCACGTTTAGTACCATCTAAAGATGGTGGCTTTGGCGGTTGAGCCTTATCAACCGCCCCATATTATGAGAACTAAAAAGCAGATACAAGACGATGGTTCAAGGAAGGACATTCTTTCGTTAGAGGTTCTTCTTGATATACGTGAAATTCTTCTGAAGGAGACAAAGAAGAAAAGGAAGAATGTATAGATATATTAAGCCATATGGAAATGCAATAAGAGGAGGAATTAGAAAATGGCTACACCGACTTTTGGGAGTCCAATCAAGAAGGTTTATGGAGAGACTGCGAGCCTTACGACAACGGCTTTACACGTACTTTATCGACCTACTTATCACGAGGTAAATATGTATTGCCCATCGGCGTTCAGGATGGGGATAGCGCCAAGACTCCAGACAGTGCGATTTGGTACTGCTACTACTGCAACCGCAAATTACACATCTCAAGCGATAGACAGGGATGATACTACTCACGTGCAACTGGACGGGATGACCTCTTCTCAGTACCTATACATGGGATTAACGGGGAAAGGCAGGGGTTTCTACTTTAACATGGATGGCACTAACTTCAACGATGTAGCAGCTACGCTGGACATGGAGTTTGCATCGGCTATCTCTGCTGGGTCACCAACATGGACAGATGTGGCTTCAGACAGTGACGGGACGGATTCTTCTGGAGACACGCTCAAACAGGACGGCCTCTACTCGTTTACGTTGCCGGCAGTGGTGAAGGGGATTATTCCATTCCTTGATACCGAACCCCTTTTCTGGTACAGGTTTGCACCTTCCACCACATTGTCAGCTACGGTTGATGTGATTGACCTCATTCCAGCGTGTGACACTACTAATTACTCATACATGGAAGCCGGGCTTGCATATCAGTTTGCACTTAATCTTGCACAGAACGGGGCATTCGAGTTTGACCATACGGCTACTGATACCCTCAATATCACTTGGATACAGCATTAAATAAGAATTAATAAGGAGCGAATAAGATGTTAGGTTCGAGTATAAGCATTGCAAGGGGTATGCCTCCTGACGAGATAGCTGACCTTATCCAGCGAGGTAGGTTCCAGACATGGTCGTCACATCAAACAAGCACTGCCTTTACGGGCACCGGTGCGATTACAATAAAGGTTGGGCATTGTGAGTTAAAAACGGGGACGACTAACCCCAGTGATGCTCTTAGTAATACACGCATAATGGGGTTAGGTTCGGGTGATGTGGATGGGAGGGAAGTTAATTGGGATAAAGACCTGAGACTATTCTTCATTTTAATGTCTAGAGCGGATACTGCAAATACTACAGCCGCCATTCAATTGAAGGCTACTGGTGCAGCAGGTAATTTAGCCGACCTCGGGGTGGGAGTGCAGTTGGCTAACTTAGCACTTACTTCGGAGTCCTACGGTAGTGCTAGGGACTCAAATGCCATAGCCACACTGACTACGCTCAGAGACTATCTTATCGAGATAAGGGTTAATGCAGGGACAAACGTAGAATTTTATCTGGACGGAGTGTTGCAGGTTACTCATACAGGCACGGCATTGCCCACTGGAAACTCTGGTTCGACAGATGATGAGTTCGTGTGGTCTGTGGATAATAATTCTAGTGCGGATAACGGAGAGATTTGGTATACACCTCCAATAATATGGCAGGAGAGATAAATGGTAAAGAAAGTATATGAAGCTGAGGATTTAAACCCAGACGGTTTGGAGAGAACTCTGGGACTGCCTAAAGGCACTATTAAGAAAGTGTCTGTAGATGCTGAGGGTTGGGTGGAGATAGATTACACCAAACCCCCCACCGAGGCGTTAGAGGATAGTGTCAAGGCAGAATTAGCGAAGCACGGACTACCGAGAGGAAAGGGAAATGGATAACGGACAGAAGCCCGACAAATCTAAATCAGCACTAGGTCTCCAGTATTACGCTAACCAACTTGAATACAACCGATACCTGCGTACTGCTAGAACAAGGAGACAGCATCTAAATCCTGACTCTGTATATGTGTTCTCAGTCGGTAAGAATTGGTCACCAGGTGCATGGCAGAAGGTAGTGGATATGGTGGACTACACATTAGAACAGGGGATTACATGTTGGTTCCATGAGATAAACGATTCCCTCTGTCAAATCCCTTATATGGAAATACCAGCCATGAGAAATGCAGCCTGTCAGACAGCTAAAGACGCTGGCTTTGAATGGGTGATGATGGTGGACAATGATGTTCTTCCTGAACCCGACCTCTTGGTGCGATTATTGGATTCTGACAGACCAGTAATAGTTCCTTACATTAAGACTGCGGATGGCTACTCATTAGCAAGCCCACAATATACAGTAGGTGGGGGAACTGGAGCGGTCAGGTGGGCGGTCTTGTCTTGTATCCTGATACATTGTAATGTCCTTAATTGTTTTGGGGATAATATGCCGTTCACGGATGTAACCGAAGAGGGAGACTTCTTCAGGAGACTCTGGCACTACGGACATCAAGGCTTCCAGAATACCAGTGTTGTGTTAGAGATGGCTAGTTCACCTAACAGGCCGGGAAAATTGAAGAACTGGGATGAACTTCAGAACTTTTTAAGACGAGCAGACAGTAACAGACGGAAAGAGCCTAACAGGAGACCGATAGATATAAATGACCCGAATCAAGAGGATGGGATTTACACCACTCCTCGGTTCAGGTCTCAAGTGGAAGCTCCCGTGACATAAGGAGAGATATGCCTGATGTAAAGCAGTTAGTCCGAGATAAAGAAGCTGAATGGCAGCTCATGTTTGACCGCATGGATATTGACGCCAACCTCCATAATAATGAGCCGTATGTCATGTTGGATGAGAAGGGTGAGAAGATGCCAGAGGTTCACCATGTCACTCTTCCTGATGCTGCCATATTCAGTGCTAGGGTGATTGCGATACTAATGTCCAGTGAAAGGCAGACTGTGGTTCGAGGTGATAAGATGGACGACCTTAGAACCACGCAGATAGAGCGATTTCTCGATGACTTTGACTATGAGACTGATTCCTTTTTGTTAAAGAGAGGGAGGGCAACTCACGATGCTATTCAATGGGAGAGGGTTAGCGTCAGGGGGCATATCTCTACGAAATGTCTTGTAGATGTCGACGGGGAGAAGAACCTTCTCCCTGATATTATGCCGGTGGACTCACGCTACTTTCTTTACGAGCATGATAACAAGGACTTGGCGTGGGCTATTCCTAAATACAGGAGGTCTAAGGCATGGATTGAACAAGAGTACGGGACACAAATTAGTGCTCCTTTTACATGGTTATGGGATTACTGGGATAAGAATGTTAATGAGATATGGATAGCGGGGGAGAAAGTCGGAGAACTTGAGAATCCCTATGGTTACGTTCCTTTTATAACACAGGCTGCTCCCAGCGGTTCGATGTTGGAGGATGAGGAGTCAATAGCACATTGGGGGGAGGGTATCTTTTTCATTGACAGACGTTTATATCCTGAAAAGAACAGGTTTGGAAGTATTGTTGCAACCTTAACTCAGAAGTCCTTTGACCATAACCTCCAGTATGCGAGTGACGCAGGCGCATCGGCAGATAAACCAGAGCAACCTGAGATGGATATTTCAGGGGTGTTCCCTATAGATAAAGATGGTGGGTATAAGGCTATGCCTCTCAATGACACCCACAATGCAGCGAGGCTGTGGTTTTCCATTATAGATGGACTATTACAGAAGGGGAGTCTGAGCGATATTAACTACGGGACGCTCTCCTTTCCTTTGTCGGCTGTGGCTATTAGCAATCTCACCGATGCGAAGGACAAGATACTCATTCCCAGATTACAGGCTTATGCTCTTTATAAACAGCAACTAGCCCGGATGATTATTAAGCAGTTCACCGACCTCAAGATGAAAGCATGGCTTGGCGAAGACGGGCATAAGAGAGAGTATGACCCAAAGATTCTTGAGGGGAATTATTCGATTGGGTACAGGTTCTTTAACACGACTAAAGAACAGCAGGTAGCGGACGCTTCTATTGCCAATGCTATGGGAGACCACGTATCTGAGGACTACAAGCTCAGGGAGGTGTTCAGGCTACAAGACCCCGATGGGGAAAAGAGGAAACTGAAGACTGAGAGAGCACGGAGGCTGAACCCTGTTCTTGAACTAAAGGATGAAGCTATAGCACTTGCTTACGAAGGGGAGTTCCTCAATGCAGAGATAGTAGCTGCCAATGGTGTGGCATTGCTTAAACAGATACTAGGCGGGACTCCGAACATGGAAACTGCTGGGGCTATGAGACGGCAGGGACCGAGTGCGGATGTCCCAGCCTTAACTGAAGGTGGGGGTGGGACGAGAGCTCCTACGTCTGAACTGCAAAAGGACAGAGTAGAGGGGATAGCAGAGACCACCGCACAGGAGAAAGAAGTAGGAAGGAGAGAAAATGCCTTCTAATAAAACAGATGCGGAGATACAGAAACAAGTGGACAAGATAGAGAAGATGTTTCAGGACGCCTTCGATGAGGTGCAGAAACCAAAGCGACCTGACGTGTTTGGGAAACTATTAAATATTGCGAGAAGGGGCAATGGTAGTAGATAGAAACTTCCTAACGCCAACTGAAGAGGCTGCTCTCTTTGACCCCACCAAGAAGAGAAAGACGCAGCGACAACTTGATATTGAGCGGGAGTTCAGGGAGAGGACAGCGCAGTTCACAGCAGAAGGGGAGGAAATAACACAGCCTCCCGAATTGTTTTTTGACCTTGAAACGATGCTCGAAGAGCAAGTCTCCAAGTTGTTGGCGTTTGGCGTAATCGAGAAGGGCGATATTGATTGGCAAAAAGTCTCGCAACTCGGTATTGAGGAAGTTAAGAGGTTCAGAAGCGAGGCTACCAGGTTCCTTGAATTAGAGCAACAGTTTGGGGAACAGACAAGGTTCTTGGAGAGACAGGCGGAGATGCGTGGGGAAGGTGTGCGGGCATTTGAAGCCAGAAAGAGGGCGGAACGTCCTAGAGTATCACGACCTGGGAGACCAGAACCTTTACCTCCAGGGACTATAGAAGACATCACTTCAGGTTTTAAGACATCTGAAACTCGCCGTTTATTATCTGGGCTTCTACCAGGTGATGTGTTCGAGGAAGTCTTTGACCTAGTAGGGGCAGAGGCAGCCCAAGCCGAAAGAATAGATGAGACGCTATTAGGTGCTTATGAGGCTGCTATCAGTAATGCTGAAAGGTTTACAGCATTATCAGAGCAAAGACAACGGCTGGAGAGTTTATTGAATATGGCAAGACCGGGTGCCAAAGTTGTTATTCAAGAGCAGATAGAGCAGACAACTAGCCAACTTAATGGAATGCTTGTGTCTTTAATTAGTGCAGGGCCTACTCCACAGACGCTATTGACATTGGAGTCCATCGGGATAGACATTGCCCAAGCAGATGAGATATTCGGGATAAGGGATATGTTTCAAGCAGTATTCCCTGATGATACGATGGAAGAAGTCATTAGGCAAGCGGAAGAGAA
>CEPX01198205.1_pt1 | contig 10317 bp, 13 predicted proteins | sample 361361 | NCBI WGS metagenome assembly CEPX01 (sample SAMEA2619974, study PRJEB7988) | marine metagenome | biome: marine biome (ENVO:00000447); feature: mesopelagic zone (ENVO:00000213) & marine oxygen minimum zone (ENVO:01000065); material: "saline water (ENVO:00002010), including plankton...
TGTAAATAAAGACCTGCCATATTACTATAGCCAGAGTGCAACTCTATGGAAAACCAGAGACTTGGAACAAATCCACCAACAAGGTCCAAATTTACACATAGCAAACACAGATTGGCAAAATTCGTTTGAGTGGAACGCAAATGATGTTTGTTTAGAATTGGGATTTGAATCTTTGTTTGTATTTAATGGAGAGGCAAGAAGAGGACTGTATCATTATGATTCTTCGGTGTTCCCGCACATTGCGACTGCACTAGTGAAGGGAAAATGGAATACTAGTGAGTATAGTAAAGAATTAACCCCACTATTGAAAGAATATAATATTGACACTTCCATAAGAGGAGAATATTAATGTTTATTATAGAAACTCTAACAGCAGAAATACCAGACACAAATGCATATCATTTTAAGATGAGCGAAGACTCTAAGGAAGGTGGTAATACTATTTTATCATACGGATATAATAGTTCATTCAATCCTTATGTTAGAGAAATTAATAAAGAGTATGATAGAAAAGTATTTTTCAATAACTGGGCGCCTTGTGAATTTGCACAGCCCGAAGACCATTTTAATAGAACTCCAATGGAATACGACAAAGAGTTCACAGAGGTATACTCGATATGTCCCTATACAAATAAATGGTTAAATACTATGGGATTCGATAGAAAGTATAGAGATATATTCTATCCATTTAACGCTAATCTAATTCCAGAACACACAGAAAAAGAGTACGATGTAATTTACCACGGAGGCATTCACGGTCAAGAACATTTAGATTGTCTTGATGTTATGCAGAAATTTAACTATCGGTATTGTTCTATGAGCCACAGTATCAATCCTCTTACTGTAGAATCTATGAAATACGCCACCAATAAAGACCTTTCGTTCAAAGACAAGATTGCATTGGTAGAAAAATGTAAGATGTCCGTTTGCTACAATATAGTACATATCAGACCAGAACATATTCCCAACATAAAGTCGTGGGAAAGGTGGAATGAAAATGAAGCATTCTCTGAAGTAGATGGTATGAATATTATGCCGCAATTCAAAACAAGAATGCACGAAGCCGCATTTTCTAAAACTCTAAACTTGGTTCAGAGAGATAAGTGGAACATCGCAGAAAAATATTATGAGCCAGATACAGAGTTTGTATATTTCACAGATAAGCAAGACCTAGAAGATAAGATTAAAGAAATATCTTCTAATTGGGAAGATTACATTCCAATGATAAAAAAAGCATATAATAAATCTTTATTGTATACAACAGACAAGTTTTTAGGTATAATAGAAAACGATAAGGAGTGGAATCTATGTCAAAATGCAGAGGTTGTAACAACACAGAATTAAAACTAATACTAGACTTAGGCGAACAACCTTGGTGTAATGACTTTCTTAGTAAAGAAAATGTAGGGAAGGAAAACTTCTACCCCTTGCATCTTTGCAGTTGCTCTGATTGTGAACTACTACAGTTAGACCACACTGTTCCAAAGGAAACTATGTTTCAAGACCACCAATACTTGTCTGGTATGACCAAAACTCTCATCAATCACTTCTATGAAGTAGCGGAAGAAAATGTAGAACAGTTCGATATCCAACAGGACGATTTAATTGTTGATATTGGAGGGAACGATGGTTCACAACTAAAGCAATACCAAAAACTTGGTTGTGATAATGTTCTCAATATAGAATCTGCAATTAGAGTATCAGATATCGCAAGAGAAAATGGTGTTCCCACTCTTACAGAATTCTTCGATGAGGAGGTTGTAGATTATAATTTAGGCGAAAAGAGTGTCAAACTCTATAACGCATCGGGTGTATTCTTTCATTTGGAAGAACTGCATAGTGTAATCAGAGGCATCAAGAAAAGCCTAAGAGATGACGGTGTATTGATTGTTCAGTTTATGTACGCAGGAGCAATGATTGAAGGTAAGAACTTCGATACCATTTATCACGAACATCTTTGTTACTATACCATCAAGAGTTTATCAAATCTTCTAAAGTCTTATGGACTCGAAATATTTGACGGATATTATTCAGACATTCATAGCGGTTCAATCATCGCAAAGATTTGTCACTCCGATAGTCCACTGAACGAAAAGACTGAACGATTTATAGAACTAGAAAAGAAAGATGAAAAGTACACAATTGATGCATTTGTTTCGTTTGCAAAGGAAGTAGAAGAAAGTAAAGAGAACCTAAAGAACTTTCTATTGGATTTGAAGGGGCAGGGAAAAACAATTTATGTCTATGGTGCGCCAGCAAAAGGCAATACATTACTAAATTACTTTGGAATTGACAAATCCATCGTAGATAAGTCAGTAGAAATTAATGAAATGAAAATTGGCAATTATCTTCCACAATCCCACATTCCAATTTGTAAAGAAGAGAAGACAGACCTTCCAGATTATTATCTTCTTCTGTCTCACAATTTTGCCGATGAAATTATTAAGAAGAATCAAGACATTATTGAGCAGGGAGTTAGTTTTATTATTCCGTTCCCTGAAGTTAAAGTAGTTTCAAGAGAAGTGGTAAATCAATGAAAGTATTAGTAACAGGAGCAACAGGATTTTTAGGAACTCATCTAGTTCGCAAATTGGAAAAATTGGGGTGGGATATACATATCTCAAATACCAAACACGCCAGTTTAAGCAGAATGGAAAATCTGTGGTGTTACAATAATATCAAGTTTGATTATATTTTTCATTTAGCGGCAGTTACAAAAGCAGGAGATTACTGCTTGAAGAATCCCGCAACACAGTGGTTACAAAATCAAACAATCAATACTAATATTTTAAAATACTGGCTTGATTTCCAACCGCAAGCAAAGATTATTTGTATGGGAACAAGTTGTTCATACACACCTGAAATTCATATGAAAGAAGATAATTATCTTCTAGGAGAACCAGAGGAAAGTCTATACACATATGCTATGACAAAGCGTATGTTACTTAACGGTTTGACTGCAATAGAAAAACAACATAACCTAAAATGGTTATATTTTATCCCTTCTACTTTATATGGACCAGATTTTGAATTGGATGACAATCATTTCATTTTTGATTTTGTTAGGAACTGCTACAACGCAAAATATAAAGATGAAAAATTTGTAGTTTGGGGAAATGGCGAACAAAAAAGAGAATTAATATACATCGATGATGCCATTGATGCTATGATAAATCTACTAGAATATGATAACGAAATATTTAATTTGGGTACAGGTGAAGATTTTACAATAAATACATTTGCTAAAATTGTAAGTAGATGCTATAATTACAATGAAAGTTTAATCGAACACGACCTAGATAAATATGTTGGTGTAAAGGAAAAGAAGATTGATACCAAAAAAGTATTAAACTACTTAAAAGATGGAGAGGATTTTATTAAGACAAATTTAACGGACGGAATTCAAAAGTGTGTTGATTATTATATTAAGGCGATAAGAGAATGATAGAATTTTTACTTGGACTTGTTGTTGGATTATTTTTACATAGATTATATTGGTATATCCTCTATAAAATAACTCCAAACCTAGATTGGTGGACAGATAAACCAAAATTTTATTTTTGGAGGTTTTGGAAATGAAAAACAGAAAATACTTACCAACACTATCAGAGTTGATTGATAGGTTGAGTATTACTCAACTAAAAGAAGTCTTCATTCCCGAACACAAAGAAGAATACGCTGAAGAAATTCAACTTATTCTTCACGATATTGATTTGTTGCTAAAAGAACATAAACCAGATGCAAATATGATTCGTGACATAATTGTTTTGTCGCAAATGAATCTTCATATATGGCACAATGAATCAGCGTGTCGAAACGGAGAAGAAGGAGCAGATTTAAATCTGACTCACGGATTAAATGGAATTCGCAATACTGCCAAAAATAAGATACAAGAAATGATTGGTGGAAGACAAGACTACAAGATAGATTGTCTTGCAAGTGAATTTAAAGATTGGGAGATTAGTTGGTGAAAAAAATATTAGTGATAGGTGATTCTTGCACCGACATTTACATTTATGGAAAATGCGATAGACTGGCTCCAGAAGGACCTGTTCCTGTATTTGAACCCCTACACCATTCTTCTAATGGAGGAATGGCAAAAAATGTATATGACAATCTTGTTTCTATAAATGAACCTTGTGAATTAATTACCAATAAAGAAGAAATTACCAAAACAAGATATGTTGAACACAGAACCAATCAGTGTATTGTTAGAATAGATTCTCACGGAAGAAAAGTTAATAGAATAAAAGAAATTGATATTGATTTTGAAAAATATTCTGCCATTATAATTTCAGATTACGACCACGGTTATCTTCTAGAAGAAGACATAGAATTCATTTCACAGAATCATCCTCTAGTAGTAATGGACACCAAAAAGAAATTAGGGGAATATTGCAAGGATATTGAATTCATAAAAATAAATGAATATGAATATAATCAAACAAAGCACCTATTGAGTAGTTGCAGTTTTTCCTTTAATGATAAACTAATAGTTACTTTAAGCGAAAGAGGATGCATATACGAAGGACGACCGTACCCAGTAGAATCTGTTGAAGTAAAAGACCTTGCGGGAGCAGGGGATACATTTTTAACTGGATTTGTTTCTGAATATTTAAAATCAAACAATATTGCAGATGCGATAAGCAAAGGAAATGAATACGCAACAACGATAGTTCAATACAAGGGTGTAAATGTAATAGGAGATTATCTATGAAAATGAAAAAATTAATTCCAGAAATTGTATCCAAAGGTTGGGGTAGTGAAGTAATTTTTGCCAATAATGAAATGTATTGTGGTAAACTTCTTTCATTTGAAAAAGGTTCAAAATTTAGTATGCACTTCCATATGAAAAAAGATGAAACTTGGTACATCAACAAAGGAAAAATTCATTTGCGTTGGATTGATACTAAAACTGCAACAACTTATGTAGAAATATTAGGTGAGGGTGATGTGTGGAGGAATAAACCCGGCGAACCTCATCAGGTTGAAGCAATTGAAGACACTGTAATATTTGAAGTATCAACGCAACACTTCGATGAAGATAGTTATAGAGTTGTAAAAGGTGACAGCCAAAAATGAATGACATTTATACAGTTTGGTTAAATGGGTGTTTCGATATACTTCACAGAGGACATATCGAAATGTTAAAATATGCTAAAAGTTTTGGTGGTAGAACAATTGTTGGATTGGATACAGACGAAAGAGTAAAAGAATTAAAAGGAAAAAATAGACCAATAAATACATTAGAAGATAGGATGGAACTTATTCGTTCTCTTCGTGATGTTGATGGTGTTATATCATTTGAAAGTGATGAACATTTGATTTCTATTTTACAGGAGTTTCGACCAAAATATAGAGTGATTGGCGGAGATTATAAAAACGAAAACATAGTAGGTGAAGAATATTCAGGAATAATTAAATATTTTGATAGAATTCCAAATTATTCAACAACAGGTATAATTAATGTATGGTGAAACAAAAACAAGAACTATGATAAAAACTATATTGTGGAGATTATTTGCAACTCTTAATAGTTTTCTAATATTATATGCATCAATTTCTCATAAACACATTTGGAATGCAGTCTTTATGAATGTTACAGGATTTTTTGTTTACTATTTTTATGAAAGAATTTGGAATGCAATTCCATACGGAAAGGTACAAATAAATGAATAAAGTTTTAATTACTGGTGGAGCAGGATATATCGGAACTACACTAGTTCCCACCCTTCTAGAACTTGGTTATGTTGTAACTGTTGTAGATAGTCTTATGTACAGACAAACAACATTAACCACACATTGTTCTAATCCTAATTTCAAATTTATCAGAGGGGATGTAAGAGATTATGAACTTATAGACCCATTGCTTGAGGAACACGACATTATTATTCCTCTTGCTTGTTTGGTTGGGATGCCTGCCTGCGACAAAGATAAACTGGCTGCCGTACAGGTTAATCAAGATGCTGTTACACACATATCAGATGTTGTTGGAACTAGCAAGAAAATAATTTTCCCTACAACTAATTCGGGTTACGGAATAGGCGAAATGAAGGACGGAGAACTTGTTTATTGTGATGAAGAAACTCCTCTTGCACCACTGAGTCTTTACGGAACAACCAAAGTAAATGCAGAAAATTACCTAAAAGAAAATTCAAATGGTGTTTGTCTTCGCCTTGCAACAGTGTTTGGAATTTCAGAGAGAATGAGATTAGACTTATTAGTAAATGACTTTACATATAAAGCGTGTACAGAGAAGTATATTGTTTTGTTTGAGAGTTCGTTCAAAAGAAATTTCATTCATATAAAAGATGTTGTGGGTGCTATGATTTTTGCAATAGAACATTATACTGAAATGGAGGGAGAGTCTTTTAATGTAGGGTTAAGCAGTGCAAATCTTTCAAAGATGGAATTGTGTGAAATTATTAAAGAGAGTATTCCGAACTTTTCCATTCAAGAATCAGAGATAGATAATGACCCAGATAAAAGAAACTATATAGTAAGTAATGATAAATTGGAATCTCTTGGATGGAAACCAACAGTAACATTACAAGAAGGTGTTAAAGAATTGATTGAAGCATACCAGATAATTTCGTACAACAATAAGTTGTTTACAAATCAGTGAGGTGAATTATGAAAATAGGATTTACAGCAGGTAATTTTGATGTACTACATCCAGGCTACATTTATACCTTTGAAGAAGCAAAAAGACACTGTGATAGGTTTATCGTGTTTCTTCAGAAAGACTCTTATGCGGCGGGAAGACACAATAAATACAAACCAGTTATGTCTTATTATGAAAGATACAAGTCTCTAATGGCAATCAAGTATATTGATGAAGTGTATATGTATCAGAGTGAGGAAGAACTTTATGAGTTAATTAAGTTCTTCAAGCCTGATGTTCGTATCTTGGGTGAGGACTACATCGGAAAATCTTTTACTGGTGATGATTTGCCACCAAAGGTAATTTACACAACTCGCTGTCACGAATGGTCAACAACAAAATACAAAGATTTAATTACCATTCAAACTATCAAACAAAATCCAGACATTGTAAAAAAGGCATCAAAATGAATAGTGTAATGATTACAGGTTGTGCAGGATTTATCGGTAGTTATGTCACTGAAGAATTTTTAGATGCGGGGTATAAAGTTGTTGGTGTTGACTCACTAACATATGCTGGCAATAAAGACAATATGTCATCTTTTATTGACAACCCCAATTTTACATTTAACCAGATTGATATAATTATGACTCACGCTATGAAAATGTTTATCAATCAAGAAAATATAAAATGGATAATTAATCTGGCGGCAGAAACGCATGTTGACAATTCAATAGAATCTTCTGATGTTTTCATTAAGACAAATATCCAAGGGACAAAAAGTCTACTAGATGCTTGCAGGGCGACAGGTGCAAAACTATTACACTTTTCAACCGATGAGGTTTATGGTGTTTCTTCTAAACTACCATTTACAGAGGAAAGTAAACTAGACCCAAAGAATCCTTACTCTGCAACTAAAGCGGCGGCAGACCATATGATTCAATCTTACCAGAACACATACAAGACAGAATATATAATTGTTCGTCCATCAAACAACTTTGGAATTCGACAGCACGATGAAAAATTCATTCCAACGATTATGAGAACACTAAAGGCAGACCAAAAGATTCCTGTCTACGGAAAAGGAAATCAAATTCGTGAATGGACACACGCAAGAGATACAGCAAAAGCAACAAGATTCATTTTAGAGAATTCAGACATAAACGAAATTTACAATATCTCTTCTCTGTTCCACACAGAAAATATGGATGTTGTACAAAAGGTTTGTGATGAATTGGGAAGAAGAATAGAAGATAATGTAGAATATGTGGCAGACAGACCAGGTCACGACTTTAAATATTCTATCACAGCAAGTAAACTAAAAACACTAGGTCATACGGTTTCTAGTAATTTTGAAAATGACCTTAAGGAAATTATAGATTATGAATTTAGTCGCATACGGAACTAGACCAGAATGGATTAAACTTCAGCCACTAATAAACATCCTGAAAGGTAATCTTCACGATGTTAGAGTTTTATTTACTGGACAACAAAAAGATATTGGCGAATTTGAATACGATGTCGCACTAGAAATTTCAGACAAAACAGATAATAGATTAAACAATATTATTACATCTATACTAGATTCCAATGTGTTTGACGATGTAACACATACAATTGTACAGGGGGATACTGCTTCATCATTTGCAACTGCATTATCTTCTTTTAATAGAAATATTCCTGTTTCTCATATTGAAGCGGGGCTTAGAACATATGATAAGAATAACCCATATCCAGAAGAATCATATAGACAAATGATTTCAAATATATCTACTTATCATTATGCACCAACAAAAACAGATTTTGATAATTTAGTAAGAGAAAGAAAAAGTGATATTTATATTACTGGAAATACTGTTATAGACACTTTACCAGAATTACTCATCACCGATGAAAATGTTATTCTTGTTACTATGCACCGAAGAGAAAATCACAAACAAATGAAGGAGTGGTTTCAAGAAATTGAAAGATTGGCAAACAAATATTCAGAATATACATTTATATTACCACTCCATCCAAACCCAAAAGTTACAGAAGCATCTTCCGTATTTGAAAAAGTTAATATTATACAACCTGTGGAACATTATGAATTATTAAAACTATTAGTAAAAAGCAAAATGATAATTACAGATAGCGGTGGTATTCAAGAAGAAGCAAGTTTTTATGGTAAAAAAGTTTTAGTTTGTAGAAAAGCAACTGAACGACCTGCATCGAACCAAATTCTAGTAGCAGAACCAAGCCTTTTGGGTTCGTTGTTTGATGAGCAGTTAGAAATACCACTTATAAATAAAGAGTGTCCTTTTGGTGTTGGGGATTCATCAAAGAGAATTTATTCTATTATGAAGGAAATGAACATTTTATGATTTACAATAACAAAAAATATGATACAATTAGTCAAAACTTATATGGAGATTTATTATGAGTGATATACCAAAAGTAACCCTGTGTATGATTGTGAAAGACGAAGAACACATCATTAAAGAATGTCTAGAATCGATGTATAAAAACATTGACAGATATGATATTACAGATACAGGTTCGACAGACAAAACGAAAGAAATCATTACAGACTTCTTTAAGGAAAAAGAAATTCCTGGCGAAATATACGACCACGAATGGGATGGCTTCGGTAAATCAAGAACACAATCATTAAGAAACTGTGATGGTAAAGCACAATACGCTTGGGTTATTGATGCAGATGATACTTTTGAAGGTGAAATGAAATTCCCAGATGATATTGACCTAGATTCTTATTCATTAAGAATTAAGCGTGGTGATTTTACTTGGTGGAGAAATCAAATCTTCAAAACAGGTGTCGGATGGCAATACACAGGAGTTCTTCACGAATATGCAGAGTGTCCACCCAAGCAGGAGGATGAATCATTACGACAAGGAAGAATCGGAAGTGAAGGATATTATATTGAGGCAAGAACTCTCGGTGCAAGAAATGTTGGTATCGACCCAATAGAAAAATACAGTAAAGATGCAGAAGTATTTTTAGATGCTCTTACAAACGAAGATAGTGCAAATTATGAACCAGAAAACTCACGATATCTTTTCTACCTAGCACAATCATATTTTGATTCAAAACAATTTGATTTAGCAAAAGAATGGTATATGAAACGAGCAGAGGCAGGTGGTTGGGAAGAAGAAGTATTTTATTCATTATTCCGAACCGCAATTTGTAGCAGTATTACAAACGAACCTTGGGAAAAAACAATGCAATATTTCCTATCTGCTTGGAACTATCGACCAGTTCGTGCAGAACCTTTATATCAAATTTCAAGGATTTATAGATTGTCTGGACATCCAAGACTTGGATATCTTTTCGCAAAAATGGCAAAGCAAATTCCTTACCCACATCAAGATATTTTATTCCTTGCCAATGAAGTTTGGGATTGGCAAATCCTAGACGAAATCGGTTCATCCGCTTTCTATGTAGGTGAATTTGACGAAGGATATAATGCCTGTATGCAATTGCTCAAAGAGAACAAGTTCCCAGAGAGCGAAAGACAACGCATTATGAATAATCTTGAACAATATCAAATGAAAATGCAAGAACTTCAACAAATGGTTCACGAACAGGATTTGAAAAACCAAAAAATGAATCAAGAAATTGAAGAAAACAGGAAAAAACGAGAAGCCAAAGAAAAAGAAGAAAGAAAAGTCAAGGTTCAGGAACAAGAAAAAAAGAAAGCAAAAGCACAAAAACA
>CEPX01003258.1_pt1 | contig 10311 bp, 10 predicted proteins | sample 361361 | NCBI WGS metagenome assembly CEPX01 (sample SAMEA2619974, study PRJEB7988) | marine metagenome | biome: marine biome (ENVO:00000447); feature: mesopelagic zone (ENVO:00000213) & marine oxygen minimum zone (ENVO:01000065); material: "saline water (ENVO:00002010), including plankton...
TCACTCAATGATTCGCAAAGATATAAAAACGGTAAAGTTAGATTAAACGCATTTACATCAGATACTGAGTCCAAATATTCATATAGTGCATTTACCCAACAGCCTACATGGTCAAATAAGATAGTTGTTAAGGATATTACTGAGCAAGAGGATCTTAGTAAACAATCCTTCATTGAAACATTAATACCAGATGCTTTTTCAATTGAAGTTACATTGCAAAGTTTAGTACCAGAGAGTAAAAATTTATTTTATCATAGTACTTTAGGTAAAAATACACTTGAAACAGGGATTTTCCGTCAGTCAAGTAAAGATACAACTTTACTTGGAGCTGCATGGACCGGTAAGGCTAAGGCCTTCGAGAAGGGCATAGGCGACCTTGTTGGTGAACTTTTTAAACCAGAACCGGGAGAAAAAACGTATAAAGTCCAATATCCTTCAGGAAAGATTGAGTTTTTTAATGAACAAGAGTTCGGCGCATTGAGGTTGGGTGAGCATTCAGGCGCAACAGTAACCGAGATAAACGAATGATCAATTAAATGAAAAAGGAATTAAATGTACAAAATAGCGCAATACCAGCAATTATTGCTGGTGGTAAAAACAGCTATGATAAGATATTTAATGTTTTCGAACAAGACGATTATTATGCATATAATATTATTAAAACGGTACATTTCCCTGCTGATTTAGATCCTTCAATGACCGATTATTATAGAATTAATGGTAATATGGCATGGTCTCATATAAGTTTTAAAATATATGGTACTATTAAATTGTGGTGGCTCATATGTATTGTAAATAAAATTATGAATCCTGTAATAATTCCAACTTCTGGTTTAATTGTAAAAATAATAAAGCCAGCATACTTGGGAACAGTAATGTCACAAATTAATAGTCAGATATGAACTTTTTCCGACCAGATTTATTTAAAGATTTTGCTGAAGATGCCATTGGAGGTATTAATAATGATAATACTTGGAATTTTAATGGTCAGTGGTATTATATTGGGATACAATTATCTAACGGTACCACTCAGCTACCTATACACCCAGCTAGTATTATTTCACTTTCTATTACTGAAAGTATATATAGTATTTTTTCTTCAATAGAATTAGTATTAGACTCATCAAGTAATATGATAGATAATGCGGTTATGAATATGGATAATCAGTTAAAAGAACGTGTTTTTTCGCAGTCTTTTAATTTTTCCGCAGATAGTAATGAACAATTTTTTATAGCAATAACTCCTATTGATGCAGATAAAAACCCTTTACCTACAAAATACGCGATTTATGGTACATATTATATATATGATGAAGATGAAGCATTATTAGGCAAAGGTTCCGAAAAGCAAAAAATATTTTATTTGCGAGATGTGAGAGAACAAACACTTTTACAATCAAATTTACAATGGTCTACAACTAAGGTATTACGATCAACAGAAAAGTATAATTACAGTTTAGCTCACGTAGGAAATTCAAATAGGCAAGTTAAAACCGGAACTGCAATTAAGCATTTATTATCTACAGTGCTTGACACACCGCAAATGCGAAATGAGAATAAAGGTATTGATCCAGACTGGAATGAAGGTGAAACTGCTGTATACTATTCATCTCCATGTCAAAGCACAGCTTATGACGATTTAGAATATTTGTTAGACCGGCATATCAGTACGGGTCAGTTAGATAATTGTATTTTAAAGTCGGAACGAAATCATAATTTTAGCCTTAGAAGTGTTGAAAATTATTTTGCCCTTGGTCACATAAAAGATGATATAGCACCACTTATTTGTGACGCATTTGTTGGTGAATCAGGAAATTTCAATACGTCTAAAGATCCTGATGTTGTAGGAAATGTTATACCTAGCCACGCATTCACAGAGAATGATTTACTTAAATTCGACGGACTAGACAGTTTTAGCTTATTACATGTTGCAAATACTGATAGTAATAACGAATTAATATCTAACATTGTACATTCAATTGATCAATCAAGTAAGAACAATATCGGACAATTTAATATTGAATGTAACAAGCATCATATTACAAATGTTAAATCAAAAATGCAAGATTTATATGCTAATAAGATGCCCGGCTCAACAGGAGACATGAAAGCGTCAGCTATTTTACCAATAAATGAACGTAAGTTTGATAATATGATGGTTAATCATTCAACTGGGCCTAGCGGGACAACAAACCAACGGTTACATGCTGGTATTAATAATACATTGAGAAAAGCATTATATTTTTCTCCTAGTATAAACATTGAAGTTCCGGGAATGAGCCATCGTACTACTTGTCGGTTTATTTTATTATCTTTACGTAATGCTGATAAAGATGCCCCGTTAACAAAATTATTGGTAGGTGAATGGTTTATTTCTAAAATAAATCATGCATTTATTTTTCCTAAAAACGCGTATATTAATAATATATCGTGTATTAAGCCACATGCAAGCGAAGAATTAAGCGATCTTAATATAAATAAAGAAAATTTAAATCAAGCTATAGACCGCGAGGAACTAGGGGTCCCAGCGGGAGCTACAGATTTAAATAGGTTAAATTTACAAGAAGGTGAAGTAATAGTATAATGGGAGCTATACCTTTAAATGCGAATATACCTAGCATAGTTAATATTGATTTAGCTAATACATTGGATTTTCATGTTGCTACTACAAATTGGTTACAAGGAAAAGGAATTGAAAAATATGCTAATGAAATAGCCTTGTATTATATATACAATTATACTAAGCACACTGCTGACCCTATTACATCTCAAGTTAATTTTTTTCTTAATATAAATACTAGTTATTTCGATTTATTCGATGATGAAAGAGGTTCAATTAACCGTGAAGCTGTAGAGGGTGAAATATCAGGGTATAAAATGTCTAAATTGGATACATTATTAAGCCCAACTGAAGTTTGGATAAGATCTGATGACGGTTTACCTGAAAGAAGAACACAATCAGCAGCAACAAGTGCATATCATGCGTTTAATTTGGAAACAAATAGAGATACATGGTATACATTTGACCATCAAGACCCAGACAAGTTAGTTACCGAAGTGTTAGGTAGTCTTCAAGGTGGTTATGGTATTTCGATGATGCCGCTTGAATTTTTACACCATTGGTATGAAAAATTCCATACAGCACATGACTCAGTAAAAGAAGAGTATAATCAAGTTTTATCAGCTGCTAATTTTCCACCTGAAGATGACTTCTTTCTTGGTGTTAGTGATTCTATTGGTTGTTTAACAAGAGTTGTTGAAACAGTAGATCCTGTAAATGTAAATGTAGGATTAGATAGAAATTTTGATACAGTAAACACTCCCGTTACTGTGGTTCCTCCTAATGCATATGATAAATTAGATAAAAATACAAAACTTTATGATAGTGAAATGTGTGAAAAGGTCAATTCTGTATTTAGAAATAACATTAAAAACGTTATTTCTGATGGTGGTCAATTGGGAGGTCATAGTGTGGCTCATCAACAAAACATGCTACCAGATTACAGACATCGACACAGGATAAATGACTCAATTGTTTCATTAAACGGTTTAATTGCTCAGACAGTAGGTGTAGCATATCCATTATTACTCTTCACTCAAAATGCTGAAAGTAAACAAGAAGTTGTCTCACCTATGATTGATGAAGTTGTTGAAGACAGTATTATTAAAGTAGATATGTTAAAAAATACTATTCAAAATATAGAAAAATCTGTTGGTAATAGTATTTTAAGTTCTAGATCTATTAATTCTCCTGATTTAAGTTAGAATCTAAATCTTCTTCAGATTCTTGTTCCTTGATGTCAATAACTTTTGCTTGATCTAGTATTTTTGTAAACATTTCTTGTCTCGTACCAATTAATGCATTTTCGTTTTTCTTATCTTCAATAGCATACTTAGAAGTAACATCCATTGTTTTAACAGCTATAGTAGTTGCAGATCTTTTATTTTGGATAACTATTTTGTTTAAGCTTTCAATTGATTTGCTAGAAGCATTAATTAAGTCTGCTAAGGAACTAATACTATCTGGATCTCCTGATGCCATAATATAGTCCTTTACACTTTCCATGACTTCTAGACTTTGTGTAATTAATTTCCCAGAATTTTCAATTACAAAATCTTCAATGTTTTCTTTTTCCAATTTTAATTCATTTTTGGATTGTATCTCATTATTAACACACGTTGTGTCTTTTAGTTGATCAACCAGGGTATTTATGTCAAGGTCTGAATCATTATTATCGCTCATATTAAATATTTAGTGGAATATGCGAGCTTATCACATATAATATCATTATGGCTATTTTAAACGTTGAAGGACAGGGATCATTTACATTAAATGCAGATCAAACTCAAGCTTTATTAGCATGGCTTGAACAAAATGGGATTGCACGTACAATTAATACTGAAGGTAGTAATCACCCAGGTACAACATTGTTAAATGAAGATCAAACTATGCCGAAGCAAGATCAAACTATACCAAAGCATAGAGGAACAACTGGGGACGGTACTTGGGACCTAGGGACAAAATGGATTTAATACATAGACAGCATTTATTGCTGAACCCCGTAGTTAAGTTTATTAAAACTCATCCTGATGCACAGCTTCCTAAACCTAATACTATAGGTACTATAGGAACTGGAGATACAGGGTATGATTTAGTGGCTGTAGAGGACACGAACATTCCTTGGCTCCCTAGACATTGTGGGAGTGCTGTAGTTCCTGTTGGACTAACGTTAGCGTATATTGAGAACGGATTTTGGTTTAGAATTGAACCTAGGTCTGGATTAGGATTTAAACACAGTATACAGCCACACTTAGGGGTAATTGATAACGGATACCGCGGTGATCTTGGAGTAAAATTATACAATTTCGGTAATGATACATACGCAGTTAAGAAAGGTGATAGAATCGCGCAATTTGTAGTGTACCCTCTCATTCAACCACAATGTTCTTGGGCAGATGAAATTGTAGAGTCAGATCGTGGAGATAAAGGGGTTGGTAGTAGTGGAAATTAGTTATGTTCGAAAATCTCTGGATAGAAAAATTTAGACCAAAAATACTTAATGATTTAATATTAACAAATAATAATCGTGATATTGTTGATAGTTTTGTTAAAAAGTCTGAAATTCCTAATTTGTTACTAGTCGGTAGCCCTGGCGTCGGTAAAACTACGTTAGCTAAAATTATTGTTAATGATGCACTTAAGTGTCAGTATTTGTATATTAATGCCTCAGACGAAAACGGTATTGATACTATAAGATCTAAAGTAACACAATTTGCTCAAACTATGAGCTTAGATGGTCAAATAAAAGTCATTATTCTTGATGAGTGTGATGGTTTAAGTCAAGATGCACAACGAGCACTTCGTAATACTATGGAAGAGTATGCTCAAATGACGCGATTTGTTTTAACTGCAAACTATGGTCATCGAGTTATACCAGCATTACAAAGTAGGTGTCAAAGTTTAGACTTAACTCCTCCGTTACAAGGATGTGTTGAACGTATAACTTATATTTTGAACGACCAAGGTATTAGAGTTAATGATCAACAAACTCAACAACTTGAAAAATTTATTAAATCTAATTATCCTGATTTAAGGCGAATTATTAATGAAGTTCAAAAATTTTGTAGTACTGGTACACTTGCCATTATTGATTCTACTAATTGTGATAAATTTGTTGAGCAGATCTGGCTATTAATATCAGGTAATCATGTCCTTAAAGTTAGAAAGCACATTATTGAAAATGAAGAAAAATTTAATGGTGATTATCAGATACTTTTAAAAACTTTGTTCAATTATATTGATTCATCAAATAAGATTATAGATAATAAAAAGAAATTGTGTTTAATAATTATTGCTGAAGCGTTATATCGTAGCGCGTTTGTTGCTGATCAAGAGATTAATTGTTATAGTTGTTTAATACAATTAACAGAGAACAATTAGCCATTTATATATTTCTTAGTATATGATTCACCGGGTTTTGGTTCCTTGCCTCCAATATTAGTATTAGAAGTAGGATTTTCAAGATCACCACCGTGCCCATGAGTTTGCTTATTAGGATGCAAGTCACTTTGATCACCTGATATTAATTCTTGAGGTTTAATATTTGTTGGATCTTTTTGTACTAGATCTGAGGGCGTTTCACCAGCTAAATTTGGGTAATCATCTAAGTGCTCAACAAGTCCTTGAGGAATAGTAAATAAGTGACCATATCTACCTGGCGCCATTTCTTCTACAACGTCATAGTAAATTTCATCGATTATCTCAAAGTGACCAGATTCAGCTGTCTGAGGTCTAACAGTCTTAACCGCGGTCACTCTGATATTGTGGCCTCCCTCGATTAAAGCTTTTAATCTTTCTACTTTCAATACAGGTTGTGACTTGGTCCAGTCGTGTGATAAGAAGGTATCAATAAACTTAACACGGTCTCCTACGATAAGAGAGTTCTGTTGATAGCGTCTCATATTTTCTTCGATGATCTTATTAAACATTTTACTCATGTGTATTAATATTTATTTTCAAATGCCACTAAAACACAGCCTGTTAGAAAAAAATTATTTGAATAAATATTTTAAATGGCAATACGACTAGATAGATTAAAACGACACAATCCTAAACAGACTGTAGATAACAATTCACCTGAACATATACCGGAGACTGAGTATATTTACAAAGATGTTGAGTTTGATATTGAATTTAAAGGTTATAGTGGAAATTTACCTGGTAAAGGAATAGAGGATGATGCCGATATCGGAGACTTAAAGGATATATATGATATTAAACAATCTTTAACTAACTTATTTAACACCAAACCAGGAGATAGATTGACAAATCCATTTTTTGGCTTAAATCTATCTAACTTTGTATTTGAACAAGTTTCGACTATTAATAGTGATTTAATAGGGAGAGCAATACTAGATGGTGTAGGAACATATGAGCCTAGAGTTTCGATAAATAAATTAAAAGTTATTGGATATCCTGATCAAAATTTATATAGAATATCATTCATATTGACATACATTGATAAACACATTGCCGATACTAATTTAATTGGTACATTAAATTCAGATGGGTTCATGTTTAATGACATTTAAAGGAAATAAAATATGGCTACAAATAAATTAACAGAGTTTACTTTACCTAAAAACGCATATGCTACATTTGACGCGACCAGCTTAAAGGAGTTAATACGACAACGTCTAAACGAAAACTCATCATTCACAGGACAAAATTTTGAAGGTAGTAATTTATCTTCACTAATTGATATAATTTCGTATAGCTATCACGTCCTGCTGTTTTATCTAAATCAAACAAGCACTGAAAGTATGTTTAGTGAGGCGGAATTGTATGAAAATATGAACCGTATTGTTAAAAGTTTGGGATATAATCCGACCGGTATACAATCAAGTATAGCATCATATGAAGCACATTCTACTCAATTATTAGTAAAAGGTACATATACTATCCCACGATATACGTTTATTGAAGCAGGTGGCGTTTTCTATTCTTTCACTGAAGACATATCTTTTAGTAAAACAACAACAGACCGAGAATACTTGAAAGATTTTTCTGAGACACATTTATTATATCAAGGTAAATATGAAGAATATCCACTTGTAAGTGCATTAGGTGATGATTTTGAAGTAATAACGTTAATGCCTGGCGATGATCTATTAATTGATCATTTTTCAGTTGACGTTTACGTAAAAGATGGCATTTCAGGTTTATGGGATAAATGGGAACGATCAAGTTCATTATTTTTAGAAACTTCTACTAGTAAATCTTACGAGGTACGGTTTAACGAAAATAGAAGATATGAAGTTAAATTTGGAGATAATCGAGCAGGTAAGAAATTAAATTCTGGTGATCAAGTTGCAATATATTATTTAAGAAGTGATGGTGCTGCAGGTACAATAGGAGCCGGTGCTTTAAATGCTGGTATTCCTGTAATATATAATACTATTCAATTTAGAGAAATTTTTGATCAAGTAAAAGATTTAAATATTTCCTATACATCTCAATCTGACTTAACCCAAGTTTCATTTGCAAATTCTAACCCGTCCAGTGAATATCATACAGGTGAAAGTGTAGAAGATATTCGTGAAAATGCTCCTAAATCATTTTCATCACAATATCGATTAGTTACAAGTAATGATTACGAAACTCATTTAAAACAAACGTTTAGTAATTTTGTAAAAGATATTTCTGTTGTTAATAATATAGAGTATGTCAATGGCCATTTAAAATATCTTATTGATACTTTAAAAATGTCTACATCTACAAAAAAGGAGTCTAGAACCGTATTTAATACTGTAAATTTTGCTGATTCTTGTAGTTTTAATAACATCTATATATACGGAGTACCAAGAATTGAAAAGACAGCTAGTACAATTATACGAACAAATTATCTTACTGTTGCTCAAAAGAATGCAATAATTGATGAAATTAGAAAAAAGAAAATGTTAACAGCTGAAACAGTCATAATGGATCCAGTTTATGTGGCTGCAGATTTAGGATTATATACAGCTACTCAAGAAGATTTGACTTCGGACGTTAAAGACAACACTATATTTGAAGTTGTAAGGAGGCCTGATAGTACAGTGAGCTTAGTTGGTATGCAGAATTCTATATTTAATGTAATTAATAATTACTTTAATAAAACATTAATTGGTGATCTTATACAATTGTCGCAAGTGATTACTGATATTTTAAATATTGAAGGTGTACATAGTGTTAGTACTGTAAGAACGGATACTGGATTGCGTGCAGAAGGTTTACATCTTATGTTGTTTAATCCTATATATCCTGAGCATGATATAAAGGTTATTAGTGCAGATCATAAATTACCATTTTTTAAGTATGCTTATTTAAATGATCCGACAACCTTTTTTGAAAAAATAAAAATACTTAAAGATTAATGCCATTCTATACACAGATTAATATCCCGTTTACTGTTACCGGTGGGCTAAGTTCCGCGGCTAATGGAGGTATTAATACGTTATCTGGATATACATGTGCATTAACACAATTTAAGTTTCAGATAACTCCAAATTCAACGTACTTTAATCGAAGCCCATATCTCAGCAATGATTTATTTATTTGGGATTTAGGAGATGGAACAAGAGTACCAGGTACCAGTGCTTATCATATATATAAATATCCAGGTGTATACAATGTTAGTTTAGTAGCATATACGAGCGGTGGCCAGGAATATCTCAGCACTCATACAAAACAATTATCTGTAGGTAACTTTCTTAATGATACTTTAACTTTAGGATCAACAGATGTAGTTAATATTGTCAATGTACCAGCAAGTAGTAAAATATCGAGAATCAAAGTTAATCGTCAAAATTCTTGGCAACCTCATAGTGCATTGTCTGCGACTGGATATACAATTAATTTATATGCAAGTGGTTCAACAGCTCAACCATTAGACATACATAGATATAACGAATTTAAATGGGCCCATTTAGATAATACGTGGTCGTTTTATCAACCAGCAACAGCTAATGATAGTACAGTTTTATATAGTCCAATTAATAGTATGCAAACGGTTGACAATGTCGAAATATATGTACGAGCACATGTTGAGAATAGTAAACAAACATTTACTCGAGTAGGGTCATCATTTCTAGCAACAACTTCTGGTATATCTGCTGTATTTGTAGGTACATCTGGTGCAGCAGAATTTTTATATGTTGATGATAAGCCAAAACTGACCGAACAACCAGTATTTGCTTATGGATATTTAGATACATCAAAATTTCCAAATCATAAACACTTGATTGATGGACATGACTCATTTGACAGTCCTTTAAAATATTTTGAACATTACGGTATTACTATTCCGATAAGGGTAAAGTATAACCCCGCAAAGGATATTCAATTTACATCATCTGGTTTAAGATCAATGGCTGTCTCAAAAATAAAATACCAGTTAACTGATATTCCTTTATTTATAGTCTTAGGCGATTCATATGGCGGTATAACAGGAAATTACCCTTTATTAAATGTCTTACCTACAACAGGTAACACAGAAGAATCGACAGATACATATACTATTAATTTAAGTGCTTTAAGTGGTTCAGATGCTAATTTTACAACTGTATCAATATTATCAACACATTACTATAAACAGCCAGATAAACAATTACCTAATGAGATTGACGGTACATTTAGAGGTCATTTTATTCCCGTTGAAGCTAGTGATCATGTTAAACTATTAGCTAATATAACTGTTGATGATGTACCAAACTTTCCAAAGGATATAAATTTTGGGTATATTACAAATAATGATCACGGTCAGGAAATGA
>CEPX01032935.1_pt1 | contig 10309 bp, 9 predicted proteins | sample 361361 | NCBI WGS metagenome assembly CEPX01 (sample SAMEA2619974, study PRJEB7988) | marine metagenome | biome: marine biome (ENVO:00000447); feature: mesopelagic zone (ENVO:00000213) & marine oxygen minimum zone (ENVO:01000065); material: "saline water (ENVO:00002010), including plankton...
TCCCCGGACCGGCGTCGGGTGCTCCGGCTCGAGGCGGCCATCACCCCGGCGCCGACCACGACGGCGTCGGCGACGTCCGGCATGCCTGTGCTCCGTTCCTCGCCGTCGGTCGGGTACGCGTCGGATCCTACGACTGCGCATGGAGCGACACGGGCCCGTACGGTCGCGCCATGGCTCTTGATCGAACCCTGCGCGGCGACCTGGCGGGAGCAGACCTCGGTGACGGCTTCCACGTCCTGCCGGGACAGGGCAACGCCCTCGTCGCGGAGACCGACGCCGGACTCGTGCTGGTCGATGCCGGTTCGCTGCCTGCTGCCCCGGCCATGGTCGACCACCTCCGATCCGTCACCGGATCACCGCTGCACGCCATCTGCTACAGCCACGGCCACCTGGGCTACAACGCAGCGGTCGGGACCTGGCAGGCTCATGCCGCCGAGCGGGGCGACCCGCAACCCCGGCTCATCGCCCACGAGAACATCCTCCGTCGGTATGCCCGCTACCGCGAGACCCTCGACCTGCAGGCCCGCATGGCTGCGGTCCAGTTCCCCTCCCGGGAGGGAGCGTCCTGGCGGCGGATGCTCCCGGCGTTCGTAATGACCGATCCCACGGAGACCTTTGCCGAGGCCCTGACCGTCGTAACGGGGAGTCGGACGGTCGAACTCCTGTGGGCGCCGTCGGAGACCGACGACTCGATCGCCGTCTGGTACCCGGACGACGGGCTCCTCTACGGCGGGCCGGCGACGCCGGGCGACGCGATTCCCAACATCGGCACGCCGCTGCGGACACAACGGTTCACGATCCGGTGGGCCGAGACCCTCGATGTACTGGCCGACCTCGGCGCCGAGACCCTGGTGACCGAGTTCGGGCCGGTCGTCCAGGGGGCCGACCAGGTCCGCCGAAGGCTGTCACACACCGCCGAGGCGCTGCGCTGGCTCCGCCGGGAGGTCGTCGAACGGATGAACCGGGGGATGGGGGAGGGCGAGGTGCTCGCCGACCTCGAGTATCCGCCGGAGTTGTTCGACGAGCCATGGATGACCCCCAACTACGGCTGCCCGGACTACATCGTCCGGGACCTGTTCCGTGAAGAGAGCGGCTGGTGGGACCGCAACCCGACGACCCTGCATCCGGCGTCCCCCGGTGAGGCGGCTGCGGTGGTTCGCAGCGTGATCGGCGATCCCGATGCGGTCCTCGAGCGGGCCCGCTCCCTGGCCGAGGCGGGCGAGACCCAGCTGGCCCTCCACGTCGTCGACCTGCTGGCCCTCGCCGAAGGCGACGACCCGGTGGTGGTGGCTGCACGCGGCCTCAAGGCCGAACTGTGCCGGATCCGGGCCGACGAGGTGCGGCCCTACGTCTCGCGGGCCGCCTACCGTTCCTCGGCCCGTCTGCTCGACGGCGGGGCGACCTCCTGGCAGCAGTTGCTGTAGCCGCACCCCGGATTCGGCACCTCCGGGCTTTCCCGCCGGCGACCGTTGCGCTATCGTCCTCCACCCTGCGGGTGGACAGCAGTACCCTCAAGGATGGTTCCACCCGCAACGGTGCGGGAGGACAGGAACACAGGAACTGAAGGGTCGGTTTCCATGGCCTCACAGAGGACGGTTCACCGGTGATGGCACGTCAGGATCAGGAAACGCACCAGTTCTCGTCGGAGGACGTCTGTCGGGTCGTGGGCGAGCGGGTGCGCGACGCACGACGAGCCCTCGGTCTGACGATGGCGCAGTTCGCAGAGATCGCCGAGATCTCCCTCGGCATGGTCTCGAAGATCGAACACGGCCAGACTTCACCCAGCCTCTCCACGCTCACGAGGCTCGCCCACGCTTCCGAGGTGCCCATAACGGCGTTCTTCCGGGGTCTCGACGAGGAGCACGACGTCGTCATCGTCCGGGCCGGTGAGAGACTCGAGGTACTGCACGAGGGGACCCGGCCCGGCCACATCTACGAGGACCTGGGATCGCTGCGCGGGCCGCACCGGATCATCGAGCCGATGATGGTCACCCTCGAGTCATCCGACGACGTGTTCCCCCTGTTCCAGCACGAGGGCGTCGAGTTCCTCCACATGCTCGAGGGGTCGATGGACTACGGCTACGGCCCGAAGACCTACAGGCTGGGTGCGGGCGACACCCTGCAGATCCACGGTGAGGTGGCGCATGGCCCCACCGCCCTGGTCGACGTGCCCGTCAGGTTCATGTCGGTGAAGGTCTACGCCTCACCCGAATAGGCGGAGCACGCGGCCGGATGTCGACCGCTAGGAGTCGACGAGCACCGGCCCCGAGGGTGTGAACGCGACGGGCAGGTGCTTGATGCCGTTCACCAGGTTCATCCGCAGGCGGTCGGGTGGTCCGGTGGCCTCGAGGTCTGGCAGGCGCCGCGCCAGGCCCTCGAACATGATCTCGATCTCCAGTCTGGCCAGGTTGGCGCCGAGGCAGAAGTGGGCGCCGCCGCCACCGAACGCCAGGTGGTGGTTGGGCGTCCGCGTCAGGTCGAGGCGGTGCGGGTCGTCGTACACCTTCTCGTCGCGGTTGCCCGACGGGTACCAGAGGGTGACCTTGTCACCTGCCCGGATCGATTCACCACCCAGTCGGGTGTCGGCGGTGGCGGTGCGCCGGAAGTAGTTGACGGGGCTGGTGTGCCGGAGCACCTCGTCGACGGCGGTCGTGTCCATGCCCTGCTCACGTACCCGCTGCCACTGGTCGGGGTGCTCCATGAACGCCATCATTCCGAGGCTGATGGCGTTCCTGGTCGTCTCGTTGCCAGCGACGATGAGCAGCGTGAAGAAGAGGTCGCGCTCGAGGTCGGTGAGCTCGGCGACCGTGCCGTCGTCGAGTGTGACACGTGCCTCGGTGAGCGCCGTCCACACGTCGTCGGCCGGCTCGGCCCGCTTGCGGTCGGTCAGGTCGTGGGCGTACATCGCCATCTCGATCACGGCCTTCTCGTACTCGTCGCCCGGTTCGCTCGGATCGGCGGAGAACTCCGGGTCGCTGCCGCCGATCGTGCGGTTGCTCCAGTCGAACAGGAGGTTGCGGTCCGCATCGGGCACGCCGAGGATGTCGGCGATCGCCATGAGTGGCAACTCGGCGGACACCTGGGTCACGAAGTCGGCTTCGCCGGCCTCGCAGATCCGGTCCAGGATGAGGTCGGTCCGGGTCCGCATCACATCCTCCAGGCGGCGGATCATGCGCGGGGTGAAGCCCTTGTTCACAAGCTTGCGGTAGCGGGTGTGTTGCGGCGGGTCCGTCATCACCATCTGGAGTCCGGGACCACGACCGGGTTCGATGTCCGTGAGGGCGATGCCACCGGCGCCCTCGCGCCCCGGACCCGTCTGGTGCGAATAGAGCGTGCCGGCCCTGTGGACCTCGGTGATGTGTTCGTACGAGGACACCACCCAGAACGGCTCGGGCTCATCATCGGTGGCGGGATGGAGCCAGACCGGGTGTTCCCGGCGCAGGGCGTCGAACCACTCGTGGGGCATCCGCTCGGCGAACACGTCCAGATCGGTTAGGTCGATCTGGTCGAAGATGCCCATGTGGTATCGCCTCGGAACTTGGGTCGCCCGGTCGGAGCCTGATGCACAACGTACCGCACGATGGCCCGGGGCTCCGCCAGGTTCGGGCAGGCGGGCCCGATGGACCGGGCGATGGCGTCGGTCGGTGGGTTCTGCCCGTGGGGCAGCATCCGGGCTCCGGGTACGCCGATCACGCAGATGACGGGCGCCTGCACCGTGAGGCCGGTGGTCTCGTCGGCGGGCGAGTCGGGGGCGAAGAGGTGGACCGCCTCGACTGTGCCGAAGTCGATGTCCCGGGCGGCGAGGGCGTCGGCGACGCGTCCGGCATCGTCGGATCCGTTGCAGGGGATCTCGGCGATGCCGGTGGCAGGGGTGCCCTGTTCGACACCGAGAAGACCGGTGTCGTCCCTTGTGGCTCGTCCGATTCCGCCACCCGAGATGCCTACCGAACAGTGCGGATACCGATTGCAGTCCTTCGCAACCGGCGGATTCTCACTGACCAGAATTTCACTAGCAGTGATTCTAGTTGATATATATGATAGTCGAACGGTCGCGGGCACCCCGTTGTCGAAGGGGTTCTTCGACAACCACGAGCCAGGGAGAGACATGGCCACCGACATCGAACGGTTCATCGAAGCTGAAGGACGCCAGGAGCAGGTAACCGAGATCCAGCGGCGGATCGAAGCCGAGGGCATCCAGTACCTCTACTGCCAGTTCGTGTCCGTCACCGGACGGATCATGGGCAAGGGCATCCCGGCCAAGCACTTCGGCACCATTGCCAACAAGGGCTTCCAACTCGTCTACGGCTCCACGGCCAACCTCTTCGTCGACCGACACGGCCGCTACATCGGCTACGGCCCCGAGTCGCGCGAACTCGTCGGCGTCGCCGAGACCGAGACCTTCTGCAAGCTTCCCTGGGATCCCAAGACCGCCCGGGTGTTCTGCACCCTCTTCCGCGGGCGCGAGGAGGAGGTCGACGGGGGGATGTTCCTCACCTCCGACTGCCGCGGCAACCTCAGGCGCATCCACAACGCCTTCGAGGAGAAGTTCGGCCTGCACCTGCGCGCCGGCACCGAGCCCGAGATGATGTGGCTCAAGGCCGACGCCGACGGCAAGCCCACCGTCGAGGGCATGACCAAGCCCAACTGCTACCACATCGACCAGTTCGCCGAGCTGCAGCCGCTGATCCACAGGGTGGTCGAGTACAGCGAGGCCATGGGCCTCGACATGATCCAGGGCGACCACGAGGACGCACCCGGCCAACTCGAATTGAACTTCAACTTCGATCGGGCCGAACTCACCGCCGACCGGCTCACCACCTACCGCCAGATCTGCAAGCAGGTCGGGCGCGAGCTCGGCGCCTTCCCCTGCTTCATGCCGAAGCCGTTCATGGGCGTGTCGGCCAACGGATGCCACCACAACATCTCCCTGTGGACCGGCGAACCAGACGGGGGTGGCGAGAACAAGTTCATGCCCGAGGGCGACAACCCCCGGATCCCCGGAGCGATCGGGATGAAGGCCATCGGCGGGATCATGGAGCACCTCAGTGCCCTGACCTGCCTGGGGTCACCAACCGTGAACTCGTACCGACGACTCTGGGACACCGGCTTCTGGGCACCCGTCTTCGCCGACTGGGGATTCCAGAACCGCACCACCGCCCTGCGCATCAGCGCCCCCGGCCGCTTCGAGTACCGATCCGTGGACTCGGCGGTCAACCCCTACCTCTCATTCGCGGGTCTCCTCAAGGCCATGGAGGACGGGCTGGATCGCAACCTGGATCCCGGCCCGCCAGAGGAGCGCAACATCTACGAGGCCATGGAAGAAGGCAAGGAAGTCAAGAAGATCCCGATGAACCTTGGCGAGGCCCTGGATGCTCTGAGGGCTGACGAGGTTGTCAAGAGCGCTCTTCCCAATGAGATGTTCAAGGTCTTCGAGCACTACAAGCGCGACGAGTGGGAGCGCTTCATGCACACCGTCACCGACTGGGACGTCGAGGAGTACCTCGACATCCTCCCGTAGGCCACCCCGACCAACGACCAGGAGACACCGGAGCATGTGTGGTATCGCCGGCATCATCCACCGCGATGGACCTTCGGACATGGGTGTGGAGATCACCAAGATGCTCCAGTCCATGAAGCACCGCGGTCCCGACTCGACCGGCTACGCCCTCTACAGCGAGCCGGACGACCTCGTGGCCATCCGGTTCATGCTCGCCGAGCCGAGGGAGTACGGGGGCTTCGGCATCGCCGAACGACTGGAGCGCAGCCGGGCCGAGGTCGAGTCCCGCCTCGCCAAGATCGGTGCCGACCTGGCGACGATCCACAGCGACACCGGCTACGCCTTCCGGGCCACGGTCCGCTATGACGGCGACCTCAAGCCGCTGGCCGACTACCTCGAGGACGTCCCCGGGTGCGAGGTGCTCTCGCTGGGTAGTTCGCTCGAGATCGTCAAGGACCTGGGCGACGCCAACACGGTGATGGAGCAGTACAGCCTTGACCGCATCCGCGGCACCCACGCCATCGGCCACGTGCGCATGGCGACCGAGTCCGATGTCGACCTGGCCAGCGCCCACCCCTACTGGGCGTACCCCTTTGCCGACGTGGCGGTTGTCCACAACGGCCAACTCACCAACTACCACCAGTGGCGGCGCCGCCTGGAACGGTCCGGACACCGGTTCCAGTCGGAGTGTGACTCGGAGATCATCGCGGTCTACCTGGCCGAGAAACTCGAAGAGGGGTCGGACCTCGAAACGGCCATGAAGTGCAGCCTCGACGACTTCGACGGCGTGTTCACCTACCTCGTCGCCACCGGCAGCGAACTCGGTGTCGCCAAGGACGAGATGGCGGCCAAGCCGCTGGTGCTGTTCGAAAGCGACGACCTGGTGGTCATGGCCTCCGAGGAGATGGCGATCAGCGCCCTGGTAGGCCGCGAGGTCGAAACCCGGGATCCCCTCGAGCGGGAGGTGCTCACATGGCAGGTCTGACCAAGAGCAGCGTCGTCTACGACGCCCGGGGGCTCGTAGAGCCGGATCCCGAACCGCCGATGACGGCCGAGATCGACGGGGACAGGGCCGTCATCGACGCCACCGACCTGACGACCCGCAAGATCAACCTCGAGTTGAGGCGGATCGTCTACGACGAGGCCGTCGACGACGTCACGATCCTGAACCCCGGCTCCAAGCACTCGCTGGGGGTCGGCATCCTGAAACGCTGCCACATCACGTTCGAGGGCAGCCCCGGCTGGTACGCCTGCGGCCTGATCGACGGCCCCGAGGTCCAGATCAATGGCAGGGTCGGCTGGTCGCTGGCCGAGAACATGATGTCCGGTTCAGTCGTCGTCGAGGGACCCGCCGGCTCCCTCACGGGTGCAGCCCTACGGGGTGGCGACCTGGTCATCAAGGGCAACGTCGGAGCCCGTACCGGCATCGACCAGAAGGGCGGCACGATCATCGTCACCGGCTCCGCCGGAATCAACACCGGGTTCATGATGCAGCGCGGTCGCCAGATCGTCTGCGGCGACGTAGGCAACGGCCTGGGTGACTCCATGTACGACGGGTTGATCTATGTCGGGGGCGACATCGCCTCGCTCGGCGTTGACTGCGTACCCGGCGAGATGGACGACGCCGACCACGAGTTCATCAACCGCAAGTTCGAGATCTACGGCCTCGGCACCCCACCGGACCTCAAGAAGTTCGAATGCGGCAAGGTGCTCCACAACTACGACGCGCTCGAGCCATCCGAGCGCAAGCTCGTCCTCTAGGAGGTAGCGACGGTGCCAGAAGCCAACGACATCAAGGGCGTAGACGTCCAGATCGACACCAACCGGCCGACCGACGTAATCGGCAGGAGCAGGATCTTCACGCGCGAGGTCATCAACGACATCCACGTGAAGGCCGAACTCGGCCGCTACCGGATGCGGGGCTTCTCGATCTTCAAGAAGATCCCACACTGGGACGAGTTGGTATTCCTGCCCGGAACGCTGACCCGGTTCGTGATCGAGGGCTACCGCGAGAAGTGCGAGACCAGGACGGTCCTGGGTGCGCGTTTTGCCGCCAAGCCGCTCGAGTTGGACATCCCCGTCTACATAACGGGCATGAGCTTCGGAGCGCTGTCGATCGAGGCTAAGCAGGCTCTTGCCAAGGGCGCCTCGATGGCCGGTACGGCCACCTGCTCAGGCGAGGGGGGCATGATCCCGCCTGAGCGCGACCTCTCGACCAAGTGGTTCTACCAGGTCATCCAGAGCCGTTACGGCTTCAACCCGCACCACCTGATGCTGGCCGACGCCGTGGAGTTCTTCATCGGCCAGGGATGCAAGGTAGGCCTCGGTGGCCACCTCATGGGCCAGAAGGTCACCGAGCAGGTGGCCGAGATGCGGGCGCTGCCCGCCGGCATCGACCAGCGCTCGCCTGCCCGCCACCCCGACTGGATCGGTCCGGACGACCTCTCGCTCAAGATCCAGGAGATCCGGGAGGCCACCAACTACCAGGTCCCGATTCAACTGAAGTTGGGTTCCTCGAGGGTCTACGACGATGTACGGATGGCCGCCAAGTGCGGTCCCGACACCATCTTCCTGGATGGTGCCGAGGGCGGCACCGGCGCCGGCCCACACCTTGCCACCGAGGAGACCGGGATTCCGCTCATGGCCGCCATCCCGGAGGCCCGACGGGCACTCGAGGACATCGGGCTGATCGATGAGATCGACCTCGTGGTGGCCGGCGGCATCCGCAACGGCGGCGACGTGGCCAAGTGCATCGCCCTGGGGGCCAAGGCGGTGGCGCTGGGCACCTCGGCCCTCATGGCCCTCAACTGCAACAAGCACATCGAGGGCGTCACCGACTATGAGGGCACGATCGGCGTGCCGGCAGGCGAGTGCTACCACTGCCACACAGGCCGTTGCCCGGTTGGCGTCGCCACACAGGACGTCGAACTGAGGGCCCGCCTCGATGTCGACGAGGCGGCCCTGCGCGTCTACAACTTCCTGCACACGCTCACGATGGAGGTCCAGTTGCTGGCCCGTGCCTGCGGCAAGACCGACATCCACAGCCTGGAGCCTGAGGACCTGGCGGCGCTCACACACGAGGCCTCCGCCATGGCCAAGGTTCCGTTGGCCGGCACCACCTACATCCCCGGAGTCAGCGAGGAGCGGGCGCTGCAGGAGATGAAGGACCTGATGGCCAGGGGCATCGCCCAGGCCGGGAACTAGGAGGCATCCATGGCCCAGAACTCGATTGCCATCGATGCCGAGGTTCTCGCCGGGAAGCGGTTCGGGTACCAGGAGGACATCTCCCTGGTCGACGACCTCGACCTGATGGACCTCACGCCCGGCAGGGACCTGAACTGGCTCGAGGACATCCACCTACTCGAGGAGGACGGCACCCCGGCGGTGTTCGACCGGAACTCGAACTCGTTCCTCAAGATCTACTTCGCTATCCCGGAGGGCCGTGAGGACGAGATCGCCCGCAAGGTGCTCATGAAGCACCTCATCTCGGGCAACTCGTACGGCATCCAACTCAAGGAGAAGCACTGCAAGTTCCATCAGGTCGAGTTGGGTCCCTGGGTTGCCGACTCGAAGTCGGTCGGCGACGATTACACACCCCCCGTGCTCGAGGGCTGGGAGCCGCCGGTTCACTAGGCCTGATTCCCAACCTGTACTTCCGCACCGTCGGCCGGGGGTCGGCGGTGTTCCACATGTCTGCATGAACCGATCGCCGACTCGAACCACGGGTTCGAGATGATCGGCGTGGGCGCCCTCGTGGCCAAGGAACTGGTCGGCGAGACGCAGGCCCTGCTCGAGCCGTTCCGCTACCCGCGGTACGCCGAGGGCCGACTGCACCCGGTCAGCAACTCGCCCTATCCCTGGACCCAGTGCTCGGGGCGTTGATGCTCCGACCTATCGGGGCTGCCCGAGTTCATGGACCCAACGCGGCAGGCCGGCGGCCTTGACCGTGTTGGCGAACAGCCAGACATCGGTGATCGGCCCCACCCCACCTGGCACCGGCGAGATCGCCTCAGCCCTGCCTGCCACGCCGTCGTAGTCGAGGTCGCCGACGAGCCGAACCTTGCCGGTCTCGGGATCGGTGATCGGGTTGATGCCGATGTCGATCGCTATTACGCCGTCCCGGACATCGTCGGCGCCGATGAGGTTCGGGACGCCGGCGGCGACGATCAGCACGTCGGCCTGCCTGGCGAACTTGCGCATGCGTCCGTGCTCGTCGCACCAGCGGTCGCAGGAGATCACCGTGGCGTGCCGTTCGAGCCCTAGCCACATGCCCGGCTTGCCGACGTTGTTCGAACGCCCGACCCACACGATCGTGGACTGCTCGTAGAACTCGGAAGGCTTGCGGCCCGTGTCGAAGAGGTAGCGGTCGAGCATGTGGAACGCCGCCGCAGGGGTGGACGGCGTGAAGCGGGGCTCCCCCAGTGCAACCAGGCCGGCGTTCCACGGGTGGACGGCCTCGACGTCCTTGAGGGGATCGAGGCGTCGGTACAGGGTCGCCTCGGGGATCTGTGGCGGGAGGGGCCGCAGGATCAGGATGCCGGAGACACGCGGGTCGGCGTTGAGGGCACCGAGGGTCGCCAGCACCTCGGCGAGTTCGACGTCGGTCGGGAGGTGGTGCGGGGCGTAGTGGCAGCCGAGCCCCTTGGCCAGGCGGCTGAGGCGACGTTCGTAGACGGCTGCGCCGTAGTCGTCCCCGACCATCACCGTGGCGAGGCCCGGCGCACCATGCTCGGATCGCGAGATGTCCTCGCGCAGCGAGATCAGCAACTCGGCCGCAATCGCCCCGCCATCGATAACCGTTGCAGCCATGGC
>CEPX01101160.1_pt1 | contig 10297 bp, 21 predicted proteins | sample 361361 | NCBI WGS metagenome assembly CEPX01 (sample SAMEA2619974, study PRJEB7988) | marine metagenome | biome: marine biome (ENVO:00000447); feature: mesopelagic zone (ENVO:00000213) & marine oxygen minimum zone (ENVO:01000065); material: "saline water (ENVO:00002010), including plankton...
AATTAAGAAGAATGGACAACTACGTTTTCCATGAGCCTTTCCTTTTGGAAAAATTATTCTTTTACTTTGCTTGTAAAATCAGAGAGCTTCTCAAAATCATTTTAATAGGTTAAAAGAGAAGTGTTTTGGTGTTAGTGAGAGACTACAGCATATTAGAGTGAGTAATAGAAAACTTAATTGTTTAAGATGGCATAATAATGAAACTAGAGAACATATAATTAAGAAGTTAGATATTTGTAGATGGTTGAAGGAACTTGGTCATGAATTTATTACTGAAGGTATTTTTAATAATGGTGCTAGGGGTGATGTTATTGATTTGACTTCTGGTGTTGTTTATGAAGTGCTTTGTAGTGAAAAAGAAAAAAAGTTTGAAGAGAAAATAAAGAAATATCCTGAAGAGTTTGAGGTGGTGAAGGTTAAGAGCTAAGTTTTTATAGTTCTTAATTAATTTTATAGAAAATGAGAGTTAGAGATAAAATATATGAAATTAAATTTGATGAGGTTATTCTAAATCAATTAGCAAATGTGGATGGAGGAATAAAGAAAATCCTTTCAAAAATGTTTGATAGAATTGAAAATAAAGGTCCAAAAGCAGGAAAAATGATTGATTCTAAACTTTTTATATACGGGATGAAGAATAAACGACCGCCAATAAGGTTATATTTTAAACATTTGAAAAATAGTAAGGAAATTTGGTTATTTGAGTATGAAATGAAAACTAGTGAGAAAAAACAAAAAAGAACAATTGGAAGAATAAAAGATAAAATTTTTAGATTATTTAAATTAAAATCCTAAATCTTTTCTAGTATGGATTTTTCCAAGTTTTATATTTTCTTCAAACTCTAAAAGTCTTTTGTAAAGTTCTGTTTCTCTTAAAGATTTTAAATCTTGTTTCATTTGGGTATATTCATGTTTTGAGATTGTTATTGTTTTCATTGTTATGATTGTTGTTATATTTGTTTATAAACCTTTTCCTACAATAGGGATGCTTAAGTTTTTATATCCTTTTTTTATTGTTAATTCTTAATGAAAATTAAAGATATTCCTTTCAAACTTTTTAGAAAAAATTTTGATCAAAAAAAGATAGACCTGGGTTTAAATTGAAGAAAAATGGGGTTGAAAGTTTAGATAGTGCAGAATTATTAGCTGTTGTTTTGTGGTATGGAACTCCTGGGGAAAGTGCTTTGGAATTAAGTAATAGATTATTAAGAGATTATAATTTAAATCATTTAGATGAATTAAGTGTGGTTGAATTAAAAAAAGAATGTAAAGGTAATGAGGTTAAAGCTTTAAAAATTTTAAGTTTGATTGAGTTAAGTAAAAGATATAATAAGTTAATTAAGGGAGGTTATAATTCTAAACCCATTACTTGTGCTAAAGATGTTTATGATATGATGATTGGTAGGGTTAGTTTTGAAATAAAAAGATTTTAAATTTTTATTTTTAAAGAATTTGGGGATAAAGTTGGAGTTGTTTTAGAAGTGGACACCTACGGTTTCCACTTCTTAAAATTCTCCAACGTTCTCCTTCAACTTTTCAACAATATCCACCATACCTTTAGTATCTAAACAACAATACTTAAGTAAATCTTCTCTAATTTTTAACTTTTCTTCTTTTAAAACACTACCATAAGTAATATCAATAAATTTAAGACTCGCAGTTCCACCATCACCAATATCTAAATCACTATAATCTTTACCAGTAACAGCAGGAAGAACTTGTTTTATACTAGCAGATCCATGTTGACTTGGATTATAATAAGAAAAATTCCTAAAGGGGACCCATAAGTCTACAATTCTAATTAAAGTATTTTCAACCCAATCTTTAAACTCTGGAAAAGCTTCAGAACATTCTTTTAATACACCCATTTCAAAAGCTTGGTTGTAAGTAACTATAGTTCCAGTCTCACCTAAAACTTTTTTTAATTCAGCTAAAAATAAACCCCTAGGATCTTCTTTGGAATCATGTAGGAATTCGTAATGTTCTACCTCTCCACCTTTTTCTTTAACCACATGTAAAGAAAATTGAAAAGGAATTCTTTGATAAGGTTTCATTCCTTCATATTTAGGAAGAACAGGATTTATAGTTTCAAAATCTAAATAATAAAGTGGATAAGTTAAAGTTTTAAGGAAATGTTTTATAGATTCTTTATGGATATGTGTTTTATTTGAAATTTCAGAATTTTTTTGAAGTTCTTGTTTAGGATTTAATTTAAAATCGGAAGGTATTTTGGATATACTTTCAATTCCTTTATCATATAACTCAAAAGCCTTTTTTCCAGCCCTATAAAGAGTAAAAACATTATCAGAAGGTAAATCATCTAAACAGCCTTCTTTTTTACAATTGTGAGTTGCATTCTTCAAAGGATTAGGTTTTAAATCAGGACATTCACTAGAGTTAATCACTTCAAAAAGAGAATCAATTTTATCTTGAATAGTTTCCATTAATACATTAACTTGAGAAGTAACATCTTCTTGGATTAATATTTTTTTAGGATCTATTTCGCCTTGTTTTAAATAAGTATTATCCACATGAAGTAAATAACAATTTCTAATTTTCAATCCGGATTTTTCACAACAATATTTTTGGAAAGAAACATCATTTAAATTTTCTTCTTTTACTTTAGTTCCAGATTTAACCTCAACAATATCGTATTCATTAGTTTCTGTGGGAAGTAAAACATCAATTCTTGAATAACAATTTTCGAAAATTATACCTGCTTCAAATAAAGGCTTATCTTCTTTAAGTAATTCTTGAGTTGTTTGTAGGTTTACAGTAAAATTTTCAGTCGGTAAGTCAATACCGCCAGGAAATAATTTCTTAGCTAGTTCTCCGATTAAATTACCTTGAGCAAAGATAGCTTGAGTTGCTAAATCTGGCTCTTTAATCTCCTCAGGATGGTGAAACATTGTCCAGAGGAATCTGGGACACTGTAATCCTTGGATATATTTTGATTTTGTTAGTAATTTCAATTTATGTTAACCCCAGAATTTATTAAAGAAAATGGGTTTTTAAGGGTTTTTAACCAGTATTCTTCAAACATACAACACATACTTTATGAAGTCCCATTAATCTTTGTAATGTAAAAGAATGGCCTCCGCAATATTGGCAGGTCCAACTAAATTCCCGATTTAAATTAGTAGTTTTTCCGTTATTTTCCCCTATTATAATAAGGAAACAACGTTTATAAAGGTGTTTAAGAATTCAAGGAAATAGGTTGTTCTACAAGAGAGAAAGCGATATAAGTTTCAAAGACTTCTGTAAAAGAATGAAAAAATTAAAATATCTAAAATGTAAATGTGGAAGTATTGATTTTTCAAATAGAGTTCATTTTGGATTTAATCATAAAAAAGAAAGTGTTTTTGTTCAACAACACGATGGAAGTAATGTAAGTTGTGATAAATGTAATAAGGAATATAATTATTTTAAATTAATTTCATACCCCTATAAAAGAAAGAAGGAGGTGTAAAAATGGGAGTAGAAGCAATAGCAAATCCAATTATAAAAGCTGAAAGAGAATGGAGAAGTAAACTTTGGATGGGAAAAGTAAACCTTTTAGTGAAAAAGAAGTAAAAGAAGGTTTAGAAAAGGTTTTTGGGAAGAAATAAATTTGTACAAGTTTTATTAAAAGGGGGGAACAGATCTACATTCTCCAAGAAGTCTCCATAGTACTACATCTATCCCTATGTAAACTATCAGCAAAAGAACCAAAGCCAAAATATAATAACCCCAAATAGTTTTTTTATTGTCTTCTAGATAACAAACAAATTTATGAAGAGCAAATATAAAAAGAATAGCAAGAATAGGGAGGATATAACGTTCATAGGATGTCATGAAATTAGGACAAGTTACAACGATCAAACTTAGAAACCTAGCTAATCCTAAAAAAATAATTATAGAAGGAACAAGATACCTTTTATTTCTAATATCTGATAAGCCCATATAGATTTAAAATTCCTTAAAGTTTTTAAGGGTTATGAAAAGCCTTCCCCTTTTCAATTTCTGAACCAAAAGATAGACTTAAAAACTTTTTTTTCTTGATGTTTTATATATGTCAGAACAAAAATTAACATTAAGGGATTACTTATCTAATGAAAGTATGTGGGGTTCTCCTGATGAACCTTTGAGAGATGTTCATTTTGTAGATTTATATAGGTCTGAAGAGGGTAAAGTTCAACCCCTTTATTCTACATTTACTTCGATAGGGACTCTTAGAAGGATAAAGGGAAAGTTAGATGATAGAATTCAGGAAGGATTAGATGTTTTATTGCAATATTTTAAAGGTTATCCTTCTCCGGTTATTGGGAATATGGATTTGGGTAAAAATGGTTATTTAGATCATCCACAAGCGACTTCTGATCAAATAAAAGCTGTAGAGGACTTAACAGGAACAAAGGAATGGAAAGATATTATGGAAGAATGGCATGAAATGATTGATGGAGAATAATTCTTTAATTAAACTTATTTCCTTTTTTTAAATTCAAAATGTTTTAGGATTTCTTTTTTATATTTTTCAAATTTTCTAACTCTTCTTAAAATTAAATGTATAGTAGAAGTAGTAAAAATAAAATAAACTAAGTAATCTTTTTCATCTGAAGTGAAATCCAAAGGGCTATTTTGAACCAACCAATTATAAGAACCAGTGTCTTCTTTTTCTAATTCATGAAACCAATAAGTCCATAAATCTGAAGTGTCAAAGATTTTATCTAAGTGTTTTAAAGCTTGATCAGTACCTTGTAGTTTAAACCAGTGGCTATCTTCATTATTACTTAATCCCAGGATTTTTTCTTTTTTCATTAAAATATTTTAAATAAAGGGTGTTTTTAAGCTTTTTTCCTGTAGAAAGTGGTTCACATAGACCGGTTCTAAGATAGAAATATTTAAATACTATAATAATTATAACCATTATAACAAATATAATTGGGGGTAAATATGAATACTACAATCTCGATAACAAGACAAGTCCAAGAACAAATAACAGAATTTGGAACTAAAGGAGAAACTTACAACGACATCTTAGCAAGAATTCTAAACCGTGCTAAAGAAAGACAAATCCAAGAAATTTTAATGGATGAAAAAGGCACTGTAACTGTTAAGGAAGCTCTAGCCGAAGCAAAAAAGAGATGGCAAAGGTAATAATCACTAAGAAATTAGAGGCAGAGATAAACAAAAAATTCAAACAAGAATCTGTCGATATAATCTCTTTAATGTTAAATTTAGAAACAAATCCCAAAAAAGGAAATTTTTTAGGAAGTGTGGGTGGCATTGCCATAAAAGAATTGAAATATAAAAAATTTAGATTTTATTTCTTGACAGATAATTATAAAGTAAAATTTCTAAATGTAGAAGATCTAAAAGACTTAATAATGATATTTGTGAGAATATCTGAAAAGAAAGATCAACAGAAAACAATAGATGAAATTAAAAGAATTTTAAGGACATTGGGTGAAGAAGCCTTTTAGTTCGTAAAGTCTTATTGAATTTTTTAAGGGAAGTTCTCATAAGCCCTTATTGACAAGTTTTAGCTTAAATTTAAATATTTTAAAGTTCTTTAAGAAACTATGAATTTGTATTTAATTATATTAGTAAGTTTAATTTTAATAAGTGGATGTGGAAGTAAAGTTGTTAAATTAGAAAAAGAAGATGAAGTTTTTGAGTATAAAGTAGAATGTTTAGAAGAAGATAGAAATGAAGAATGTTATGATAAAATTCAAGAAGTATGTGGTTGGGCTAATGAAAATATTAAATGTTTAGTTTATCCATGTGCAAATAACTATAATAATGGATGTAAAGCTTGTAGTGATAAAAATGTAAAGTATTACACACAAGGAAAATGCCCTATTAATGAAGATGTTTACAATGGAAAAAAAGAGGGTAGATATATAGAAATGGCAAAAGGTTATGTAAAAAGTTTAGGTCAATATAAGAATTATAATGGAAAGGAGTTAAGAATTGTTAGAATAGGACAGGCAGAATGTGAAAATTGTGACTTTGTAGATGTGGAATTTTTTTTAGATTCTGAAGATAAGGAAAGAGTGAATAAAGCGAGTATTCAAGTGATTATAAAGAACTTGGAGGTTGTAGATACTATATATAGGCAGGAAAAGGTTTAAAAGTGGTAATTTTAGTTATTTTAAGTAATAAAGTGATTTAGAGAAGGAGAAATAAAAAATGAGAATTAAGAAAGGAGACAAAATAAAAGTGGATTACGAGGGTACATTTGATGATGGAAAAGTGTTTGATAGTTCTAAGCATGGAGATCATTCTCACCCCTTGGAATTTGAAGTTGGAAAGGGAATGGTAATAAAAGGCTTTGACGAAGCTGTGGTTGGTATGGAATTAAATGAGGAAAAAGAAATTAAACTAACAGCAGAGGAAGCTTATGGTAATTCAGATCCTAAAAAGATTGTAAAAATTCCAAGAGAGAAATTACCTAAAGATCAAGAACCTCAAGTGGGTATGATGTTAGGGATGCAAACTCAAGATGGAAAACAAGTAGGAGCTAAGATTTTGGAAGTAGGGGATAAAGAAATAACAATAGACCTAAACCATCCTTTAGCTGGAAAGAATTTAAACTTTAAAATAAAAGTTATTGAAATTAATTAATTTTTTTAAAGGGTAACTTCGTTAATATTTTCGAAGTTAAACTTTTTATTTTTTCTTTTACAGAATATTTTTCTAAGGTTTGCTGTTCTTGATCTTCCATAGTAATACCCCCCTTATTTTAAAATAAAAAGAAATTTATATAGTTTTCTTAAATTCAGGACAAATTTCTTGAAATTCGCAGTAATTACATAAGGGAGTTTGGTTAGCTGGAAAGTCTTGGGCGGATTCTATTTCTTTTATTTTTGTTAAGACTTCTAATTTTAATTTTTCTAATTCTTCGTGTGTTCTAGTAGATTCTAGATGTTGGTTAAAAGCTAGGAAATGCCAAACTAATTTAATTTTAGAGTTAGGAAATTTATTTTTAACCCATAAAGAATACATTGCTAATTGTCTATCCTTGTCCACCTCATTTTGAGTTTTTAATCTGTTGTTAGTCTTATAATCATTAACTTCTATTGTTTTATCGGATCCGATAGACAATCTATCGATTCTAATGTGATAATTTCTTGAAGAATCTAAAGGTAGGAAAGCCTGGGTTTCTAGGGCTAAAGTTCTAGATTGATTAAATGGGTAGTGTTTGTAGTAGTAATTTATTATAAATTTAGAACCTTTGTCTTTGTAAAAGTCTGAAGGGTTGTTTTTTACTATTAAAATATTTGTAGAGTAATTTTCTTCCCATTTTTTGTTATGGAATTCTAATAAGTCCTTTAGGGTTGGTAGTTTATTTTCTTGTAATTGTTTATAGAGAAATTCTAAGGTATCGTGGACCATGGAACCCATGAAAGCTTCTATTGTTGTTTCTATTTCTACTGGGATTTTGTCAATGTATCTGTACTTGTACTTTAATTTACACTGGTCAAATGTGTCTAGTTTAGAATTGGAATATTTTGTCATGAACCTTTTTAGGAAAAACGTTCGCGAAAAAAGAACATTTCCATCTCCTTCTTTTAGAAAAAAATAAGAGATATATAAGTTCTATTGAGATTTAGTATCTTCTTTTTCCATTTCTTTTACTGTTTTTTTGAAAGCATCGATTTGTTTCTTAGACAATTCTTCGTTTCTATCATAATAAGACCTTACATTTCTTAAGAAATAAGACTTTGCATAAAATTTTTTTGGAATTTTGAATAATTTTTTATATTTGGGGTCTTTAACAGGATCCCAGTATCTCATCTGGCAGTCTAAACAATAAGGTTTCTGTCTATAGTGCTCCATTAAAACTTTATTTTTTCTACATATTGTACACATTTGGTTATACTTTGCCATTGAATCTTTAAGAAAAACTCCACTAAAAAAGCTTTCGGCGTAAGACTTATATATAAGAAACTATATTTAAGAGACATGGCAAAGAAGAAGGTGAGTAAAAATATTATTAGAAGCCAAACAGATAAATTATTGGTTGTTACAATTGTTCTTCTAAGTGCTTTGTTTGTTATGAATTTAGTTAGTCTAACAGGTTATAGTACTAAATTTAATACTGGGCAAAGCAGTTATTATGGAAAAAATACCTGTCAAAAGGTGGGGGGGATTATCTTTAGAGAAGGTGTGAGTGCTAATTTTAATGGTCGGGATGTTACGCTAACTGCTACAGGTGAAGATATGATTGCGGTTACAGTGGATGGTAAAAGAAGTAGTATTGAGTTAGGTCATGAAATTTATATTAATGGTGTTTTAGTTACTAATTTTGTAAGTACTGAAAGAGAATCTTGTTTAATTTTGAATTGAGTTCTAGGAGCATGGATTGTATTTTTTTGATCTTTAGTTAAATCAGTTAGAGACTTTAGAGTTAAGAGAACATCATCATCTAATTTGGAAATTATTATTGTAAGGGTTTTACGGTCTAAGTCATCTAGGTTTACTCTATGTTCTTCATCGCCTTCGCTCTCTCCAAGACCTAATTTTTCTAAGATATAACTTGCCGAATCCATGGGGTTAACGGCGATTACCCTTTCTGAATAGGAAGTATTTGTAGGGGTAAGAGCTTTTTTGCCTCTTTTCCACCAACATGATCCAGTTTCTTCTGGAGAGGGGGTTCTTCCGGCTTTATCAAGAGGGTATAAGATATTATAACCTTGTAATACTCTAAGTTTGTCATGGGATTAATTAGGATAGAAACATTTATAACCTTATTTTTAATATTTTGAAGTGGGTGCCTCGGGGTTATACAGTTTTACAACACCAATTTATTGGTTGTTCACTTTAAAACTTCAACGCCTCGCAGTCGCCCATCTTACTTTAGAAAGGTAAGGACAAAAATAAAAAATTCTAGAATTAATCTTTATAAATTTTAAATAATTTTCTATAAGTAAATAGGGCAATAGGTAAGGCTATAATTAACATGGCAATGGAGTCAGCTAGTTCTCGTTTAGTTTGATTGTAATCTATTTTGCATCCCCTTTCAGGATCAGGAAGTTCTTCAGGTTGGACTCCGGATTCTAAAGATCGAGCAAGAGGTTCGAATTCGCATCTTTCAACTTTTAAAATATAAGTTTTAGCAGTTTCAGAAATAATATTAGAGGCTGAAACTAAGGATATAATAGAGGTAACTAAAAAAAGAACTGCTACTGTAATTAATAATACAGCTTTGACAACTTTTGATGAGTCCATAACAAATTAGAAAAATTATCGGTTTATTAAGTTTGTGATAAAGAATATTTCAAATTTCTCGTTGTAGATGGGAATATGCTCTTTTACAAAATTCTTTAATGGTTTCTTTTTTATTTAAAATTTTCATTTTATCTCTTTTAAACCTGTTAAATTAGATGATGATTGTATTTTCTTTCCTAAATTATCAACAATTTTTATTTCATATTTTTTACAAACTTTTGCTTCAGGAATTTCGTCTGAAAATCTATCTCCACCTTTTGCAAAAATTATTTCATTTTTTTTATATTTTTCTGCAATTGCTTTTATTGATTCACAAACACTTTTATCTTTATCAATTGAAATAAAAACTTCATCAACAGGTTTTAAAGATTCTACAATTTTCTTTCTTTCTTTTTGAGGCATAAATGATTTTCCTTTTTTTAGAGAACATTGATGATCATTATTTAATATAATAACTAATTTATCTCCTAATGGTCTTGAGAGTTTCATGCATTCAATATGTCCTATATGCAATGGATCAAAATATCCTGAATTTATTACTATTTTCATTTCACTTTCCTCAGTTTTGCTATAAAAATTTATGAAAGAATTAATATTTAAATTTAACTCAAATAACCATTTCCGTTAAAGCTAGCCATCTTTCTTTCTATATTCTCCTTTAGTAATTAATCGCTCCCGCCGAGAACCAGATAGTAAGTTAAAGTCTCTGTATATTAATAGGGAGTAAATACCCTCAATATTATAAAGATTATGGTATTAAGTATTGTATATGAGAAAAATTTTATTTGGAATGTTAATTCTCTCTTTGTTTTTAGTTAGTGGACAGAGTTGTGAAAAAGAAACCGATATTAATGTGGTTTGTAGGGATGAAAATTCTGAATGTACGATTGATACAGTTCCCTGCTGTAAAGGGTTAAAATCCGTTTCAGATGCTTATGAAGATTCAATTAGTGGTTGTTTAGCGATTTCTTGTGGGCACATATGTAGACCTTGTGGAAATGGGGTTTGTGATGAGAATGAAAACAAGTGTAATTGTCCTGAAGATTGTGGTGCTGTAGAAATAAAGAAGGCTCGATGTTGGGGA
>CEPX01159005.1_pt1 | contig 10297 bp, 18 predicted proteins | sample 361361 | NCBI WGS metagenome assembly CEPX01 (sample SAMEA2619974, study PRJEB7988) | marine metagenome | biome: marine biome (ENVO:00000447); feature: mesopelagic zone (ENVO:00000213) & marine oxygen minimum zone (ENVO:01000065); material: "saline water (ENVO:00002010), including plankton...
TAGACCACGTTAATTAATAAAAATACCTGCTGCACCAAGGCAGAAGAGCATGGTGGTGAACGCTACCATCAACACGAGAAGGTTGGTGTAGTCCTTTCGATGTAAGTCAATAGCGAGACTGAGTATGACATATCCAAAGGCAACATATGCAAGCACATCAAACAGTGACATGACATCCTCCTATTTGTAAGCTAGGGTACACAGGGCAATAACTATGGCAACGTCAACAACCACATGTATTACAATACTAGCTACAATGAGACGATAAAAAAATTTTAACACAACACACCCTCTAAATTTGGTGGGTGGACTTGAATCGAACCAAGTTTGCGTGGCTTTACAGGCCAGACGAGATGCCAACCTCTCCCCCACCCTCGGCACACAGGAGAGGAATAAAGTGGAGTAGGAGAGGACTCGAACCTCCGACCTAGATCAATGACAGACCTGCTCTACCAACTGAGCTACCTACTCCAAAAACCGGGGTGCGGACTGATCAAGCTCACGGGATAAACCTTAATCAATATTTATTTATCCTTAACCCCCACCATCCGGTGAGGCCGCACCAACACCGAGACCAGCACTCGCGTACTTCCTTCGGTGTAAACTAAATCATATGGACTCTATTACTTATGGCAGGATGGATGAACTTCCTATACCCCCCTCGTTTCTCTATCCTGGGGATGTAGTCCTTCCCATTCATATGGATGTAGTCAAACACCTTAGCCATACACTCCTGTCTATACGGCGATGTAAGTGAGGGAGCAGAGTTAATCTCAAGGACATAAGCCATCCCCTCCGCATCAACCATCACATCAACACCACCGAAGTCCAGACCAGATAGGTCAAAGGCTTTAATGCTTATTTGTACTACCTTCAAGGGCCAGTCGTCCCACCTCACGTTATCAAAGCGTCCCCCCTTAGCTACGTTCCAAGCGTATGCCTTGGGGTCAGCTGGTGTCTTCTGTGCCACCCATGCCACCCTACCAGACACAACACACACCCTATACTCCGCTACCTTGGGGATGTACTCACCGATGTATATATTTCTATGCCCATACCTATGACATAGAGCTTCCATCACATCAAAGTCTTCAACAACATGGAACCGTCGTCCTTGATGGTGATGGCGAGGGCGAAGGATGTATTTTCCCTCCCCTCTATTCTCTCTCCATTCAGTGATGTCGTCCCATGTAGCAGGGCATAGCTCATGCTCATCCAAGAGCATACGAAATGCAGCCTTATCAGCTACCTTATGTATAGCCTCGGCCTTATTCAACACCTTGCGTTGTGGCACATTGGACGTACACCCCCATCGGATACATAATTTATCGGGGTCTTGAGGCAGGGGCTTGTCATTCCTAACGAATGTAATGCCGGTGTTGGAGAGACGAGCTATCTCTCGGCATGAGGTGAACCCGAGCTTGCGACGACGTAAGATGTATGTCATTCAGTCCTCCTTTTTAGGATAAGCAAGACCAAGAACCTTACCCACTCCAAAACCACACCAATCACAGGTGTCATCAACTGTTTTGTAAATACCTTTGTCCACCCCCTGCCACTCATGATGACAGTGAGTACACTTGAAGATGACACTCACTGAGCTAGTGCATGTTGGATCACTCATTTACTACCCCTTCCTATTCTTTCAGCCTTGTAAAGCGCAGCCTTAATACGCTTCACCCTCTTTACCTCTGCCTCCTCCTCCATCTCACGGATGGCCTCAAGGAGAGCATAGTCAGTTACTTTTTGCCACGACATCCTCTTTCTTCTCCTGTTTTACAGGTGATTTGTAGGTATTAAGACAGATAGAACAACGCCAAACCGTGTCACCGTCTTGTTTTGCTTTATTATGAACACGATTACCCACGCCATACTTACGATCCTGAAATTTATAACCGTGAGCTGGCATGTTTATACCGGAAGAGAAAACACCAAGTTTTCTGTGAACAGGGTCATTAGGGTTGGCTGAATTATTTACGTGAACAGAAATTGGTGAACAACCACAGTTTCTTATCATCACTTAGCTCCTCTCTGCTCTATCACATCGTAAACATCAAAGACATGGTTCACATGCGGTGTGTTGAGATGGATAACATAAAGGCCACCATAACTGTTGTGCTTTTTTGCCACGACATCCCTATACTCAACAGCATCCTTCTCCCTCGGGAATATACCGAGGATGTTGTTACCCATCACAACATACCACATGACTAGTCCTCCTCATCCAACAAGTCTTCGATGAACACCTGCATGGTGACATCAAAAAACTCCACCTTGAAGGCGTCCCTCTTCGTGTACTGAGGGTAGAAGTACTCGTTCAAGCAGACATCCATCCACTTGTACGCCGCCTCCGTGTCATTAAAGACACCGAGTATTCTCACACCGTACAGCACGTACCACATGACAACACCTCTTTACCTACACAAGAAAGCCTTGCGCTATCAAAGTACGGGGGTTGGAAGGACTAAGCAGCCTTCACTTTGAGGTTGCCGACGGTGGCCTTGACCTCCGCCAACAGGTTCTTCGCGTTGTCGTTCTCCGGCACGTAGTTGTCTCGTTCGTACCGCTTGACCAACTTAACCAAGTCGGCCTTCAACCCTTCGTCGGTGAAGATGACGTCCTCCATGTCAGGTGCATACTCCCAGAACTTCTTGGACTTGGCACCCTTCACATCGAACTTTACCTTACTGTCCTTGACATAGGCCAGCTTCTTATCGACGATGGTAACGGGAGAGTGGGCAGCCAACCACTTTACGAAGGCAGCCCGACGAATGTAGTTCTTCGGCATCGCGTCGAGAAACCGCTGCGCCAACACGGGGTTGTTCCCCTTGGCAAAGTTCTCGATGGCGTAACATGCACAAGCATGAGCCGAAGACATGGACGTTTTCGTTGACCTGATAAACGTAGCCAACGCTTTCTCAAACTTCTCGTTCAAGTCTGGCATTGTACTTTCCTCACTTTCAGGACAGCACAAGGCTTACTTGTGGAGATAGAATTTGTAGAACTGACCCGTGGCACAACCCCTTGGCATAGACCCCACTTGCAGAAGTTAGCTTTCGCTGACCGCTGACTAACAGTGGCATCACCTTACGGCATTTACCTCAGGGGCATGCTCAAGGACACACTTCCACCGGATAGTGCCCACACTCACACCCTTGGCTTACACCCTTACCCGTCACGGTACAGGTGAGCAAGGCATTCGTTGACTGGATTGACATGACCATTGGACACAGGCCGTCCGCACGGTCAACACCAAGATCAGCTCAAATGTCACAGCTTATCGTAGCTGTGTAGATACTCGCCCACCCATTAGGATGGGCAAGGTTTACACAGGGACGTACCGCACCTTACGCCGGTCATGCAGCCTAGTCGCAACTCGACCGTCATACTCCCAGGCCCGCGCGGGCTTGCCGACCATGTAGAGCGTAGGGGTGAAGTAATCCCACATGCTCCGCATACGCGGCTCAGGTTCCCTCGCCTTGCTACGGGCACGCTTCCGCAGCCGTAGCTTGACCTTCAGGGCGGCACGCTCACGTTTTCCTAAACGCATGGCGTACCTCATCTGTCAGCGGTTGTTCACCGCACCACTTCGGCATGTTGCCGAAGCTACCTAGTACCTTGCAAGTGGCGTGCCAGTTGCGTAAGCTATTGATATCATTGAACTATTCTACCTGCTAATTGAGTTCTTAATTTCATTCTAAATATGTCTCGTAAGTGTTTGATTTCATTACATAAATAGTTCCTTTAGTTTCAAACACTTAGCTTTTTTGCCTATTTATTGTGCAATTCAGTGATTAAATAATAGGCAGAGAATACATTCCTAGTGTAAACCATTGATATCAAACACTTTTGGAATATATTCCTGCTTAAATAATAGGCATCTAGGATGTCCTTATGTCCTATATTAGGAATATAGTCTCTCTGGAAAGGGGTAGTTTAGGAGAATAGTCCTATAACCTATTCATTCCTATTGATAGGGATATTGTCCTAGGCCCATCGGATAGTTGGCATGATTCTTGTTGCGAGTGGCTCTCAACTAGGGAGTATAGGAGAATAGTCCTAGGATAGGAATTAATATAGTGTATAGGAGAGTAGTCGCATCTTAGGAGAGCAGTCCTATTCAGTTAGCCAGGGCAGATGAGAATGATTATAAGAATCAATTGCATAGCTCTCCGGGGCCAGATGCGAATGAGAGTGAGAGTCAGTCGCATATGCAATCCCGCTAATATAAGACAAGCCACATATGAAAATGGTTCTAATAGTCATTCGCAATTCGAAGGGGTGGGGCAGGGGGTGCCGGGGGCTGCTTCTATATTCTATGGCACCCTAAAAATTACTCACTAAAAATATTTTGTTAAATTTTCTTTCGTTTGTTTTCAATCACTTAGTATTTTTCTTAAAAATAATTGCATTTTAAATAGTTAAAAAATGTGAAAATAGTGATATATATAGATATAAACTCTAGTTTTGTAATATGTTTGATCAAATATATTCATTCGAGATTAATTACCTCATTCGGAATGGATAAGATAACAAGCTCCTCACGCCTCTACACAAAGCGCACCAGAGGAGTCTTCATAAAGGAATAACACAATGGCTAATTATGCAGTAGTAGATCACACCACAAAGATTGGCCCTTTGAAGGTTGTTGCTGCAGCCTTAGAGACCTACCTTGAGACGGTTGATGACAGCTACACCATTCATTTGGTGTCGGTTCAACCCGTTGGCTCTGGGATGTTCCAGGGTGTAGTGATCCATAACGCATCTTAATCAAGGAAAGAAATACACAAATGCTTAAACGTCTTCTTCTTATTTCGTCGCTCCTATTTATTGGTTGGCCCCCGTATGCTCAAGCAGATCATGAGGGGATACCCTGCGTTTCTCCTGAGTCTCTTGCAATTGAGACTGTTGAGGTGTATGGGGCTGATAAAGATTACGCCAACCTAACCAATAAGATGGTAGTAGATACTTTCGTAAAGAATCAGAATGTCCCTGAGCATTATCTCCCTATCGACCAGGCTCTTGTGTTCTACAATCCAGAATATAATATGTATGGAGTCTATCTTTTCTATAGGGGCTGTGCATCTGCCTTTGCGATGGTGGATGTTAATCCGCTTCCCGGAGCTGAGATATGATGCAGGTAACAGAGGGGACTACCACCTTCCCAGACACAATGCCCTTTGTTCCTGGTACAGCACCCTATATCCCAGAACCTCAAATTTGTAATTGCCCTCATTGTCCTCATTGTCGAAGACAACAAAGACGTAGATGGGATAATTATAGGGATTGGGATTGGGGAGCACAAAAGCCTTATATTAGGGATGATATTACGGTAGTTTATTATTAAGGAGAAAAAATGTATAAAGATGAACAAGGTCGCTTTCGGACCCAGAGCTTGTTCAAAGAGTTCTACCTGAAAGACCCTAAGTATAAACCTGTCTTCACATTAAAGGAACATGACGATGGGGAACTGCCCTCAATGAGGCAGCTATTCCTATCGCATAATGATCCGACTGGCTATAAGTTTGCAATCGAAGTTCTCGGCTCGTATGAGCACTGGAAAAAGCTCTGTAACACATCATGGTTTCAAGAGCAATTAGTTATTTGGCAAGAGGAACTGGAGATCAAGCTTAGGTCAGCTGGATTAAAAACTATCATTGAAACAGCTGATGCTGATACGGCTCAGGCATTTCATGCGTCCAAGTACCTTGCTGACCGAGGCTGGACTGCTAAGAAAGGACGACCCTCTAAGTCTGATATCACTAGAGAAGCTTCCCAGAAGGCTGAGATTAGGGAACGTGTTGAGGAGGACTTAACTAGGCTTCGTGTTGTTTAATGGACATACAAAAATACGACGGTATCGCTGAGAAGATATATGTTGAACGACACGGTAAGGCTCCCAACGCTAAGTGGTGGGAGATCAGAAACACGGTTCGCGGTTCTTTAGTTAGTTTCATTCGATTAATTCATCCAAGAACAATGCTCGGTGCTGTCCACGAAGAGCTTTGTGAGTGGTGGACGAGACAAGATGCTAGAAGCCATCAGTTAGTTCTCCTGCCTAGGGATCACCAAAAGAGTAGGCTAGTGGGCTATCGGACACTGTGGTACCTTGTAAAATTTCCCGATCATCGAATCCTCTACATCTCGTCCACCGCTAATCTTGCTGAGAAGCAGTTGAAGTTTGTTAAGGACATGCTTACTTCGGATACGTTTATGTTCTACTTCCCTGAGTATGTGAACCCAGAGGAAGCTAAGAGGGAGAAGTGGACATCAACCGAAGTGAGTCTCGATCATCCATTAAGGAAAGACGAGGCAGTTCGTGATCCATCTATCTTCATTGCAGGTCTCACTACTACCATCACTGGTCTCCACTGTGATGTCGCTGTTCTCGATGATGTTGTCGTAAATGAGAACGCTTATACAGAAGACGGCAGACAGAAGGTGCGAGGTCAATATTCCCTTCTTTCGTCTATTGAATCCGCTGGTGCTTTAGAGTGGATTGTCGGTACTAGGTATCATCCAAAAGATTTGTATCAAGATACTGTTGAGATGAAGGAGGACAAGTACGATGATCAAGGCAATCTCGTTGATGAAGTCGAAATTTATGAAGTGTTCGAAAGAGTTGTCGAAGACCGTGGCGACGGCACGGGACAGTTTATCTGGCCTAGGCAAAGGCGCACGGATAATAAATGGTTTGGGTTCAATATTGAAATTCTTGCGAAAAAGAGGGGGCAGTACCTAAACAAGAGCCAGTTCAGGGCTCAGTATTACAACGACCCCAACGATCCTGATAACAACTGGATTGATTTCTCAAAGTTTCAGTATTACGATCCTAAGTATTTGACGAAGAGCGGTGGTCATTGGTCATACCAAGGTAAGAGGTTAAACATAGCCGCTGCTGTTGATTTCGCCTACTCTCTAAATGCTCGTGCTGATTTCACAGCCATCGTAGTGATCGGTGTTGATTCAGATGGATGCTACTACGTTCTTGATATAGCTCGATTCAAGACAGAGAGAATCTCTGAATATTACAAAGAAATTTTTGCTTTATATAATAAGTGGGATTTTCGTAAGCTTAGGGCTGAGATCACAGGTGGTCAGAAAGCCATTGTTCAGGAGTTGAAGAACTCCTATATTCGTCCAAACGGTATTGCTCTTAGTATTGATGAGCACAATCCTGTAAGGAGCATGGGTAGTAAGGACGAAAGAATACGGGCTGTTCTTGAACCTCGATATGATAATATGTCTGTGTGGCATTACCGTGGTGGTAATTGTCAGTTGTTGGAAGAAGAGTTGGTGCTATCTAGGCCGCATCATGATGATATCAAGGATGCTTTAGCATTTGGTATTGAGACTCTCACCATCCCATCACAGACTTCATTCAGAAAGAAAAAGAATGTACTTCCATTCAATTCTCGTTTCGGAGGGGTAGCTGCATATGGCTAAACGCTTTACATTATCAGAGCCAGTACCAGCTGGTCCCTCGTCTACTAATGTATTCGTGGTGCCTGGTCCTGGGCCTGATCCTTCTCCTCTCCGTACTGAGAAGAACTTAGTACAGGAAGCTAGGCTTATAAGGAAAGTCCCTTTGAATATAAGGAGAGATGAGGGTAGGACAGAGATTTCACAACCTGATAAAACTCCGAAGGGGCCTCCTAGTATAGAGAGAGCCTTAGAGTTAGAGAGAACAGGTTTCAATCTCTACGTTGCAGGTAGTGTCGCTCCTACTCCAGCTGGTGCTGCTTTAGGAGTCGCTGGCTTCGCCGCTGGACAAGCGGGGAGAGTAGAGGCTAACAGGGTTAGAGCAAAACACGGGTTGTCTGAGATTGGTTTTTTTGAAGACATATTAGAACCAGACTTTCTACCTGGGAATGAGTCTCCCGCCCAAAAAACTATAAGAGACATTGTTTCTAGAGAAGGGTTAGGTTTCTTAGAGAAGACTAGTATTGAATCCAAAAAAGGAGCTGCCCGCGTTAACTTACAAACACAAGCTCAAACGGTAGGAAGAGGGGACCTAGTTGCTAAAGCTGCTGCTGCAGATAGTTTAGTAGCATCACAGCAGACTGCTAGACCTGATCCTGGCACTACTGCTGAGAATGATAATCGAGGACAGCCCAGAGGTCGTTCAGTTGATCCGGCTCCTTCAAGAGATTTCGATCCTGATGATCGTGTTGGTAGAGACTTTGGTACACCAGGAGCTAGTGCTCGCGGCGCAGGGAGTCCGTTTTAATGGCAGGTAGAACTTTAGATTTAGAATCTCTCATTCAAGAGCCTGACATCTTAGCCACGGCTATTGCTGTTGAGTTTGTGCGTCTTAATCAATTGCGCTCGTCTTGGCTTGCAGAGAAGAAAGAGCTTCGTAATTACATCTTCGCTACTGATACATCTAAAACTTCTAATGTACAGTTGCCCTGGAAGAACTCTACCACTCTACCTAAGTTGACACAGATTCGTGATAATCTACATGCCAATTATATGGCTGCCTTGTTCCCGAATGATGAGTGGCTTGATTGGCTTGGTGATGATGAAGATGCTGAAGCAAAAGAAAAGAAGAACATCATTAAAGCCTATATGATGAATAAGAATAGGCAGAGTGGGTTTATCAACACCGTCAGCGAGATGGTGTATGACTTCATTGACTCTGGTAATGTGATTGCAACCACAGAGTATGTGAATGAGACAAGAGAGTTTCCAGAAGGGAGTGATCAAGAGGGAGAACTTATCCCCGGATATGTTGGTCCTCGTGCTGTTCGTCTTCATCCTTTTGATGTTGTATTTAATCCAACAGCTGTGAATTTTGAACAAACTCCAAAGATATTTCGTGTACTAAAAACAATGGGGGAGCTCGCTACCGATATTGAGGATCATCCGGAATGGGGGTTCTTAGAGGGAGCTTTTGATCAGGTCAAGAACGCTCGTAAGAATGTGACCGGTCTGACATCTAATGATGTCCACCAGAACGAAGGATACCAGATTGATGGTTTCGGCTCTTATCTTGAGTACCTAAATTCTGGGTATGTAGAGATTCTTGAGTTCCACGGAGACTTGTGGGATGTCAACGAAGAAGAGCTTTTGAAGAACCACATCATCACCGTTGTTGATCGTAGGTTTGTCCTTCGCAAAGTTCCTAATCCGTCTTGGCGTGGCAGTTCTATTCGTCATGCAGGATGGAGGTTACGTCCTGGTAATCTGTGGGCTATGGGTCCATTAGATAACTTGGTTGGTATGCAATATCGTTTAGACCACCTAGAGAATCTCAAGGCTGATGTGTTCGACCAGATCGCCCATCCCATTACTAAAGTACAGGGGTTTGTGGAAGACTGGGAAGATCAGCCTGGAGCTAGAATTTATCTAGGTGATGAGGGTGATGTTGAACACTTACGCCCTGATACCACCGCCCTCAATGCTGATTTTCAAATTCAGCAGTTGATGGTGACGATGGAAGAGATGGCTGGTGCTCCAAAGAATGCTATGGGTATCCGTACTCCTGGAGAGAAAACAAAGTTTGAAGTTCAAACTCTTGATAATGCCAGTGGTCGTATCTTCCAGAACAAGGTCGCTTATTTTGAAAGGCAGTTCCTTGAGCCTTTGTTGAATGACATGTTGGAACTTGCTCGAAGGAATATGGATACAAGCGATGTAGTGCGGGTGGTTGATGATGAGTTTGGAGCAGCTTTATTCCAACGTATCACACCAGAAGACTTGAGAGCTCGTGGTAAGATTAGACCGATTGGTGCTAGGCATTTTGCTACTAAGGCCAATCAAATGCAGAATCTTATTAACATGATGAATAGTCCCATCGGTGCTGATCCCGCTGTGAACACCCATATCTCAGGTTTGAAGATGGCTCAGGTTATGGAAGACTTATTGGATATCGAGAAGTTCGGAATGGTTATCCCTAATATTCGTGTTGCTGAACAACTTGAAACTCAGAAGTTAATTGATGCAGGTAGCCAAGACTTAGATGATACGGCTGCTGCTTCCGGTACAGCACCTTCACAGGAGGAGCCAATTGCGTAATAAACGTCTAGCGACCATTTGGACATCCCATCTAAAGACCCCAGAAGAGAAACAAAAGTTTGAAGAACATGTCCGTAATTCGACAGACCTATTAGATCGGTTGCTGACAATCACAAAAGAAAAAATTTATAGTATTGAAGTCTCAAAGAAAGAAGACTATGATAGTCCAGGTTGGCCCTATAAGAGGGCTGACAGAGACGGACAGATAAAGATTCTCAGAGACTTTTCGAATTTACTTGACCTAAGTTAGGAGACCACAATGCCTAATATGTTTGAC
>CEPX01196984.1_pt1 | contig 10293 bp, 6 predicted proteins | sample 361361 | NCBI WGS metagenome assembly CEPX01 (sample SAMEA2619974, study PRJEB7988) | marine metagenome | biome: marine biome (ENVO:00000447); feature: mesopelagic zone (ENVO:00000213) & marine oxygen minimum zone (ENVO:01000065); material: "saline water (ENVO:00002010), including plankton...
AGATCAGCGAGTTGAGCTTTCATGAAGGGGGTTTGTAGCACGTCGGTCTTCGGCGTGGACAACAGGCCCTCCAGGCGGCCGCGATATTCTACCGTTAATGAAAAGGTGCCCTCCTGTTCAAATTTAAATTCGTGTTCTACTAGCGTAAGAAATAAAATAGTTTTTTGGTGCTGGCATGCTAACTTGAGATTGGGATTAGTGACGAGTGTGCCCGCAGAAGATTTATATTCCCACCCTACCACAGCTTTAAGTTCGTAAAAGCGTGGATCAAAATATATATCCCGGCTGCCGTCGCAGGGAATAGCTACGGTGTTCTTATCCGAAACATTTTGCCCCGTCTTTTTGCCATCGGCAATTGTTGTTTCCCGTGACTGACGAATTAATAGCTCCTCGTATGAATATCTTGCAGGGTCTCCGGCGTTATCATAAGTATTATGTTTACGCAGAAGATCATTAAAATTTTGAAAATAAAGAACCAACTTAGCTGATATATCATTTCTCACGGTGGCGGGGTTAGTAGCATTTAGCTGCCAATCAAAGGATTTAACTCCTACCCCATGAAATCCCGCAATCGCGTCTTCGGACGGGGAGTCTTTTAAAAAGACCTCCCCATAATTATTAAACTTAAACTCCACTTCATTCAGAAATCTCCCTTTCGGATCTCGGTATATTTTATATAATCTTATAGTAGGAATTAACTCTGCAATTTCTTCTTCTTTAATGCGAAGAAAATCTTCGGATTTTGGTGGACTTGTCAAAAGGCCCATCAGTCTCATAGACTCGCCATCAACATAAAACATTCTTTTATGGTCCTCGAAAGAATAATAATTGTACCGGCGCTTGCGGCTTAAAGTCCAAAACAGACCAATATTGTAAGGACCACTTAAGACACATTGAGCATTGAATCTCAGAACGTTCTTCGAATTCACATGATCTCTCAGCAGATCGAGTTCCTTCTGCATTTTTTTTACAGATATGTAATCATATTGAGAGTGCCTTGCGGCGTTAATTTCAGCTCTTATCGTCTCGGCACCGATTCGAGTATACTCCGCCAAAGACGGATCATCCATCTTTTTCGCTTGTTTCATCAACTCGGCGGTTTGATCGAATATCGCCATAAGTTGATCTTTTTTTGCTTTGCTAGCCATTTCTATTTTCTCGCGTGATTATTATAATAAGACAAAATACGTCCCAAAGGAAGGGGGATGTAAACTACGTCACCCAAATCAAAATGAGCCTCGGTAGGTTTTTCGTTATACCACGCAATAAGCCACCACAAGGTGGGATCCCCATAATGCGTAGATGCCAACTTATAAAGCTTATCCCCCGCTTTCCAAATATGTTTAGTGGTGTCTAGAGAGCGTTTCCTCTGAAAAGTTAACTCGGGGATGATAGGTGTTAAATATTGAGTCAATTGTCTGATCTTCCGTTGTTCGAGGAATTCTTTATAAAACTCTAAATCATTTATTCTTATGGGTCTATTGATATACCGATTATACATTTTATTTAATTCCTTCTAGTTTCGTTTCGTTTCTAATCGCATGCGCCGAAATGGCTGTGGCCTGCGTGTATGCCACCGCAAGGATCAAGTGTTGACGCGTTATCGACTTTGGCTTGAGCATCTTCCCTCTCCTTCTTGCGCTGGTCTCGCCTCACTTCGCGGGGAGATCTCGCGTCCAGGGCATCCCACGCTTTGGCCTGCAGGGAATTTTGCCACCTCTCATGGCCGGTGATCTGGACGTGCTCCTTGAACAAGAAATCCTCGTGCTTCTGGTTAGATAGGCTCTCCTTTATCGAGTTGGCGTGACGGAGATTCGCTGCGACTTGTTCGCCTGGGTCATACCGGCGTCCACGCTGGTCATTGAGACCTTCTGTTGTTATTCCTTCCGGCAAAAACGGGAAACTTCCAGGGCCGGCCCAGGTGGACACAGAACCATTTTTTGAGATGGTCCACCCAACAGCGCGTTCATGAAGAACTGTCATCGTGCAACTAAACGTTAAAGTTTTCGGCATTAAGGAATCTTGTATGGCGTTGCGGTAGGCCGTAGAGTGGTCGCTGTCATTCCAAAACCCATCCTCTATCACGGGAGTAAATGAAAACCCTTGCATGGCGACCAAAAGACCGGTGCTGGTGCTTTTCCTCGCAAAGTTTTTAAACTTCATTCGAAGAAGGGGGGGTTTTGAAATAGTGTTGGCATTCCCAGCATTTTCATAAGAGGGATAACAAAACCTCATTAACTGAGCCGCACGTTTCATGTTCATGCCGGCCTCGCCCACATGTGTGGAAGGAACCTCCCACGAAACCTGGAGGGTTCTTACCGTATTTTGATAAGTCATAATCGGATCATTACGTCCATATACCTGTTCTGAATTCCAGCTTACTGCATAATCATCTTTATATTCGGTCATAAAAGCTTTAAACTTCACATATTGCTTAGAACCACCAAAAATATATTGAAAACTTATAAATGCATTTGCATTATTGGCATATGCATTTGATGCTTCAATAAAACCCATTTGTCTTTTCTCCTTTTTTCATATTATTTCCCCAAACTTTATGGTTTAGCCTTGGGACCTTTACCTCTCTGCAGTCTCGCAAACTCCTCGCGAGTGGTGTGGATGACCATCGCATCAAAAACTCGCTTATCAATCGTTAAGTTGACAGTGACGGGATGTAGAGGCACAGGAGCTGCTCTGGCGCCTTTTTGATCTTGTGCTGCGGCACTACCGGCTTCGCGAGTGGCCACAGATCCACCTGCTTTTGATATTCGAGATCCAGCATCGGAAGCATTGAGGGCGTTGGCGAGGGCTGCGGCTTTGTTAACCTTAACATTATTAATATGACCCACAATCTTCCCTATCGCAGTTGCGACATTTTCTAAATTTTCACTATTAACAAAAGATAACGAGATGACGCTTTCATTGACAACCGCCAAACTATTATTTACCTCAACCATACCATTCATGGCCTCCTGTAAATTCTTGAGAGAAGGCCCAAGGTCTTTTGAGAGGTTTCCGAACGAGCGCATCGACCAACCCAGGTCCCGGAACCATCCGGGCATTTTTAGCGCAATAACCCAATGTTTGGCAAACGTTGCCAAAAGCGTGGCGAATTCGGGGCCCAGGGTGCCAAGTCCTTTGGAAGCCATTTCAATCCCTTTTCCCAGCATCATCGCGGCAGCGCCGATGGCCAATAAAATCCCAACAGCCCCCCAAACCAAAGCTGCTTGAGGGCCCCCTTGTATGAGGGCGAGAGCGCCTATAAGAGCTATAATCCCAATACCAAATCCAATAAGTGCCCATTTGGCAGCAGTAATTTGTTCGGCGTTCATACTTTGAAAAGCTGAAGCTAGCTGTCCGATGCCCCACGCGGCGATTCCTAAGCCGACTAAGAGCGCTCCGATGGCCACTACAAATCCTAAGATACTTCTAGTAGATCTTTGTTGGGCGGGGATGGCCACCGTCGTTTGAACAGCGGCCAAAGTTGCCGTCGCGGTGGTCTGACCAACGGTAGCACCAGTCTGGACTCCTTTGGCAATAGTGCTCAGGGACGTTGCAGCGGAGTTCGTATTTTCAGCCGTGGTTAATATGGCTGTATTTAAGGCTTTAGTGAGTTCGGCGGCAGCTGCTTGAGCAATGCGCCTACGATATAGACCAAGAGCGAACGCGGCTGTGCCGAGGGCCAAGATCCAATAGCCTACCGCGTTTTGAACCCCCGTTAGTGATTCTATCCATTTATTTGTACCTGCTATAACCTTCTGTATAGCGGCCATAATCCATTTGATAGTTTGAAGGACGGGATACATGTCGAGAGCGAAAGCTCTCAAAAACTGCGCAGTTTCTTCAGCGAGGGTGTTAAACTCTTTCTGTTGTTCTTTGAGAGCCTCCATTTCTGCCTCGGTCTTATGAGCCCCGCCTGCTGCATTATCAAACTCTCCAGCCATAACTTTGGCAAGTTCTTCGACATCCTTAAAACCTCCTGCTGCAGCAATAGCTTTCCTTTCATAATAAGTCATGTCATCGAAGCTTTTTCCAGCATCTCTCAAAGCATCGCTTATCATCGCCATTCTTTTGCTCGGATCCGTTTCCATGACCAAGTCCATCGAATTTAAAAATGGACCACCGAGGAGGGCGTTTAATTGGCCAACCGATCCGGCTGCACCCGCGAAAGTATCAAACTTATCCACGAAAGCCAGGAGGTCGGAAACTTCCATACCCGCTTTGCGAGCATTGACTGCCAAATCTTTAAATACTTTTCCGGCCTCTTTCCCGAACTCGGCCATCTTGGGGCCTGCTGCCTTGAACTGTTCAGCCATTTCCGCGGGTGGCATCCCAATCTCTGTGGCCAACGAAAACAATTCTCTTTGATATTGAGCGCTTTCGGTCGCACCTATTCCCAACGATTTGGTCATAAACTGAATATTTGCAGTCGTCGTCCCTCCCGAGACTCCCAATTGCTCCAAGACGCTGACTGTATCTGAAAACTCTTTTCGAGCGGCATGAGTCAAGATGGGTAAATCGGTAATATTTTTAGCCATGTGGCCATATGCTTCGGCTGCTGCGGCAACATTTACATTATGAGTGTACATATCGGTGTTTAAGCCTCTAATCTCGGCACCATATCGTTCTGCAGCGCCAGTTTGTTTATTGAAGGATACCAATGCGGTGTCTGTCGCAATTGCGAGGGCATAAGTGGCTTGTCCCACCGCTGTGATGAGGCCCATCCCGACATTCAATGGATGAAATGTTTCCTTCAGTTGGCCCTTAAAATTGGCCATTCCTTCTGTGCTGGTGAGTGTTGCTGCAGCCTGCCCAACCATTGATTGCTCAAAATTGCCGGAGAGGCCCACAAGACCACCCATGGTTTTGGCCAAATCCTTGCCTGCTTTGTCATAATCAATAAAGGCCTCGGTAGCAGCCTCTGTGAGCCTTCTTTGCGTTTCGAGATCTCGAAGGGCGGCGGCCTGACCTACGCCGCGTTGTACTGCGAGGGCATACGCCGCCTCTGCGGCGCGCAATAGAGCCTTTTCGGCCTCAACAGTACCGTCGACGGCAGCTGCCAGAGAGCGTTGTTGTGCCTCTTCTCTTACCAGCCGTGCTATTCTTTTATTATGGCTTTCTTCGTCTTCTGGGGTACCCATTCATCAACTCTTCCTTTTTATTTGAAGGGCCACTTTAACCCCGTGGCTTTCTCAAATGCACTAACTGCACTTTGCAGTTTAGTTTGCTGTTGATAGGTGGCGGGATTATCGAGGCCGTGTTGTTTGGCAACTTCAATATATTTTTTTTCATTTCCAATTGCCGCGGCGAAGGCTCTTACATCTCCTGGGGATCCTTTGATATTCATGTTAATTAGGGGGATCCCAAACATACCTTTCAAAAGAAGGGTGACCCACGAGCCAAACATGCGCAGAAAACTTTCGTTTAACTGATCATTCTTTTTTAACTCTTCTAAATCAATTTCCACTCCAATAATTTGGTCTTCATGTAGTTGTTGTTTGGTAGTCATGTAACGATACTCCTCCGACAGTTATAAATAGTCGTTATATCAATAAATAAATAATAAAGCCGATAAACAAAAACGTTTATCGGCTCTAAGCGAGAGGCTATCGGTGACAACTAGCCTCCTCGGGGCCCATAAGAAGATTGGGATCCTCCTTGAGCTTTTTCCATTTGTTCCTTTTCTTTTTCAAGTTGTTTAGCTAATCTTTCTAAAAACCACCTGCGGATACGCACTGGCAAATTATAGGCTTCGAAAAAAGACCAACCGCCATGATATTTTAATAAGAAAAATTCCTCATAAACATTTTGAATGTATTCATCGCTCAGGCCAAAAGAATGCCGTCGTAAACGGCACCTCCATTTGATCAGTTTCGTAGTCGCACGTATCGCATGCAAAAGTTTGGTTTAGATCAATATTTGGAACCATCCTTTGATACGTTTGCCTTATTTGTTGTGAATCTCTCGCGGGAAGGTTATCAATAAAAGAATTAATAGTTTTTCTATTATCGTTCCCATTAATAGAAACAATCATTATTTTAAGTTGGTCGGTCAATGTGCTCTCGGGCAACTTCTTTTTTCTTTTGTTTTCCAAAACTTTTAAAAGATATTTTTCATCTTTTGCTTTCAAAAACCGAACCTCAACTTCGACATCCGTAATTAAAGTTTTAATGATAAAAGTATCTCCGTCCGAAGAAACAATATCTTTATTTTCATCATCATCTTCTTGTAGTGTCTGAGGCTGGACCAAGCTCAAATCAAAATCATGATCAGTGGTCGCTCCACATGAGGGACAATTCACTTTACAGCTATATTGTTCTCCATAGCCAGTGATTCGAGACCCAATGAGGAGCGCGTTTTTGTCACCAACATACAAGTCATCCACTTTGACGCGTGAGTCAACTACAATATTCGAAAGAAAACGATCAATTGCAATGCCCTTTTTCAAAAAAGAGCGAGATGTTAAAATATCCTCATCTTTTGCCGTCATGAAACGAATTTCTATAAATTTTTGCCCATGGAGCGGATGATCCTCCGGATAAAGTTTCCCAGCACTTGGGATCTCGACAAACTCAGTTGGTGTCGAAAAAGATAAAGCACCGCCCCCGTTATCCATCGTGGGCGGATCTTCCCCTTTCGTCTTCGGAACTCCTGTTTGGCCTGTGCCAAGTCGCTCCCTATTATTTCTTCCCAATTCTCACCTCGCAATAATATTGCATTATTTCTTTTATTTAGGCCATCGCTCTATTTTGCGACCCCAGTCCCAAGTTGAAAAAAGTCATTATCATCAACGACTTTGCCATCTCCAGGCCTAACCGCACCAGTCTGAGATTTGTTCGCTGCCCAGATGGAAGCCCAATCGTACCGAAGGGTTAATGTAACCCCGGTCAGTTCATCGCTATCATAGCTTAGTTCGCCAAATTCCACCTTCGAAATCCAGGCATTTTGGAGTGTCCATGTTTCAAGAGGCTCCCCCACCCCATCAATCTGGGTGATAATTACTGTATTTAAGGCAGCAACAGCTGCTTTCTTTGAGATCGTAGACCCATATGGAGTTGTAGAAGTCGGTGGAGCGTATCCGCTGGCACGAATGATCGCGGCTGTGTTCAAAGTCGCGTCAGGATCGACCGGGTCGACCAATTCAACTGTAACTTCATCCCAAGTCAAACGGCCTGGGTAATGAAAAGTATGATTCAAAAATTTATGTTCAACATTGTTAATTGTAAAAGAGGGTTTCTTCGCCTTTTTGGCATACCATTCGGCACCTTGAGGATAATTCCCCAATTGTACCAAAAATCTATATCCTCTTTTGGGATCTTGGTTTGTAGCATCGGTCCAGAATGGCATTTAATTATTTCTCCTCTTGTGATAATAACTAGTGGCGGTGAACAATTTCACCTCCTTATTTGAAGATTTTTTAATCTACAAATGCGGCGCCCGTTCGTGTTATAACAAAATCGATTGCAATGAATTCGATTGCCCGTGCTGGCTTAAGGAATATCTTTGCATACAAAACGTTCTGATCAATCAAGTCGGGGGTGGTCGTGGTGTTATCCAAGATTACCTTGAACTCAGTTAAACCTAGTCTCGCCTGGACGCTGGCCAAAAATGGATTGACTTCGCCAAGGAAGCGGTTCCATGTGGTTTGGACATTTTGATCAAACAAGATGCCTGCTGCTTTCTTCGAGATCTCTTTCTTGATATAAATCAGCAAGCGGCGCACATTGATTCTATCCAACGCAGATTGAGTGACTTGAAGCGTTTTCTGTCCGAAGACTACAATTCCTTCTGAGGGGAACGATGCAATCGGATTAATATTAGCTTCGTATAGCTTATCGCGGTCTTTGGAAACAACTCGGGTAGAAGCTAACAGGACGGTCAGCCCAGCTGACCCCTCCGTTAAGCCACCTCGGTTAAAACCGGCTGGCGCGAACCATACTTCCGACTTACCTTCCGAAGAAGCAAATGTTCCAAGAGCGACCACTGATGGTGGTACCCAAAGCAGGTTGCCCCGAATCGAATCTCGAATCTGGACCCAAGGGTAGTAAGCACATCCATAAGAAGTATTAATCCCTCGACCCTGAAGATTATCGATAACATTGTCAACGCTTGTCAAAATCCGGTCTTCAAGCGGATCTGGTGAGTCTGTGAATGGAATGAACTCAAGAGGCAAATCTATGATTGCCAATGTGTCTGCACGGTCTGTCGCAACATCTAGCAAACGCTGAGTTAGCTGATTATTCGTGACACCCGGGATTGTGATCAGATTGCATTCAACATATTCGGGATCGGCCATAGTATTAATAGCCCTCTGAATAGAGTTAAAAGCGTAGTTACTCGTTTCTGTCCCGTCTTCCAAGAATCCATTTCTAAATGGTTCTGCCTCAATAATATTGAGTCCATCGATTCCTCCGAAGAGGGGGGATGAAAATCTATCATATCCGGCCTTAAGAATCGCCTTGTATCCGGTTGCCTCCCTTGAAGTATAAGATAATCCATCTTTCCTGGCATCTTCTTGCCAAAATACGTCGTTATCCGCGCCGGCTGTTCCAGTAACAAGAACGTCGTCGAGGGAAAAGAGCCACTGATATTCAGTTGGCTCGCCGGAGGGGAGCCCAGTAAGTGTATCAAAAGTCGTGAGACCAGCTGGCATTGGCCAGAGATAGTCCGCTGCGCCGTTATCGAAGCGATTATCTGTTGGTGCCCGTGTACTCTGATAGCCAAAATATGCGTTCTTGGGATCTCCGATGCCGCCATCTGACGCCGAGTGCCGTAGAAGTGTCTTAGGAAAGACAATCTCCGCGGCCATGGCTGTCGGCATGACAGCGAATTCGCCATCGTGGATGAGAGAACTTGTCAACGGAATATTGTTTCCTGCTTCAATAAAACTTCCCGAACTATCAATCTGAGTCTCTGTCGATCCCGATTGAAGTGTGAGAGTCTTAAAACGCGGAGGTCCTGTGACACCGAACGGTAAAAGAACTGGGTCCATAAGACCTCTCTCTAGATCTGGATTCATTTCTACACGGATATATTTTGATTGATTCGTATATGCTCCGTAAAGACGCGTAATCTGATCTGAGTAGCTATATTTACTATACCTGTCTCCAATCTTGCGTCCAATATAGTTTTCGGAGTTCGGATTAAGGTTGAGGTTTGTAAACTGTTCCACGACTTCAACAACATTATCAGTATCCGAAGCTTGACGGAGGATAACGTTAAAGGATCCATAAGGATTTGAGTCGTTGGTTGACGCCTTGACGCTAGATATAGAAACTTTTAAGTTGTCTTGAACCCAGCGGCCGCCATCGCGAGCATGAATTTTAAATAGTTTAGGCATTGATCCAGGTGCGTATGACCCAGTTGCTCCTCGGTCTTGACTAAAAAACCACCCGGTTCGTGCTTGGTTTGCCTGATTCTTGGTCGAAGACTGTTTGTAATCTTGCTTATAGGTTGTCCCAGACATGAGGGCAACAATCATTCCGTAACATCCGTCGCTGCCATCTTCGTTAAAAGCATCTCCCATTATTTGTTTAAGATTGGATTCATAACTTTCACCAAGCCAATATAAATCTTCGCCTTGACGAAGTGCGTCGGTGTCAACAAAAGCAGTATTGCTTTGCATGGGGTTCGTATTTAAAACATTACGAGCCCACTTATCCGAAGTATCATCAAAGTTAATGGCGGTTTTATAAACGGGAGAGGATCCAGGCGTTGTAGCGCCTGTGATATCCCTCGCGGTGAGGCCGATAGCTGTCATAATTGCACCTGCAACGATCTCAATAGAGCCGGCCGCGCCTGCGGTTGGACCAGTCATGACAACTTTGTTTGCAACCGCGGTGGCTGTAAATCCGGCCGCGATGATGGCGCCGGCAGTCTCAATCAACCCGGCTATCTCTGCAGCGGTGACTGCATCGAGATCCCCAACGTTACCGCCGCCATTTGTAGTACCTGCGACGATTCCAAGCTTCTCAGCGATATCGTCACCAAGGAGGCTAAAAGTAATCTCTGCATCGAGGCCAGCCATATCGGTTTTATATCGAGGATAGTCACCGCCCCCATCATCATCGACTGAAACACCAACCATTTTATCATTTAAAGCAACAATAGTGGCTAGCTTGCCATCCGAAATACCGCTCATGGTGACCGGTCGAGGGATCCCGTCTGAAAGGGTGTATGTAAAAGTACTATTCGCACCATATGAGAGCATCGTTCCTTCGTTGGACGCTGAGATCGCTTGAGTTGCGGTCACGGTGGCCGTCGTGGGCCCACCATCGTCCACATCAAAGTCAA
>CEPX01069594.1_pt1 | contig 10285 bp, 11 predicted proteins | sample 361361 | NCBI WGS metagenome assembly CEPX01 (sample SAMEA2619974, study PRJEB7988) | marine metagenome | biome: marine biome (ENVO:00000447); feature: mesopelagic zone (ENVO:00000213) & marine oxygen minimum zone (ENVO:01000065); material: "saline water (ENVO:00002010), including plankton...
TCGTCCCATGGAGGATCGCGCTCCCGCCCATCAAGTACCTTTTGAGGAATATGTTAAACAACACCCGCACATTTCAGAAATGCTGGAGGAAAAAAGGAGAGTAGCTGAAAACACTGCTAACGCCTTACACGATTTTTTGAATCGCAACAAACCGACGGTGGTAACAACTGGTCCACGAGCGCACGCAGAAACAACTTGGGAAGACCTTCCAATGTATGTCTTATTTGGCAATACTGTTTCGGCCCATATCGCCACTATAGTATACGAATTCAGTTTTATGAAGTTGAGCCATGTAATACCCGAAGATAAATCACACACGATCACAGCTAAAATGGGACCTCCAGTCCCAGCCAAAAGAAACGTTTATGAAGAGAGGGCAGAGAAGTTAATGCAAGAAATATTTAACATGTAATCTTCTATGTGATAAATTATAGATATGGAAAATATTGTTGACGATATCAAGCTCTTAAAGACAGTTTGCGAACCTTGTTCTGTAGAAGAAGGCAGAGACATAGCAAAAAAATTGTTTTTAACTCTTTCCGCTACCGACAACGGAGTGGGATTGGCCGCTAATCAAATCGGCATTAATAAAAAAGTTTGTGTCATTAACGTTAAAGAATCTTTATGGCTTGTCAATCCCAAGATCATAGGTTCGTTTGGGAAAATTATGTTTGAAGAACAGTGTTTATCATTTCCGGGTGAAAGTGTGCGTACTTCACGATTTGCTAACATTTTTGTAAAGTCTGATAATCACTCGGAACCATTAAAATTTGGTTCCACGAAAAAAGAAGATTTAAAGGATTTTGAAAAAATGTTAGAATGTGTGTGCGTACAGCACGAGATCGATCACTTGAATGGATTAACAATGTTTGATAGAGAAGTTGAAAAAGGGTTTGATATATGAAAATATTACTAACGATACTATTATTCTTAAATTTATATGGCTGCGGCACTATCGAGTGGGCTAAAAGTGCATATAAAGTTAACATGAAGGATGCGCAAGCTAGTTGTAAAACAGATGAAATTTATAAGCTAGCGCCATTTAGAACAACTAGTTTCGCTGTTTTGCGTTTTGATGAGTGCTTAGGAATTAATGACTTATTTATGGTGCTATGGGGCGGCGACGATGGCGAGTACAACAGTGCTTTAGCAGATCTGCTTATGTTAGAGTATTTACGTCTTCATAACACTGACAACGATAATAATAACCAGCTGGGATACATATACTTAAAAACTGAAGAGCCGAAGGAAGGAATATACGCTCGATTTTGGCAATTTAAGAAGATTATCGTTGAAGAGTCCGAAGAATAACAAGTGACTAAAACATCTAAAAGGAAAACGAAGAAAAAAGAAATTTCGCAGCCCGCCGAAGAATCTAACGGTAATCTTGATTTAATACCAAAAGAACCGCCAAAATTAGCTCCGCAAGGAATTAGAACATTTACTGTTTGTCGACAACAGGATACTACTGGAGTTTCCGGCGATGGAGTAATTATCGAAGGAGTGCTTTTAGGCACAGGACAGTGCATAGTTCATTGGCTTTTCCCTCCACCGCGCGGTGGAGTGGCAATATTTGATTCGATGGAAGATTTTCTTAAAGTACACGTTCTTCCCCATCCCGAAAATGAAACTATTATAACATACCAGGATGCTAGGCAAGAAGTTTTCGGCGGCCGCCGCGGCGGCCCCATGGGAGAATAAAACGTTCCCAACAATATAGAATAGGAGTTCAGATGCAATTTGAGAATGCAGATAAGGTAATAGAAGTTGTTCTGCAGGAAGTAATGTTTTCTAATGATCGTGAGGTAACCCTATCTCTTATTGTTGGGCAGTTGAGAAATAAAGTAGATATTAAGTGGACAGTTTCTGTAGCTGGCACAACGCAAAAACCAGTCACTTTTTTTGACAGTTATGAAAGTGCTTGGGAAGAATTAAAAAGACGGTGTGGAGAATGCTCTCTCGGCGGTCTCAAAATGATTCGAAATAAAAAACATGGTGAAATAAAAGGTTCATACGGCGCTCAACCTAAAACTTCTGGTTTTGTAGTGAGGAAAGAACCAATAGTTGAACAAGAAACTGAGGCTAAATTTAAAGAGCCAACAGTTAGATTGGAGAGTATTAATAGATGAAATTTGATATCGACGATAAACAACTTAGAGAAGCAGCGAAATCAATGTCTATGGTAACCGCACTTATTGAAGCCAGCGATTGGGATGAGACGAGAGCTTTGACTATTTTTAAGCAAGCTTTCGATGCGCTTATTAATCTTTACGAATATAACGAATATGACAATTCACTCATCCAGAACAAAAATGATTACGAAAGATTAATGAGAGAAAACATCAAATTACAAATTACTGATCGAGAATTTGAAGCAGTTCTAGATTTGATTGACGACAAAGTGAAAGAAAAGGCTAAACAACAGTCCGACCGGTGCGATAACAATTAGGCGGAAAGGGCATTTTTAAACTCAACTTCACTAGTTACAAGTAGGGATGATAGACAAAAATTGTAGGTTTTTAATTTTTGCATTGATACTGCTTAATCAAGCATGTTCTTGCACCTCTCTATTTGGTGAGAAAATTGCAGACTATTTTCCTGATACAACCTGCCGACAAGACAATCCCAACGCAGAGTTTGATGAAACAATCATTGAAATTTGTGATGGAATTGATAACAATTGTGATTGTTTAGAAAAACCAATATCAAAACAGGATACCAACGGTGACACGGTTCTGTGTGGAATTGGCGACGAAGGTGTCGATGATAATTGCGCATGTTATCCAACAACAACTAGTTTACGAGAAAGAAGATGTTGGCTTGATGAGGAAGGAAGGGAATTAGGAAGTTTAGAAAACCATTCTAGTCAAGTTGAAAGATTGTTTGGCGAATGTGAATACGGAAAACAAGTCTGCTACCAATTGGAGGGTGGCGGTTCTGAATGGGGGATATGGGATCGAGGCCCGGATACGGTTGGTGGCACAACTGATGACGTGTGGATTAAAGACGGCTGTATAGGCGCTGTGGGCCCACATACCGAACTTTGCGATGGGTTGGATAATAATTGTGACCAACGCGTCGATGAGGGCTTAAAGCGGATGTGCTGGTCCGGACCGGCAAAAGCTGACGGTACTCCTCAAGACTGGATCGTTCTGCATGATTCCTCCGTAAGTTCGTTCACTCCGTGTAAAACTGGAATAGAGTTGTGCCAAAGTGGAATTTGGTCTGGTTGCATGCATGAAGTACTACCTTCGCCAGAAATTTGCGACGGTCTGGACAACGACTGCGATGGTGAGGTCGATGATCATCCACAGTATGAAGGCGACAACTGTGGACTGACCGACGATGGCATATGTTCTTATGGCGCACTACAATGTACTGGAGCAGATCTAGTATGCAATGGGGCCTTGTTGCCAGAAAACGAAGTCTGCGACGGCGTTGACAATGACTGTGACGGAGATTTAGATGAGGATTTATTTCAGCCTTGCGAAACTGTTTGTGGCTCTGGAATAGAAAGTTGTTATAATGGTCGGTGGGTCAATTGTTCCGCTAGAGAACCGGCTGAGGAGATCTGTGACGCATTTGACAATGACTGCGATGGTTTGGTTGATGAGGGTTTGGAATGCTCGTGCCCTCCAGAGTTTCTCGGAATGCTTTTGCCATGTCAAAGCAATCCACAATTGGTATGCGGCGCAGGTTTTATGGAATGTGTCTGTAACAATGAAGACTGCACGGAGACGGCGTTTACAGAATGTCAGGCATTGTGTGCTTATGAGCCACAAATTCAAGAAGAGTGTGATCCAACACTAGGTCAACCGGAAGAAGAGAGATGCAATGCATGGGATGATGATTGCGATGATATGATTGATGAAGGTTTGTTTACTGGTTGTTACACTGGCCCGGCCGGAACTGCAAATATTGGTGAATGCTCGCCAGGACATTTAACCTGTTTTGTAGGAAGATGGGGAAATCAATCTGACGCCGGAATTTTTATTGATGACTTATGTTTAGAACAAAGTCTTCCTGCTGAAGAAGTGTGTGACGAATTAGATAACGATTGTGATGGCGAGGTTGACGAAGAACTAGACAGCCATGAAAAAGTTGATATGGTTTTTGTGATTGATAGAAGCGGCTCGATGTGCGATAAAATTAACGCCTTAAGACAAGGAATTCAACCGTATGTATTGGAATTCGCCAACACAGAACATAAATTTGCCATTGTGAATGTCCCATCCAGCGCTAATGCTGATACGCGCGAGGCTGCGAATATACAAGTTAATCTAGTTCCAGCTTTAGATTTTGCGCAAGCTTTAGCTGGGCTTGGATGCGATCTGTGGAATATTGAACCGCAGTATGACGCAGTTGAGTCAATAGCTACTGGTGGTTTACCGCTTAACTTTAGAGAAGACGCGTGGCCGATGATTATTGTTATGACAGATGAACAGGCACAAACAATTAGAAATTTAGACGCAGACGACGTAAGAGCCTCAGTTGATCCCTGCACAATAGGAAATTGCGAGGCTGATGATAAGCTAGAAGTATTTGCGATTACCCAAGATTCTTGGCACCGACAGTGGTGCTCGCCGGCGGATATTGCAAAAGAATGTTACAACTTATATCCTCGTATCAATGCCGCAACGATTAAAGGGTACTTGGATGACATATTCACAGATGTGTGCAGATAACAACGGAGGGCAAAATGTATGAGGAAAATAGCATTGACAGTATTTCTAGCCGCGCTTTCTTGCGCACATGAGCCAAACCAAACTGTTATAAAGAAAATATATAGTGGAGACACGATCATTAACAACGTACATGACGTGGGAAGTCACGACCCTGTTTTCCGCTCGGTTGTAAATATACTTAACATAAAGAAGAGATACAGAGGTTCAGCTTTCGTAGTTAAAAATCTTAATGATGATAGTTACGCACTGACTGCTCAACATTTGTGTTTAAAGAAGGGCACTAAATTTTTAATTCATCCAACGCCCAACGAAGATAATAGCAGAGAAGAATATTATGCGAAGGCTGTTTATGTCGACGAAGAGAACGACGTTTGTTTAATAAAAATATATGACACCAAAAAAGGATTTGTGGAAATGAAATTTTCCGATGTGGCTCCCAAAATCGGTGAGAGAGTAATGACAATCGGATCTTCGGTAGGTGTGTTCCCCACGAAATCTGACGGCTATGTGATTGGCTATGACTTATTGGGGGAGGAATCGGTACCTCGCCAGGAAGGAGAGCCAGCTAAAAGATTAATGACTTCATTACCGGTTGCCGGCGGTAATTCCGGCGGCCCAGTTTATAATAATAATTTTGAAGTTGTTGGAATGTTGGTCGGTGTACACCCAGAATACAACCATTCTTCCATGTCTATTCACGTAGAAACTTTGAAAGTCCACTTTGATAAATACTTTAGCGAAAACAAAAACGGCAAATAAGAATAAATTTGTTTTTCACTTAGACAAAACTAATTATATGTATGGATAAATTTATTAACAGTTGGCGGCAACACCTTAACGAAAGAGTGGCTGGTAAAGCTGAATATCAATCACACCAGATAATGATGAAATGTAAAACCACCAAAGGTGTTGGTGGCGATAAATATGAAATATTGGGTCAAATACGCTCTATTCCTGGGGTGACAATTGTTTCTTATGTTCCGGGGACAGGTAGAGAAGACGCATCACACTATTATGATATAGTGAAAGTTAAATTTTGTTGTACTACTCCAGTTAGAATGTCACCACGTTCCTTTGTCAGAAGAATTTTAAGAGGTGAAATGAATAGAATTCCAGGGTTGACAGTGCAGAGAATTGTCGGACAAATTGAAGCGATACCGTTATAATTATGACTAAAAACGAACTAATTAATGAAAGATGGAAGGCATTCTTCCAAGAGAGATACGATCCAGACAACATGGATGTATCGAGCTTTAAATTCCAGACAGAATTACATCCCAAAATTTGGATGAGACAGGGGCAGTTAGATCCCGAAATTAGAACTCGCTTATTAAAAATTGCTAATGATTTTTTTAAAAGTTTAAAACTTCCGAATGTCAATATCATCGATGTTAACTTCACAGGTTCGTTGGCTAACTATAATTGGTCAAATTATTCCGATATTGATTTACACATAGTTGTTGATTTTAAACAAGTTGATGAAAATATTAAGTTGGTTAAAGACTTCTTTAACTCCAAAAAAGCTGACTGGAACAACCTTCATAACATTGAAATATTTGGCTTCGAAGTCGAAGTTTATATTCAGGATGCTAATGAGCCACACGTTTCTACTGGGATTTATTCTTTAATGAACAACCAGTGGACGGAAAGACCTGACCCAAAACAACCAGATATTGATTGGCAACAAGTGAAAGTTAAGGCAGCTTCAGTTGTTGATCAGATTGATCGTGCTCAAGAACAATATTACACTGATGATTTTGACGGCGCATATGCAATTGCATCGCAATTGCGAGACAAAGTTAAAAAATTAAGAAAATGTGGCCTCGAAAGTGCGCAGGCGGAGAACTCAGTCGAGAATCTTGCTTTTAAAGTTTTAAGAAGGAATGGTTACCTAAAAAAGCTTCTCACTTTAAGAATCAACTCATACGACAAAATAATGTCCGTCGATGACAAACAAGATAAAAGGTTAGGGACAACTGTTTACGAACAAACAGAACCGTATCAACGAAAAGCTAGAGCAAAGCACAAAAGAAATAGATTGACAACAAAAGGAAAGAAAGTAAAAGAGCCACCTTATGTAATAAGTCCCCCGAGTCGCCGGGGAAAAAGTGCGCCTCCTCTAGGAGAATCTGAAGAACTTTTAACAGAAGCTACTCCGAAGGCGCTTAAAAGCATATACACAGGCCCGAAATATGCGGATAAACCTCAGCTAGCCAAATCGATGATTAAAGCGATAGACGCCTTCAGTGAAGAAGACAAGGTGCCAAATAAATATCTTGGATATATTGTTAAAAAATGGCAAGAATACACTGAAGAAAATGAAGAATTTCTTGCACCAGGGGAAATTCTTCACCAAGAAATAGAAGAGGATAGAAAAAGCTTTGCCAATCTCGTTAAACGATATGATCAAGTTTTGCGAGCTGGTAAAGTTAAAATTGCTAAGGAGAGTGGTTTTTATGATATAATATATCGGAGGTGGCAAACGTGGATTGAGGATCCGAGTTTCTACAAAACAGAGGGTAGAAAAAGCCACGTAAATGTTTTTGATATAACATCGTTTATGAAAGCAGCTTTGTGGGAATTGGAAGAAGTTGTTGATATAGCTGAAGAAACCAAAACTAAAACTGAAATGAAGAATATTGAATCCGAGAAGACGGAGTTTATATATCAAGATGAAACATATGAAATTCGGGCACCAAAAACTCACGAAGCTTCATGTGTAATCGGGACGAGAGCATGGTGTATTTCAATGGGAAGTCCAGATCAGTGGGATGCTCATGTTGAACAAGGTATATTTTTTGTATTTGTAAAAAATCACACGTTAAAGCCCATTCCACAAGAACCAAAAATTGATTCTTCTTTAATAGCGGTTGGTTTTAAAAAAGATGATCCAAATTTCATATTAGTACACGACGCCCAAAATCGATTAATCGAGGGAGAAGATATTAAGAGGCTTGTGGGTTATTCTTCTTGGATGCCGATTGTACAAAAGTGGGCAAGCGAAAAGACCAAATCTCCAATAATTAAAGTTGGAGATTTGGTTGAGATAGCTCGTGTCGGCAAGGCCGACCGATATTCCAGTTTGTTGGGATTGTGGGCGGTTGTAGAGGATATTGATTATGACCCCACTTCTTCCAACGAAGATTATATAACTATTAAGTGGGCTGCTACTCCTGGCCGCTGGCGGCAATGGGGTTTGGAAAATGTAAAAAAGAATGACGATTCTCGTACGAGGAATAACAATTTTTTCCGTGATCAGTTGGAGTTAATTATGGGGAGAGATGAATTCGAAAAAAATTATGGTGCCGCCGAAGGTGAGCCAATTGTATTAGAACCTGAAGATGACGACGGAGATTATGATTTGCAAGAATCTAAACTTAATTACCGGAGCCCAAGATGGAGTTGGGTAACAAGATGAAGCTTGATTTGAAAACATTAATTGGCTTGCTCACGCTAGCGGCAACTTTAGGTGGGTTTTATTACACAACTCAATCTAGATTAGATAATCTAGAGAAGAGCGTAGAACAAATTGAGCGGCGAGTTAATGGGCTTAAACGTCAAATTGCAAAGGAAAAACGCAAGTGAAACTTCAATTTAAAAATTGGCGCAATTGTGTATTTGTAGGAATGATGTTTATAATTTCTGCGTGCTGGTCAGAAGGACGGCAATCAGAACAATCATCAGTCGGTATTAATAATTTTGCTACATCTTCTGTTGACTTTGACGCAGATATAGGCGTCGAAGAAGATATAATTGCAACACAAGATATAAACTGTCCAAATAGAGATAATACGGCCGGCCTCAGTGTTGGAAGCACATTTCTTTCTGTTCAATTTCCGAATGCAGAATGGGAACCGGTTAGTATTAAAAGTCTTTGTGGCAGCAAAGCAATTCTAGTTATATCAGCAACTGAATGGTGTACTGCATGCCTCACAGAGTTTGATTATTTGGCAATGATATCATCAGACTGGAAAGACAGGGGTGGAGAAGTATATTATACTTTATTTGAGGACGGAGCTAGGCAGCCAGCATCTCAAGACACTTTAAAGAGATTTGAAGAATACATGCTTGGGACATATGGAAGCATACCATTTCGTGTGTTGGCCGATCCAGCCTCTACTTTGCCTAGATCTATCGGTACAGATAGTGTAACTTTGCCTATATCATGGTTATTAAATGAGGAGATGGAAATTTTAGAATATGCAGAAGGAACAAATGCTGTAATAATAACTAACTGGATGGAAAGTTTACTTTAACATGAAGCGTTTATTTGAAAATTGGAATCAATTTCTAAATGAAGAATCTGAGCTTTCTGAAATGGCTACCGCTTGGAAAGAACGTGGTTTAAAAGGCCCCTACAAGCTTGAAACAGGGGAAATGGGTGGTGCTTTAGATGTGTTGGAGCAGTACGTTACACCAGATGATCAGAGACCAACTCATTTCATTCACTTTGGAAGTGTCAAAGAAGAAGCAGTCGATCCGGTTTTGAAGCCTATGAGTGCCTTGAGTACAGTCCCTGGAACCAAGGATTTTGGCACAGTTAAACCAGATCCCAAATTGGGGCCCGCCAAGTACGTTCCCGCTGAACTACGCCAATCAAAACGTGGCGCTCAATTTAAGTTTGGCGTGAACCCCAGATCTAAATTCAATACTCCAATCGGTATTTATTCTTACCCGCTCAGTGAAACGATATATAACCAACTAAAAACGGGTCAACTGCCGTTCGCGGCCGAAAGTCCATTTATAATGTTGTTCAAACCAACTACAGATCTTCCTGTAATTTATACTTCTGAGGATGTCCCTGATGATGAATACGGTGATTATGTTGCAAAGTTATTTTCACAAGAAACGATTGATAATGAACAAGCCGTCCAATTAATGAAAATTGGTGACTCTTTTGCTGCAAAAAAAAATCTTGAATATAAAAAATATTTAGAAAAGCAAGATCTTCTCGACCGCATGGGGGTATCTTATTTGATTCAAGGCCAAGAAGAAATGGAAGAAAAGGCTTTAACTCAAACACCTTGGCATCCTCGTGATTTACCAATTGTTAGAGACGCGGAGCACGAATCAGATCAACATTTAGCAGATACAATGCGCGGTGTAGTTAAAAAAACTAATATTGGATATATTTGGAATTTGGCTAGGAATGCTGCCGATTTAGATTCAAAAAGATGGAGCGCTATTCTTAGAAAAATAGGTATCGGTGGTATTGTTGATGATAAGGGCGCTGGTTTTATTCACTCGTTCGAGCCTGAACAAGCAGTTTTCTTCGCGACAAGAGAAGGCCCAGAAAAAAATCTTGAATTAGTCAAAGTATTTCCGAATACTTTGGCTCCCAAAAAAATAGAGAAACGAGAAACTTGGGAAGAAAAGAAAGAGCTTATTATGTCTTTGAGGAAAATTGCGAAAGAGATGGACATTAGAACTATAGTTCGAAAACATGCTGGAGGCAATGCAGATATATTGCTTTCATATCTTGGAAAGGAATTTAATGATTTAAGAACTTTTATGGTTTGGAATTATTTAAAAACTCTTCCATGGGAGCAAACGACAGAAACCGATCAAGAAATGATGTTGAAGGTGGTTAAAGAAGAACA
>CEPX01198175.1_pt1 | contig 10284 bp, 11 predicted proteins | sample 361361 | NCBI WGS metagenome assembly CEPX01 (sample SAMEA2619974, study PRJEB7988) | marine metagenome | biome: marine biome (ENVO:00000447); feature: mesopelagic zone (ENVO:00000213) & marine oxygen minimum zone (ENVO:01000065); material: "saline water (ENVO:00002010), including plankton...
TGAACCACAAACAAAATTCCAGAGATGTGAGAAGTGCGAACATACTTGGAGAGATTATGATTAATTCGAGGGACTGAGCAAAGCGAATGTCCCTCAAGGTGCCAACTGACTTATCAGTTGTTATGATTGATTCTATTATTGATATCTAAACCTAAGCTTTATAAAGAAGTCACTTCTTCTTAATTAACAATTGTTAAGTCAAGAATCATGTTAGACACTTTTTTAATCACTTCACGGGAAACTTTAGAAGCATCTCTAGTAATAGGAATAGTATTAAGCTATCTTTCTAAGACTGACAATAATAAATACAAAAAAAGCGTTTATTATGGAATAGGGTTGGGAATCTTAGCAAGTATTCTTGCTGCATTTATATTCAACCATGTTGCTGGTGGTTTTTCAGGCCGATCAGAACAAATTTTTGAAGGAGTTACAATGCTTTTAGGAGCATTCCTACTATCTACAATGATACTATGGATGATGAAACAACGCCATATAGCAAATGAAATAGAAAAAAGAGTTCATAAGCATATCTCAAAACCACAACCAATGTTCTCTTATCTGGGAATATTCTTAATAATTTTCATTGCTATTATCAGAGAAGGGGTTGAAACAGTTATCTTCCTTAATGCAATAAAATTTGCAGATGGAATTAATTTATTGGGAGGATTAATTGGAATTTTTGTAGCAATCCTTATCGGTTATTTATTTTTTATGAGTACCAAAAAAATAAATCTAAAAAAATTATTCAAGGTAAGCAGCATATTATTAATTTTGTTCGCTGCTGGCTTAGTTGCACATGGAGTACATGAATTAGAAGAAGCTAAAATTCTGAATCCAATTATTTATCCGTTATATGATATCAATCCAGAAATAAATATCGATGGCTCTTATCCAGTTTTACATGAAAAAGGACTAATAGGATCATTCCTGAAAGGTCTTTTTGGATATAATGGTAATCCTTCACTCTTGGAAGTAATTTCTTACCTCTTTTATTTAGCTGCAATAACATTCATTTATTATGGGGTTAATATCTTAAAAATTCCAAGACAACATAATCTATAAAAGGAACTAGTTCATAAATATCAAAATGTACCAAAAAAAAAGTATTTTTAGGAATTTATTAGTATTCAGTTTATTTTTATTTATTGCATGTACTTCTCAAGAGTTATCTCAACAAACCTCAACCGAGACAAACATAAAGGTTAATGAACCTCCCACGACAACAGTAGCTCAAAGTCCAGATTATCTCGGTACAACCTTATCTGGTACAACAACCCCTTACTTGGATTTTAATATTCAAGATTATGAAAAGGCATTACAAGAAAATAAAATAATATTCTTAAATTTTTATGCAGATTGGTGTCCAACTTGCAGGAGAGAACAACCAGGTATATTCTCTGCATTCTACAAATTAGACAATCCAAATATTATAGGTTTCAGAATAAATTACAAAGATTCTTACACTGATGAAGACGAAATAGATCTAGCAAGGAAGTATGGCATCACATATCAACATACAAAAGTAATCCTGAAAGATGGAGAAGTAATTAAAAAAGAACTAAGCCAATGGGGAGAAGAGAAAACAATTAACGAACTTTCCACCTTAGAATAAAATGAAATACAAAAAATTTGTCATAACTGGAATCTTAATCATAGCAATTATCATAGCAATAATAGTTTTAGAAAGTATGAGGGTAAAAGTTCCTCAAGGCAACAACGACATTTCTTCCACTAACTTAAAAAAAGGAGAATATCCATTAGCACCAGAATTAGTTGGAACTCAAAAATGGATTAATTCAGAACCTCTAAAAATCCAAGACCTTAAGGGGAAAGTTGTACTTATAGACTTCTGGACATACACTTGCATAAATTGTATCCGCACTCTACCTTACCTAACTGCATGGGATGAAAAATATAAAGATAAAGGTCTAGTTATAATAGGAGTCCACACGCCAGAGTTTCAATTTGAAAAAAAGATAGAAAATGTTCAACAATCAGTAACTAAACATAATATCAAATACCCAGTTGTACAAGACAATAACTTCGCAACATGGTCTGCCTATGCTAACAGATACTGGCCACATAAATATCTTATCGACTCAGAAGGTTACATCAGATATGATCATATCGGAGAAGGTGGATATGAAGAAACAGAATCAAAAATAAAAGAATTATTGGGAGAAATTAACTCAGACATTGACGATTCAACAATAGATGTCTCAAAGATTAATGTAGATCATGCAGAAATTGGAACACCTGAAATATATTTAGGCTATAAACTTCACCGTGGCAACTTCGGAAATCCAGAAGGAATTACTCCCAATGAAATTGTAGAGTATATCCAACCATCTAGAATTTCTCCAAACAATGTTTATCTCGATGGAACTTGGAAAAGCAACGAGGGAAATATGGAACTTGTAAGTGAAGATGGATCTATCCTTTTGATTTACAAAGCCAAGGTTCTAAATATTGTTGCAGGGTCTGAACAAGAATCTGAATTATTTGTATCGCTAAATAACGAATTTCTAAATCAATCAATTTCCGGAGATGACACAAAAATAATTGATGGGAAAAGCATTTCAACAATTAAAGAATCTAAATTATATAATCTTGTAGACGGTCCAGATTACGAACTCAAAGTTCTATCAATTGACATATTTGGACCAGGATTTAAGCTATATACATTTACATTCGGATAAAAAAAAGAATTAAGTTTTGTTGTAAATCATCGCAACAATTATTGCAATAAACCCAACAAAAATATAACTAACACTTGTGTGCCATCTAAATATGTCTGAGACTAACTCTCCTAATCCTAACAGAACCATAATAACTCCACCCATTAAAACAACAAATGCACCAAGAAGCTTTCTAATCTTTTGTTTAAGATGAGTTATATCTTTTAACCATCCGCCTAATCTTTGGACTTCCTCTTCAATAAATTTTACAACTAAAGCCCATAATTTCTCCTTATAATCAGAAAAAAGTTGTTTAGCAATCCGTTTTGCTGCTGATTTTTTATCCTTTACCAAAATTACCACCCTCTTTTTTTAATAAACTACTTATTGTCAAAGTTCTTTATAAGTTTTTTGCATTAGCAACGCATCTTCTTCAATATTTGGACTTTCACAGATCAAAACACCTTTAACATTAAAATCCTTCAACACTTTCAATAATTCCTTAAAATTAAAGTCAGATTCTCTTAATTTTAAATGATTCCTCTCTCCTTTGGGCCCATACTCAATTCCTGCAACATGTATGTGCATATTATCTAAACCCTTTTTTCCTAACTTTTTCTCAACAAGATTTAACATTTCATAAAAATCTTGATATGAGTTATGTTTTCCAATAGATCTCGCATAAATATGTGAAAAATCAATACAAGGCATTACATTATCAAACTCACAACTAAGACTCAATAATTCATTTAAATCTCCAAATTGAGTTGCTTTCCCAGTAGTTTCAGGTCTTAACCAGATATTATTTCCTTTTTCTTTTAATTCTTCAACAATATATTTCAAATTCTCTTTTATTGTATTGTAAACTTTTTTTGGTTCTTCTTTCATATAGAATCCAGGATGGAAACAAACACTCCAAGCACCGCAAAGATTAGCAACTTTTGCCGAGTTTAGGATTCTCTGTTGACTTGCCTTAACTTTCTCATCTTCATTAGAATTTAAATTAATAAAATACGGAGCATGACAAGTCAAAACAACATTATTTTCTTTTGCCACTTCCATTACATCAGGAGCTTTCTCCTCTGATATATTCACACTCCTGACAAACTCAAGTTCCATAGCACCTAAGCCAAGATTTTTAACTTCAGATATTCCATTGATTGTTGATCTTTTTTCTGTGTTTAAGGGAATTCCTGCTGTTCCAAAGATTAATTCTTTCATTATTTGAGGAATATTGTTCTTTTATTTATTATTTATTATTACAATTTTATGAAGAAAACAACAAGTTATATAAATCTCCTAGCCTCCTAAAATTAAGGTATTCATGTCAAGAAACAGAACCGTCATCCCAAAAGCAACTGTTGCAAGGATATTATCCAATGCAGGAGCAAAAAGAATATCCGATGATGCTGTTGACACATTCACAGAAGTTCTTACAGAACTTGCCACAAAAATATCAACAAAAGCGATAGATATGGCAAAACATAGCGGAAGAAAAACAGTAAATGATAAAGATATCAAACTAGCCGCAAAAACCCATTGATTAAATTCCAAAAATTTAATAATAGATTTCTAATCCATATATTTTAATGGGCCGGTAGTTAAATCTGGCATAACGCTCGGCTGGCAGCCGAGAGGCTCCGGGTTCAAAACATTGTGAAAGTCCCGGCCGGTCCATACTTCAATCTACTAAGAATTAAAATCAAAAAATTTAAAGAAATAAAATTATCTCAATAAAATCATAGCTAAGATAAAACCTGCAATTATTCCCATAATTAATCCATGGATCAATTCTTTTGTTCCATATTCAGTTTCTTCTAATTTATTTATTGCCTGAATTAACTTTGCATTATTTTTCTTTTTCATAATAGTCACCTTTTTTTACCTGGAATGGTACCTTTTAATTCAATCTTACCTAATACCCAAAGCAATCCTGCTGACCCATAAAATACCGGGAACAAGATAAATTCCTTAGAACTCAGTAAATATTCAACAGAATTATAGAATATAGGTCTTATTGCAGCCCAAAATGTTATATACAATCCAATTCCAAAAGATGTAGCAGCTGCAAAAATCATTAATAATCCAATTACTTCATGCCTCTTTAAATTATGCTTCATATTACTTCTTTTAGATGTATTATATTTAAATATTTCGAAATTAGCGTTTTTTATTAACCAACCACTCACAAATTTTTAGGTTTTTTACCAACTGACTTGAACTTATTGATTATTAAAACAATCTCTTCATCAATTGGATCCGACCATTTATTTCTATGATATTCCATAACAATCTCATAGATAAAAGTGATAAAACCTCCAACATAAAAAAATATAGATAATATCAATAAAATAAACATAACAAACGCAATAATAACATGAGGTCCTACTGCCAGACTAGTAATTTCAGTCAATAAATAAGTGGCAGTACTCTTAAAAAAATTAAAGAAATATACTCCATAAAACACAAGCCCAAATATTAAAGATAAAGAAAAAAGCTCTTTTCTAATACTTTTATTCTTGCTAATTATAAAAACTAAAACCCCAATAACTACTGAAATAATTGCAGTTAAGGAAACCTGAGCCATAACATCTTGAACAAAAAAACCTATAACAGATCCAGAAGTTAAAATAGATCTCGTACTTATATCTACGCCGACAAATAAATTATTAATCCCTTTTAATATATATGATGGCATCAAAACATATGCAGTCATTGCAGAGTATATTAATGGCAATAAGATTCGTCTCATATGAAAATTTTTATGGGTAAAAATCTTAAACCATGCAACTAATGGTATGAGTAAAAATAACACCATCGACAATCCATTTAGGAAATAAACTAAAATCAAGAATATAAATTGATATCCAGATTTAAAACCACCTTGTTTTTCAATATCTGAGTTATAAATATCAACAAAACTTCTATGAGCCTCAGCCTCTCTAAGATACGCTTCTTCGCCTCCAACTTGCTTAGCAGCCTCTAGAATTCCTTCCAAATAGACATTTTCCTTGCCGACAGAATATGAGTATGCATAAACTCCTAAATCTGTAAAAGCATGAAGAATAAGCAATCCAGATATTGCCAATGGCAATGTTTTTTTATAATGCAATAAACTAATGAATTTTGCATAGAGGTGTTCAACTCTCTCCCCAATCTTGAATACAAAATTATTTTTATGGAATTTTTCATAGTGTTTTGTAATTCTAGTAAAATAAAATATTATTCCCACTAAAATAATAGGATCATCTAATACAAATTCAAGCCATTCCAAAATAGTGTTATACACAAAGAAGTAGAATCCAATCAAAGTACCAAATATCAAAATGAATTTGATCAACTTCCTCCTATTTCCTAATTCTTTACTGATGGCATAAATAAAGCTAGGGTGGGTTACACCAAGTTTTATCGTTAAATATACTGAAATAAAAAATAAACCAGCAATGCCTACATAGAAACTAATAAGTTTTATCGTCAACAAATTGGAAAATATAAAAGAATAAACACCATCTAAAAATCCAAGATAATTGAATGCACCATTTTCAGGAGTAAATAAAATATAGTCTTTAAAAAATAATGAAAAAAAAGATAATACTATCAATAAATTCCCGAATTTGTTTGTCTTCCCTAATAGCAGTGATGTTATATTTAATTTATAAAATAAATATGTGAATAAAACAAAACTAATTGTATGGTCCAACCATTCTAAATCAGCAGATACCTGGAAAAAATAACCCACAATCCCAATAACAATGAATATTCCTAGAAAGAGCTCTAATATCCCAATTTCCAATTTCTTAAAGCCTGATTTTATCTTTCCTATCATTAACTACGTCATTATTTTACTCTTTTTTAAATATTATTATTCAGCACGAATAAAAAAACTTTTAAATACATAAATTCAAGATAAATTATTACCTATAATGGATAAAAAAACGAGGTTAAAATTAGTACTAACTACATTCTTCATACTTTTATTACTTATACCTGCAATTTCATTGGCAAAAAGAGGAGATTCAGGAAATAGTAATAATGGAGATGATGACGATTCAACTAGGCCTGGAATATTAGATGAAATTTTCAAAAAGGATAAGGAAGAAGAACGAAGAAGGGAATCTACAACCACCACTACTTCAACCACTACTTCAACCACTACTTCAACAACAACTTCCACAACCACAACTACTACGCCAACAACAACTACAACAGTTCCAAGAATAGGGGGAATTAGTTCAACAGCCACAACATCAACTACAACAACTACCACCCCCACAACAACCTCTACATCCACTACAACCACAACTGTGCCAAGAACAAGGGGTAGGAGATCCACAACCACAACTGTGCCAAGAGGGAAGGGGAGAAGCTCAACAACCACCTCAACAACCACCTCAACTACAACAACTACAACAATCCCAACTAGCGGTGGAATTTTTGATCAAACAATTTCTCCAGACACTACATCAGGAGGCCTCCTTTCTGGGATATTTAATCTTAATTCAAATGATGACACTGGCGATGATGACGATGACCCAGATGACGACAATATTAAATCAGATTTGGTCTCAGGATTAGGGGATGATGATTCTGATACAGGCCTTGTGGGAGATATATTGGGTACTGATCAACAAGACCCCCTAAGCTCAGATCCAGATGAACCAAATAATCGGAATTCAATTTTACAAAGAATTCTAAATACTGGAAATAGGAACAACCCACCCCCTGGATTAGTGAACGCAAACTCATTACCAGATGCTGCTGGGACAGATACAGATGCCGACGATCAAGATGACATTGATCCTGATGATCTCCAAGATTTACAAGATAATATTGAAGACCTTATTGAAGATACTTTTGATGATATAGATGATGGTTCTGATGATGTTTTAATAGCAATGTTGGATGATGCTATTGAATCAGGAGACGAGGGCCAAATACAAGAAGTAATTGAAGAAATAACTGAAGTTATAGAAGAAGTTGATGAAGATACTTCCAGTGATCTAAAAGATGAACTTAAAGATAAGGAAAAAGAAGTAAAAGATTTATTCAAAGATATATTTGAAGGAAAAGAGGATAAAGAATTAAAGAAGGAATTCAAAGATAAATTCAAATCTGCTTTTGATGAAGAAGATATAGATTTGATAAATGAATTATTCGCTGAACTCTTAGGACTTCAAGTATTAGACACTATAGATAATACAACTGATGATACAGCTATTGGGGATTCCACAACAACAGATAATGAAGAGAAAAAAGAAAAGAAAACTGACAAAGTAAAGGATGAAGTAAAGTTAAAAGTTGTAGAAATTATTCAAGAAGCTGCAACAGGAATAAGTCTAGAAGAAATCCTTCCAGACGCCTTTATTGATGAAATAGACGCAGACTTGCAAGAAGAAATTGATTCTAATCCTGAATTAATTCTAGAAGTAAACTTAGATGAAGGGGATGACGTTTTAGAAGACATAAATGAAAAATCAGTAATCAGTGAAGAAATAGAGGATGCTATTAGATCCCTTCTAGAAAACCCAGTAAACTTTGAAAGTCTACAAACAGAACTAGATAATGTAGATAGCCAGGTAACAACCGAAGAATTAAACAAAAGATTAGAAAAAACAAAAACAGGATATCAAGATGCTATCAAAAATGTCAGAATAGAAAAAGTAGCAAATTTCCATACAAGAATAAATGAAGAGACAGGACAGGAAGAAGATATCACAATAGTAACTGTCAAAATAAAACCAATCAGAACTTTAAGGGGTTTTTCTATTTATGAAAGAATTCCTAAGAGTATAGCAAATTCTGCCGCTGAAATAATATTCTATGATGATAATTTTGAAATTATTGAATCTGACCCTCTTGTTGTATGGAATTTCGCAACAGTTAGCTCAGAAACACAAGTCCATTATGGGGTCAAAGATAAAAAAGCAAAAGAGGAATTAGTCTTAGCAAAAACAATCCCAATAGTTGACATTAAACCACAGGAGCTCAGAGAAGGAATATCTGCAACTAAATCTTCAGGAGGATTATCTAGACTCTTTAATTGGTTGAAAACTATATTTAGTTAATCACCGAAAGATTTTTTAAAGAAAGTCTAAATTCTCTATTAAAATGGATAATTGTATTTTTTGTAAGATTATTGCCGGAGAAATACCTTGTACTAAAGTTTATGAGAATGATAATGTGATTAGTTTCTTAGACATTATGCCAGCCAACAAAGGACACTGCTTAGTTATTCCAAAAAAACATTCTGAAACTTTAATTGAAACAGAAGATGCAATCTTAAATGATATAATCCAAGTAACAAAGAAAGTAGCAAAAGCAATTTCCTTAAGCTTAGGAAATAAAAGCTATAATATTATACAAAATAATGGAAAAGCCTCAGGCCAAGTAGTTAATCACATACACTTCCACATAATTCCAAGATTTGCTAAAGATGGTTTAAAACTATCCCTAGGACATAAAAAATATTCTGGTGATGAAATAACAAAATATGCGGATAAGATAAAGAAATTTTTAGATTAATCTTATAACAAACTTTATAAAACTAAATTATTATCTTAGGTATAATGCCGATGTAGCTCAGCCTGGTTAGAACGCCACATGCATTTTGCAGGCGAAGCTCATATTTGTTGAGCTCTGATCCTAACGGAGATGACTGACTCAATCTGACTGGGCCACGTGGAGCACATTAATGTGCACGTAAAGGTCACGAGTTCAAATCTCGTCATCGGCACTTTTTTTGCCGCGATCGCATAATCTGGCATTGCGCAACCCTGGAAAATTATCCAAGATAGGTTGTTTCCGTATGGATATCCCGGTTCAAATCCGGGTCGCGGCGTTTTTCTATTTAGGAAGAATTTTAGTACCTTCACTTCCTTCTAAAAGTAATCTAAGAATGTCAGTTTTCCTTCCATTTCCAACAAATACAGTTGTTCCTTCAGATGTAGCTACCCTTGCAGCTTCTAATTTTGTTTTAATTCCTCCACTACCTAAAGATGACATCTCTCCATCTTTAACCTCTACATGATTTATATCTTTAATTTCCCTTATAGGGTCAGAACTGCCCGGAATTCCATTATATATGCCATCCACACTAGTCAACAACATCAGAGTATCTGCACCAATGGCCGCAGTTAGTTTAGCCGACATTAAATCATTATCTCCAAAAGCATCTTCAATTTCATCTGTAGCAATAGCATCATTTTCATTGATTACAGGAATAATTCCCAATTCTAATAACTTTTCAATATTATTCTTCATATTGCCATAGGTAGTGCTGTTAGTTAAAGTATTGTAAGTAATCAATACCTGCGCAACCTTCACCTCATAATCCTTGAATAAATCATAATATTTTGCCATCAATATACTTTGACCAACTGAAGCACAAACCTGCCTCATTAAAACATTATCTGGCCTCTTGATTAGTCCGATCTCCCCCATCCCATAACCAATAGCTCCACTTGACACTAAAATAATTTCATAATTTTGAGACTTTAATTTGCAAATTTGATCCACAATATTTGTAATAGTAACTAGGTCAAACCTACCTTTATCATTGGTAATTACATTTGTCCCAATCTTAACGACAATTCTTTTTGATTTCATT
>CEPX01190204.1_pt1 | contig 10282 bp, 16 predicted proteins | sample 361361 | NCBI WGS metagenome assembly CEPX01 (sample SAMEA2619974, study PRJEB7988) | marine metagenome | biome: marine biome (ENVO:00000447); feature: mesopelagic zone (ENVO:00000213) & marine oxygen minimum zone (ENVO:01000065); material: "saline water (ENVO:00002010), including plankton...
TAGAACTAAAACCCGCCGTAGCGTTGATGGCAGCGTTAAGATTAGTTGCGGTATCGCTGTCAACCGCTCCAATCTCAAAATCCACTCCGGTAGTAAAGGTGTGGTCTCCTAAGATCAAAGTGGTAGGCCCAGTGAACGCATTGCTTGCCACGGCGACAGTGACACCTGCTGCTACTGGAATGGATGCGGGGGGCTCCAATAAAAGCATTCCTAAATGGGTGCCGACGCCCGGAGTGTTGCGGTAGCCCGGTGTAGTAGAGGGGCCGCCGCGCCCAATCTGCACAATATTGGCGATGGCGTAGGTTCGCCGGATGGTGACCGGGTTAGAAATAGCCGGATCAGCCCCTCCTGCAAGGTTGGCAATCAGGCTCGTGAATGGGCTTTGGGCCGAAATCAACATGGCAACACCTCTCTAAACAGGGTTTCCCATAGCCGTTCTACCGGCGTTTTAGGATCTCTTGGTAGTCGGCAACCGAAACCAACGGCATGTCTTGGGAGGTAGCGGTTACCCCCATGGGATCCTGACGGCGCTTGGGTGCCCACTTGATCTTCCCCCACTTATCCATGACCCCCTTAGCGGTCATCACTGTAAGGGTCTTGCGGGATTCACCGCTTACCTCGTCAATCCAAAGCCACAGGTCTTCCTCGCCCAATCCTCTGTCGGGGGCACCCTGCAACACCACCCCTCTTTTCTTATCCACCACATAAAGACCGTACCGAGATGCCATCACCTGACGGCCATCAGGTGTGACTTCCCGCGTAACCATCATGGCGGGGCGGCGAACCAGATAATCAGGCCACTTCTCAAACCATTTCTTGTAAAACTCTTTTTTGGGTACTACGCGCACGGTGTCGTCGGGATCAGGACAATTAGGATCAGCGACATGGACATCAAACTCATGCTCTTCGCATGGGGTCACGTCGAAAACCACAGAAGCATGGGACCAATCACGATTTTCGGGGTTCCAAGCAATCATCACGGGATTACCTGCATCAGTCCATTCTTTGAGTTGAAGCACAGTAGAAGGAACCACAAGTGTAGAACGGCATCCGTAGTGTTGAGCCGTAGCTAAGGCGTGTTCCCACTGTGCCCCTTTCATGGGACGAGCGCCCATTACCTTATTGACCTCATCTTCATTTACATCGTAGCCGAGGGCTTGGAGGCACATCGTCATGGACGTAGCCATACACGAATACTGTGTACGTTGGCGCATAGGAGCTACATCAGCCTTGGCGGTACGCGCACCCATTACCGAAACCTCTTAGCCACAAGATCAAAAGCGCCTGTTAGCCCCTCCAATGCTTTGGCTCCTTTCTGAATCTCCTTGTCACGCCTCCGAAGATACTTCAGCCCTGCGTCAATTTCGCCCTGAAGGAATGCCCGCTCCTCTTCCTCTTCGGTGTGGCCCAGTCGGATGAGGTTCATCCCCACTTCCTCATAGACCCCGAGATAGCGGTCATAGGCCCCTTCAAGATTATTGAAGAGACGAACTTGATTGGCTGCGGAAAGCATCATCTCACCGAGGGAGACAGGACCGAGGGCAGCAGTGACCTTTAGCCCTTTAAGAATAGCCTTTCGCTCTGGCGACCCCACAGGAAGGGTCGAAGCCAAGCGGATAAGTCTCTTTCGATTCTCAGGCATCATTTACTCAGGGGGTGGGTTAGCTTGGGAAACTATATTAGGAGCCTATGCTTCCCAGTCAATAGAGGGTATATCGACACCCTCTCGTCAGAATGCTCGGAGACACAATGAGCCGATTTTTCTTAAAGTGCCCCAAATGTGAGTCCACCAACACCGAAATAATCAAAGACCAACGGTGGAGAGTGGGGGTAAATGACCATATTTTTCATTGCCGAACCTGTGGGAAAAGCCTCTATGGGGCACCTGCGGCACAAGAAGTGGAACGCCAACACGATGAGTGGCAAAAGGGAGCGGCAGCGCGGAAGCGTCAAGAAATGGAAATCGCAAGGAGAGCAGAAGCGGAGGCTGAAAAACGTCGTCAGGAAGCGGCTGAAACAGCACGCTTCGTGGCGGCATTGGCCCAGAAGAAAGCCAAAGAAGAACGTAAGCGCAAAGAAGAAGCCGCTAATAATAATTCGTATTGTGGGTGGGTGACCTGCGACAAAGGCCCGAAAAATACCAGAGCCCTATCGCGCCCTAACAGCAAGTATTGTTCTCGGGATTGTTCCAACCGCAATGCTCGCGACCGCCACAAACGACGGACGAGAGCCGCATAGATCAGTAGAACTTGCCGCCCATATGGACTACATCTGGGCGTGCTTTCTTCATCTTCTGAAAGAGCGCCATACTGGTAGGGTTCATAATCCTGCCCCATCGCACGGCTGCTCCTTTAGGAACCTTCTTTTTGTAGAACTCTTTGAGAAGTTGGGTGGCGAGACCCTTTCCTCTGTGGTCTGAACGGGTGATCACCAGATGAAGATACAGGTCTCTCCCACCCCCGCCGTAGTCGATGTAAGCGATGTCACAGGGGTCAGTGACTCCACGGCTTTCCAGCACCGGCTTCTTTAGACGCTTGTGGGTTCGGTCACTCCAACGACGGTACTCATCAGTGAAGAGGTACTCGCGTTTTGCGGGAGGGTCTGCCTTAGAGTCACACAGAGAGAACCTGCGGGCATAATCCACACGGGGTGACTTCTCATCCCGAAAGGTGGTGCGAGCCATCCGGTAACGGCTGGCAACTCTAATGGCAGAAGGCGCGGTCAAGGGTAGTGTCCTCTGTGTGCCTTAGCGTATAGACACACTCTCGATGGGAGGCAGGAATGGCTGAATACTGGGTCTACGTCATTCAATCGCTGGAACGCAGGGTGGGAAAACGAGGTCGTCCGTTGCCTGGGTTCCATTATGTCGGATGTACCACAGACATAGAACGCAGGCTGCGTCAGCACAACGGTGAACTCAAAGGAGGAGGCAAGTACACCAGCAAACACCGTCCGTGGGTTCTACGGGCGGTTTATGGTCCCTATGAAGGTCGTTCCAACGCCATGAAAGCAGAGTACGCCCTCAAGCACAGCAAGCGTGGCACAGCCAGGACCAAGTGGGCCAAGTCAGATTCCAAATGGTGTCGTGGGCTGGGTCCGAAAGATCCGAGGGTTGGTTGATTCGACCATTTTGAGAGACCGTAACTTTTTTTACGGTTTCGCAAGAATTGTTGAGAAACCCAAAAGCCATGTCCGCGCCAAATTCAGGTGTTTGAGAAAAGGGGCATTTCAGACGCCAAGATCACGCCGGATCAAAGAAATAGGGGGAAAAAATGATTCCACGCCCTAAACGCTGCAATTATCTTCGACCACACCAAAGCTCACGAGACGCAGTACGAGGCATTTGGCGGACATGAGTTTTTTAGTCTTTACAAACAGCAGACAAACTCACTCTTCCCCAGGGGCGTCGGGAGTTGCTTCTTGAATCTGCTCTACAATGTCCTGAGATACCCCCGGAGAGAACTTAGCGATCATCGCTATCAGGTGGCCTCGGATGGTTTCGTCTACCTTTTCAACCGTCAGATCCTGGGGGGCACTGCCCTGAGACATAATGGTAATGGCTGTGGTGTAGGCTTCCCGTCGAAGTGTCTCAATCAAGAGGGCATGGGAAGTCTGAATAAGACCGCCTGAAGGCCATTCTTGGAGGCGTTTCAAATCTCCGGGCGTGCTTGGGCGGTGCGATGAATACACTGCATCGTCCGAGAGTCTGCGACGAACCTCAACCAGAAGGCTCACAGTTTCAAAGGCATCGTTCGGTTGCGGTGTTTCAGTAGCCATGCGGCCACTCTACCCCTAAGAAACCTGTTCCAACCACGCGGCCATACGCTGCCGATTCTTTTTCACAGCTTTCTCGGCAACCGGGTCTTCTGACTGGATCACGAACCTGTTGAGAGTAGACACTGCTGCCCCTCCGGGTTCTTTGGCAATCTCTATCGGAAGGGGGGGAGCCTCTTCCGCTTGCTCAATGGCTTTTTTTTCAGGAATATCAAGTTCCGGTGCCTTTTCCTCGACTACCGCAACATCATTAGAAATGGCGTTGGTGGCAGCAAACTCGGCCACCTCTTTCTTTTCAGGGTTGTCGAAGAAATACTTGGCCCCCGGACCTTCATTGGCTCTACGTCCGTCCTTCAATACAATCTCCAGAGTTACCCACTCGTCCGCGTAGTCCATGCTCACCGAGAAGGCATCCTTGCCAAACTCCTTCACCACGGCTCGCCCGACCCTCCGGGCTTCATCGAAGTCTGCCTTCCCCGGCACCTCCTCGCCTACATCGCCGCTCTCGCGGGTGGCGAGGCTCAAGCTCCGCTGGTCCTTGTCGTCCACATCCATGTATGTGCGAAGTCTCTTCACGAACCGCTCCACATCAGCGATGGTGTGGCCAGAGGCTTTCTTACCTGGAGGTTTGGCAAGAGCTTGCTGAAGTAAGTAAGTATTGCTCTCATGGGCATTTGCTGTTGCCATGAGCCAATCATCAAGTCCCAGAGTCATTGCAGAAACATTCTTGATGGCGGCATACGCAGCTTTAATCTTGTCCTGAAGTTCCGCTTCAGATGCGAGCCCGCGTTTGTGGTGGCATCCAATCTTTGACCACCGTGTGGTGCAACGGAAAATATCCTGTACTTGGGGGAGCAAGCTGACCCCATCAATCCCCAGATAGCCCACAATCTTTTCGGCAAGTTGGTCTACTTGATCCTGCACCGATTTATACAACCGCTCAAAGAGAAGATGGTTTCCGTAGAAAGAACCACCTACAACTTGCCAATGGGAAGTCTGGTAAGAGAGGTATTGGGCACGCAAAGTAGCGAGGACTTCGCTCAAATGCCTACGCACCACCTCAAGCTGCATGGGGGTGGCGTTCATGTAGGCTTGTTTATCTCTGGGATCTACGTTCCCCACTTCCTCATCCTCAATCTCGATTTCTTCTACTTCCGGTTCTTCCTGAGGCGACCGCCCCGGCGCACCCCCTCACGAGGCGGGCTTGGGAATACCGTGAGTCAAAGGAGGGCTATCACTCATCCCAGAAACCCATCGACCAATTGTTGATGTCCTGTGCGTCGTAGCCGTATTTTTTGGCAAGCTGAAAGAGCTTCTTTCGGTATTGGCGACCGAGGCTTCCACCCATCGTAACAAAATCCCCCTGAGGGGAGAAGATATCGTATCCAGCACCGTCATAGGCGATGATGACATCTGCGCCTTCACCCCCTCGGGGAGCATAGGTATCAATGTCCCTTCCTGCCCAGACCAGAACGTCGGCAACGGGATCGTACTTCCCACCCTTTCCGTGGCCAGCCCCCATGTCTCGGGATTCCTTGGCTCGGATCTCATCCAGATACTTGAGAAGGGCTCGCTGCAAGTGGCGAGCATTTCGCCCAGCATACTTTGAGCCCGCAGCCCTTTGGCGTTGGAGCCATCGATTCCCCACGCGAAGGGGGCTGGCATATCGGGTATCGGGTTTCATTAGTCTTCCCACCGAATCCAGCCTTCTACACTGGTAGGGACACTGGCTTTCTTGTCAGCCTTGTCGTCGTTTTCCTCACCCTCTTTCTTCTTCTTTTCACAGTTGTCCTGCATGGCCTTGTTGGGCAGCTTCTCACAGCCTGCTTCTTTCTCCCTGGCGACCATCTCCCGAAGGGTCATCAGAACTTCTCCCGTAGAGAGGGAAGCCTTGTATTTCATGGCGGCTTTTTCAATCGGTAACTTCATGGGAAACTCCTAGGCAAATACGTCGTAGCCAACGTCGCCGGTAATGTCTGCGGCGGCTTGCACCTTGAAGCCCGCAATCGTTTTATCGGAAATCTTGAAAACACTAAAGACCTCAGATGAAAGCTGAACTCGATAGGTGGTGTTGGAAAATGCTTCTACGAAAGTGACGGTCTTTTCATGTTCGGCAGCGAATTCCAAAGTGCCGTTTACAGAACTGGTAAGGGACATGATGGTCTCCACCTTAGCGATAGCGTCTTCGATATCTTCGCTTACGCTCTTAGGTATTTTGGTGTACGGGCTGATAACGAATCCATAAGGATCTTGAATATCGCGAACCGTGATATTCCCTTCTGAATCCTGCCCAATGGTAAAGAGATACCTTTCAGACACCGCGCCTGAGGAGTAGGTAAATTCCGCTAATTGTAGTGATGCCGCCATCCGATCTCCTACCAGACCCCGGTGGTTTCACAGCCTGCTTGACGCAACCATGAATCCAACTTGATCAATCCTTCTCGATCCCCGGACCAAATCGTGATTTGATCAAATCCGGTCTTGAGTCCCAAGTCGGTGATGGGAGCCACGGAACCAATCTTGATTTTACCGTCCCGAAAAGAACGCAGAAGACCCGGAAGATTCCTTACTTCTTTGGCTCCGCGATAGACCGTCATACGGTACTCAGCGGCGGCATTTGCCTCTACCCACTTCCTGGCTAATCGTTTAGCCATAGCCACCCTACGACGCGATGGTGCTTTGGGGGGCATAGAGGTTGTCTCCTTGAGTCTGCTTTTCCAACTCAATAGAGAGACAACCGATTTAGGAAACCAAGTGAATCATTGGTTCGGCCCATTGCGCTCGTTGGACCTCTTTAAGAATGTTGAGGTTAGCCGCAACGTGGTGAAAAAGTTGGATGTAGGTGCTCATTTCAGGATCTTCTTCCATTTTCTTGAGAGAACGGAAGAAACGATGGCGAACAAAGCCTTGGGTTACGCCCATTCGCTTGGCGACTTCGCTCTGACAAGTAGTATCCACCATCCCCATCATAATTTTGATATCGATGGGATCCTTGAGAACCGTTGCTAAGTCCTCCTCCATAGTTGTTATCGAAACTTCGGGAAGATCTAATAGATACTTGATCCGAGCCGCAGCACGTTGAAGTCGGTAACAAACGGTAGGTTGGCTTACATTGAAAATATCAGCGATGGCTGTTTGGCGCAAACGTCGGAAAAAATACAATTCCACGAAGTCTGCTTCGCGAGGCGGGATGCGATCCAACACACCGCGAACACGGGTTAATTGGTTTTCTCGCTCGGGGGGGAGATGTTCTGTGGTTGTGACCGTCAAATACCCCAGTCCATCTTCCACACAAAATCGCCGTTCCAAATCCGAGGGGTCGTAAACTTTATGGCCACACCAATAATCAGACATATTCCTCTCCAACTACCTCTAAGGTAATGTCGCTATCCTCTGGGGCATCTTCTTCGCCGTCATCAGGTCGCAACATGATTTTAGGGATTCTGCGAATAGCTTTCAAGGATCTCATGGCAATAAGTACGTGGGCATATTCTTTATCCATTCCTATCACCTGTCCCGAGAGTCCCCGATAAGGGCCTTCTGCTACCCGCACTTCCATATCGTTATCGAGTTCTACTGCTAACATTTCCTGTAGACCAGCGCGAATTTCCTCTAACGACTCATCGGTAACCGTAGCAAGAGTGGTGAGTCCTGCACCACTCTTTTGGGTCATCACTTGCTTTACATAGGGGGAATTGTGCCCCATGGCAATATATTGGTTTTCTTCTATTCCCGTGGCTATAAAAGCGTAGCCTTCCATCATATTGAGAACGATGAGCTTCCCTTTACGTTTATAGGAAATACAGGGTATAAAAATTGGGAAGTCCTCATCCAAAGAGAGTGCTTTCCGAAATAAGCTGGCCAACGTCCCTTCCTCGGCTCGTTGTTCCCCCATGCGCGTCAGTTCAATAACCACCCATGTTCGTCTATCCCTCACGTCCGCTGGACCCATTGCTCAATCTCCGCAAATGGGCTGCAACAACAACTTTGAATACATCAGGTGTAAGCATGTCATTAGTGGGGTTCGCTGGGGAAACGGACGAAGATGCGTCTGAAGAGCGGGTGCGGCGATGGTGAGAGCCTTTTCCAATAGCTCGTGGATCAACCCAAACGCCCGTATCTGTTGTTCGCGCACCACTCACTCCACTCTTGGCAGTGCCAACAGTACCCGTGCCGTTGACCTCCAAAACTTTACCCATAGAAGGAGAAGGGGGAACGATTTTTTCTTCTATTCCCATTGAGGGGGCAGGAGAGGTATTTTTGAGGGGTTTTGGAGGGGCAGAAGACGGCGCAACAGGCAAAATAATAGCATTAGGAACGGTTGTATCTACCCCTCGGGAAACCAAATGATGCTGCAACCCCACATCCAACACTAATGTTTGAGCCGTGGGGCGGTGGGGTGGAGAAGCGAAACGAGAAGCCAAGGTAAGCAACACCTCGCCACGTTGGGAAAGAACCTCAATGCCCTCTTGTTTCCACATACGGGGAATCTTCCCCACTCCTAAATGATGGCGGTAAGCGCATAAAGCTGCTTCAGAAATCCGCTCATAAGCAACAGAAGGGGAAACCTCTATTGCTATTTCGTGAACACCCTCAATAGCAGCAGGAAGATCCACACCAATCTGTTCCAACAGAGTGATTGCTTTGTCGTTTACTCCAATCCGTAAGTAGGACACCACCGCTTCTTGGGTCACCGCGCTCAGGAGAGATACCCCTTCAACGGTTTTGAGGGCGTCCCGAATATGGCACTCGGTGGCTTCTGCAACCATAACGAGGGCTTCTTGCTCCCATTCAATGCCTTCCCGATCACAGACATGAGCCAGACGAACAGCAATCTTTTCAGGCGGTACAGTCTTGATCACGAAGGCCGGAGCACACCGGGAAAAGATGGTCGCTCTCATTTTTTCGGGTTCCGTGGTGCAGAAGATACAAACCAATTGTTTGTCCTCGGCACCCGGAACGCAATCTTCCATAGGCTTGAGCAACGCATCCAAGGCTTGCTTGGAAAGCCGGTGGGATTCGTCAAAGAGGTAGATGCGGCGTTTTCCAGAGAACGTGGCGTAGCCAATGTCATCGGTAATCCGAAGAACATCTGCTTTTCCTGACTTCGTTGCCGCGTCTAATTCCTCAAAACTTTCGGATACCTTCCCGGCAAGCAGGGTTGTGCAGGATGGGCAGGCATCACAGGCTTCCCCCTCTTTGGGGTTTTCGCACAAAAGGGCACGCGCCAAGATACGCCCCAACGTGGTTTTTCCCGAGCCGTGTTGTCCGCAGAACACATAGCTCTGGTGAAACCCACGCCCTTCCTTCACAAACTGTTTCAGGACGGCAACACTGTCTTGTTGCCCTAAAACATCAGCGTAAGAAGTGGGGCGGTATTTGGTATCAAGAGCCATCTCCCCTCACTACACTGTTTCGTGAGTTCCGTCAGGAAGGGGGCTCACCTCTACATCACTAGAGACTCCATCTTCCATAAGGTCATCTAAGAGGGCGTCCACGCTTTCTTCGGGCGCTTTGGCAATCTTCCGTTCAGGGGTGGTGGCCGTAGCGGGCACCTCGTTTTCAGCAGAGTCTTCCTCTCCAAACATTTCCTCAACCGGAGAAGGCCCAGTATCTTCCTCATCGGAAGGGAACCACATTCCATAGCGTTCCACGTTTTCACGGAAGGCCATGATGTCAGGCTTGGCTACGCTGCACTTCAAGTCTCCACTCTTGGGGTCTTCCTCACAGCGGCACGCCATCAGCAAGTGGTCAAGCAACGCTTCCCGCTGCTTAGAGGTAAGTTCATGCTCCCAAACATCTGCGGCCAACTCCAATACGAACTTGAAGTCAGTTGCACCAATGGCATTCGCAATGGGGGCGACCTTCTTGGAAGTGCCGAGGGTGACACTGCCACCGCTCTTGCCAGCCTTTTCACGGAACACGATTATGATTTCATCTATGACCAAAGCCAGATCAGGATGGTACTGCCCAATCAAGCCATATGCTTGCTGATGAATCTCATCACTTGCCTTCCAATATTCGACCGCCATTTCCTGTCTCCTTGATTAATATGAAAAGGGGAACGCTCTTGTAAGAGCTTCCTTTCCCCCCTGCTCCCAAATTTCACCGGGATCTTTTCCACCCCGGTACCGAACTACCTGACACCTTACTCCTACCCGTTCCAGACGCGCAGGAACCCCCGGAACCCACCTCCCACTTTTTTCATCAGTGAAGCCTGTGGCCTGTCGTCTGCCGGTTTCATCTTCATCAAAAGCTAAGTGAACCATCGCCCCCGGAATCATGAATCGACGTAAGAAGGACAAGTGCCGGTGAGTAAGGATGGCCCCTCCAGTAGAGAGGGCTACATCTTTGGTGGGGATGGCGTGGGAAAGAGCCAGATCAAACACCCCTTCCACCAACCACACATCACCTCCTTTCCATATCTTATGGAGAATGGAAGGAGTAAGGCCACCGAATACAGGGTTCCATTTGGACGCAGGAAGATGATATTTCCGCACTCTCTTTT
>CEPX01060424.1_pt1 | contig 10274 bp, 12 predicted proteins | sample 361361 | NCBI WGS metagenome assembly CEPX01 (sample SAMEA2619974, study PRJEB7988) | marine metagenome | biome: marine biome (ENVO:00000447); feature: mesopelagic zone (ENVO:00000213) & marine oxygen minimum zone (ENVO:01000065); material: "saline water (ENVO:00002010), including plankton...
CGTGTTGGTGTTGTCCTTCCAGCCATTGCGGGACAGGGTTCGCTTGACCTGAAGGCATCCCGGTACGCCCATCTCTACCCACTCTCCCTTTTCATTCTCAAAATGCCCCATAAACTCAATGACATTGCCGTTAAGGAATAGTATCAGCACAAACATTGTTTTAATAATCATTGTGTGTTCCCATTGTGTGCTTTTAAGTTAGCTACATTATCTTTTAATGTTTCAACTTTTCCCTCAAGTGTTTCTATTCTCTGCTTGTAGAAGTCCAATGTAAGTGCTTGCTGTTGGTCGAATGGGGCTTTACCTGTCTCAATGTTGCGTAGGAGTTTGGTAAATTCACCAGATAAGTGCTCTATCAACATGAACTGCTCGGCATCCGCAGGGAGGCTACCTAAGTCTCCTCTCGGCCATTTAATTCTGAACTCAGTATTCTTTATTAAATCAGCTTGCATCAAAATGTTATTCGTTTCTATACGATTCAGCCTTTCAATGACCCCAAAGTAAGCCCAAACCCCGACTCCAACAGACGCAACCAAAGAAATCAGATTGCGAACAGGCATAGCGAATTTAGTTTTATCGCTTACATCAATGGCGTCGCTCATCTATGAGAGAGCCTCTCATGCAGATGTTTTATTTTATCTGAGACTGTGCCTGTCAGTATCCAAGGACACGCCCCATGTATTATGGCAACAACAGATAGTACGAAAAGTACAGCGCAAAGATAGCAAGCAAAGCGTAGGTGGTGAACATAAGACTCCTTTATTATTTCTAGGTGATCGCATTTCATTTTTTAAGTGCTGGGTATTTTTTATAGACACACCTTCGTATGCCAGCAGGATTGGGCGCGTTGTGGGCTAGTTGAAGTGCTGATCTAGCCCTTGCAATAGTATTTACAGGGTAACTTCCAGAGGGTGCGCCTCCTGCGGGTCCACAAAAGGCTGAAGATTTTACTCTTTTGTATTCGCCTACGTTGGAACCTCCGGGTTTCTTTCTTGCTTTTCTTACTGCTGGGGTCAACTTAGCCATCAGCGTGGCCTCTGGTATACTTGGTTGGGTAAAACCATTGCATCTAATCTCTCCTCAATCCTGATTAAGTGGTCTATTATGTCGGAAAATTGGTCATCTGTTCTAGCCACAACTCTCTCCAGTCTGCCCTCGACATTCTCTAGTTGGAAAGCCTGTATTGCTACGCTCTCCCTTAGATCATAGATGAATGTAAACCCACCAATTATCAAACCTACCGTGGCTACTATGTGGCCTACAGATATGCTTTTATTTAGTTGGGTTCCATTGTTCATATCTCTATTTTTTCCTTAGTTTCAATGGTGGGAACTTCCCACTCAGTGCCGGAAGCCATAGCGCAGGCTACCTGTTCTCCTGTCTCTACATTATGATGAAAGTGGATATATGTCCATGATGGTTTTTTGGGGTTCACTACAATAGTGGCAAAGGTAGGACCGTTAGGATTATTTATCATCCCCTTCCCTACCGGATACTCTTCCAGAATATCCTTATGATATTTTATTGCCTCTTCCCAGCTATCCCAGCATACAGATGTCATTGGCACTTCTTGGGGGAACATTCGTGAGGACGCTACCAGGGGAATAAAAAGCAACAACACAAGGAGTTTCTTCAATCCTCGTACTCCGTTTCTAAACCCTCGTCTGTTGATCTCCATTTTCTTTTTCCCCTAAGTTCTCTTTCAGCCTCCCTTTCTGGTCTGGTCATGTATTCCTCCTCAAGCCGCTTCCGCTGTTCTTCAGTAGTTGTGGCCCCCGGAGTGCTAGTCTTTTGTTTTGTTTCTCCAGATGGTCTTCCCTTTCTGTCCTTTCCCACCCACCGAACTTTGGTTCCTTCCTTATTCCAATCTAACTCGGCTACTCTATTCTTCCCTCCCCTTCTCCACTCTTCAACAGCGACATCTACGTTATCTGGATCTATGTTATCTGGATTGAACCAATCGCTCTTGGGTGGTTCATTCTGAGTGGATATATAGTCCCATATACTTAAAAGGTTACCCAATGGAGTAAGGGTGCCGGACAACATTCCCCTGCCTGAACCACCATACAAGTTTGAAAGTTTATCCGTGGATAGAAGACCACTGACCCCAGCGGCCAATGGCGGTATGGAGGTCATCAAGCCCATGGCGATAGGAGCGGCTAGTGGGAGAGCCATTACTGTAACCCACTCTCTTTGCCGCGCTCACCCATCTTAGGCTGTCCTACACCTTGGAAAGGCCATAAAGCCCCCCAACCGGACTCAGGATACTGCTCTTGTACTTGTTCAGCCGTGGGAACAACACCACCCGCTATTGAGAAGGCGGGTGTTTTGCCTAATCTATTCGGTGGCTTTCCTTTTTCAAAGAGCCTTCTCGACAGACCTGATCCATACACCCCTTGTGATAGCCTAGACAGATGCCTTCCGAACATACGCATGAATACGCCCCCTATATTTGATCCTGCGGCACCGGGTATCGGTTCCTTGTATCCCGCTTTAGCCGCTTGAAATAAGAATCTATTGAGGAGGGCTTGCTCTTCCACATTAAATAGTGTGGTTACCAGACCCGGATAATTTCTTTTTAGTTTGCTCCAATCCCTTATCATAAGCCTTGGTTTGAAAACCTCCTTTACTCCCTCAGACTTGGTGGCTCTTGCAATCATTCTTAGCATCACCTCGTCCTTTATAGCCAACCAACCTTGGCTACCCTCACCCAATCTCCTTTTTATTTCTATCAACCCCTTATTTAGACCTGTTCTTGTCATCCAAGTTCCTTCAAAATTATTTAGAAGTATGTTGGATGCCTCTTCTGGTGTGACTATAAGTTCATTTGTATCATTGACAATTCTACCCGGCAGGTAATTGGGATCATTTCGATTGGTTGCTTGCCAAGTTTTTCCAAATCTAGCCCTCGCTTCCAAAGCCTTTTTATAAAAGACTATATTCATGGGGTCACCCAATGCTTCTCCCCTTTTTAATAAGTCATCTATGTACTGTTCAAACTTACCAATCATGGCTCTTCCCGCAGCCCAAGATGCATTATCTCCCGCCGCCTTCGCGTGGTAGGACATAGTAGAAACTTCCCTTCTCCACTGGAATAAATCTCCAACTGTTGCTCCGGCGGGAGAACCCTCATAAGTTCCCACCTTGGCTAATTGGTTGTCCAACATAACCATGGCTTTGCCATATAATGAAGTAGATTCAAATGATCCGGCTGGAGATATATTGGAAACAAGATCCCTAAGAGTGCTTGCATCAGCGGGTGGAATCCGCGCTACAGTTGCGTCTGCACCCGCATAATAATTCTGATAGGTTTCAGCATCCCTATTTCTAAACCACCTAAGATCGGCTTGTGTCTTCTCTAATGCCTGTCCTGGTAGCGGAGAGGTTCTTGTTCCTGTGAGTGACAACAAATGGGGGGGTGTTTCATATAGTTTGCCAGATTGGGCTAACCTCACTCTTTGTGCTATGTCTCCCGGGGCTTTACTTAGCCCTCCTGTTTCAAGAAGAGTCTCTACCTGTTGAGTGGGGATACTTGAAGAAGCCTCACCCGCGGTTAATGGAACCACTAACTCATCAGGTAATGACTTTTGTGCTGTTGTAGTGGCGGCGAATTCAGCCCCATATTTCTGCTCATTCTCCAAGAACCATCTTCTCAATTTTGGCTCCATAGTGGATGGATCTAACCCGGCCTTTTGGAGTGCCTTTATAGCCTCCTCACTTAAATTTCCACCCTGCATAAACCAAGGCCGCGCCTTGTTCCATGCTGATTTGAGTGTAAAACCAACCGCGCCAACAACAGGAACGCCCAATGCGCCCAAAGCCGCAATAAGCATACTTCTATCCATTTCCGGCGGAGGGCCGCCCAATCCCCATTGAGAAATATCCCTACCTGTAGCCACGGTTCCGGTGGTTAAACCCGCCAGCAGAGTTCTCTTTATTATATTCCCCTTAGTCCACAACTTACTACCTATTGAGTAAGCAAGGAGTTGTCCTGCCAATCTCTCTACATCAACCATGGAGAATCCTGGTTTGTCCAAATAGAAATCTTCTCCATCTATATTGACTACGGTATTTCCGTAATAGTCTTGCCAAAAACCAACCCCCTCATCTCCACCTATCGCGTTGTGAAGAACATGGGCGAGTTGGTAATCATTTTCTGTGAGGAGTTTTCCCGCTGTGTACGCACCCATTTGACTTCCAGAGAACCTGCTTGGTTCTCCAGCATTTATAAAGCCCTCCTCCGAAATGGGTTCTTCTTGTCCGGCTCTATATAATCTGGATTCGCTTAACTCAGGAATATCTTGGAATTCAGTTCTCTCCCCAGGCTTTGTAATCCAATCCCAAGTATTTTTGGTTCCGGTTGCTATATTATCAATAAGGTTTGATATGCCACCCTCAAACCATCCGGGGTTTTGGTTGAGTTGAGCCTCAAGGTCATTTACATCAATACCTTGTTGTGTAAGTTCGGCTACTGACCTCTCGCGCAACATGGCTTCATTAGCCCTTCTTATGGCAGACATTTGTTCGTTGGTAAATTGTAGTTCTTCAGCCATTATTGATTCACCCCGACTAAGTATAAGTCTCCTTTCTCCACTATGTACCAATTAGGATTCCCCTCCTGTTGGAATGGTGTGAGATTATCTGGTCCCCAATTTCCCCTGTAGGGTCCACCTTTTACAGTGTAACCCCCATCGGGAGATGGTATTCCTTCTGTACTCGCTTGCGGTGGTGGGGCTGATCCATCCATTCTAGCCTTCGCCTCATCGTACCACCCTTTAGGGATAACACCACCCAAGCCGTCTACTGCCTCCCACTTCGCAACAAGGGGGTGTTGCATCATATAGGCAAGCCAATCCTGCGCTGTATTAGAATCTTCTGCGAATCCGGGTTTATTACCAGAGGGGTAACCGTATTTAGCCATGTATTCTTTTGCGGCTATCTTATAGTCCACATTTTTCTGAGCCATGTTACGCATGATAGTAATAAGTTTTATATTACCTGCGTTTGTTTTGGTCAGTTCAGGCGCAATCCTCAAGAACATCAACATCTCTCTTTCCGTCACATTACCCTTTGTGAGCTGGATGTTTCTAGCACCCGCCAAGGTAAACAGAGAATCTAAAAATTCATAGTCAGCAAGAACCGCTTCGGTTGGGCTGCGAAGAATTGACTGTTGCCTTTGATCTGTAAGTCTGGTTAAAGTGGCTGATTGCGTTTCGGGATCGGCCCCACGAAGTTTAACGGCTTCCTTATTTGTAATAATAAGGTCGGCTTTCGGACCACCAAATGTTTGATTTATCCACTTTTGCAGGGATAGCCAAGGCTTTGTTAGTGGGCCAGTATTTATTTGACCATCTTCAAATAATTTTAAGGCATAGTTATATCTAACCAAGTCTGCCTCTGCATTGCTGTATACCTGATTTGTATCTGTATATACATCCAACACCAGTGGCACCAACCTTTCTGCTGTTATTCTTTCTTCCGCTGTTTGCTGTCCACCAATGTTGAAGGTTTGACCCGGCTTATCTTTCCATGTTACAAGTTGTTCGGCGGCTAACCTGTTTATCACTTCTTGTGGAGTTGCACCACCATACTTTTCTAACTCTGCCTTCTGTGATTCTGGAGTCAGGGTATCCCACCAATTTTGCGCAACGAAGAGCGCTTGCTCTATCAGTGCTTGTTGAGGTTCTGCACCTCCCTGCATAGAGGCATTTATCTCGGCCACCTGACCGAGTTGTTCTAAGTTCGCACCTCTCTCAGCGGCAGACCGAACAGGATTATCCGTATCAAATAACCCCTGCATCAACGCCTGTTCCTGCAAGTAATCAGCCTGACTCCGCGCTCCCGCTCGCATAGTCTTCAAAAAGGCTAACCCATTCTGCCAAGTGCTATCGGCTGTGTTTGTACCAAACCAGAAATCCTGTTTACGCCTGGAGTCTGCCTTGGCTTTTAGCTTTTGTAGAAATTCCTTTTCCCATTCATCATACTTCTGCATGATTGAGAAGGAGGTTATCGAGGGATCTCTCGAAGGTTTTTGTTCTATTGTTTGTGCGGGTTGGGTGGTTATTTGCTCTGTGGTTTGGAGGCCATCGCTATCTTCCGTGAATTTTGTTTTTACCTCCGGCAGTTCTTCTCTAGTAATACCCTCACTACCTTGGGATTCAGTAAGCGGGGATAACGTCCTCTCTACGACAGGTTGGGCTAGGGGTGCAAGTGTGGTGGGATCGCGAGCTCCCGCAGGAGGGGTCGTTCTTCTGTATATGTCTTCAGCTAGGGCGGCGTCTCCACTTAACCTTGGTGTTATTGGTTCCATGTAAATGGAATGTTCTGGCACCGGCATACTTCCGGGTGCAGAAATGTCTACTTCATCTGGTGACCGTGGGCGACCTTGGGATGGAGAGAGTGGAGAAAAGGAGGGTTCATCGGCTGGAAATCTATGATCTATATCCTGTACAACAGAAAGTAGAGATGCTTTTGTTGGTGAATCAGCCCCCTCTAATCGTATTGACTCTCCTGCTGACCATGGGGGTATCCCGGCTCTCTGAACGTCTAACAATCCGTAAGGTATCCCTGCTCCACCTCCGGGTGCATCCTCAGAAAATCCTGGGTCGCCGGGTTCAGGTGCGTAACTATACCTCTGCATGATTCTCTGAAAGAACTCCTCTTGTTCTTCATCACTGCGAGTGCGAGGATATTCAAAGCCGGGGAGCCTAAGAGTTTCTAATCTTGATTTCCATTCTTGTGGTGTCATATTACCCCCAAAGATTTTTCCATGGTACGCTTCTGCTGGAAGGATCAAATTTACCAAGCAACCCCATTGATTCTGCTGATGGGGTAGAGGTTCTTGGGAGTCCTGCTATCATTTCCGTTTCTGCATCTAATTTTTCCATCCCCTCTTTAAGAGCCTTCTCGAAACCCTTGCTTCCTTTTTCATCTTCAGCAGCATCGGTTCCCATCATGTAATTCTCCCCCATGGTAGTCCAATTTGAGATTATGTCTCCCCAACTAAGAGCCGACCTTACTGTTCGGATAAATGCGCTTTCGTTTTCAGCCATTATTTTATACCTGATATTGCTTGTGGGAAGTTCATACGTTATACATACCTTTCGCCTGGACGACCCATCCAATTCATACTCACTTCCTCTTCTTCTTCTGGAGTAGTCGGTTGAGTGGCTTGACCATAACCCAACAATGGACGCATATTCAGCAAGGTTGATCCCAAGGAAGGAGTAGATGTTTTTATAGTGGGAACCCTTGCGGAACCCATCAGATCCAACATATTCCTGGCAAAGAGCATCTCCCTGTTTTGAGCCTTATCCCAACTAGCAATGTCTGCCGATCTCTCTGCCTGATCTTGGGCTTGTCGTATATTGCCTGTCTGTAGTGCGCTCTGTAAGCCACCCATCTGTCCTGCGGTTATGGTGGGTGCGAGTTGCGCGGCATTTAACCCAAGCATCCGGGCTTGTTGTGCATTACTAACCCCCTGTTGCATCAACTGACCACCCTGTATATTTAACCCACCTGCGGCTACATCTAAGCCACCTGCTCCAAGACCTAGCTGTGCGCCAGTTACTCCTTGATCCATGGCTTTGAACTGTGCCTGAAGCGCTAATTGACCCGCAGGAATTCTTCTTGCTTGCGCGGCCTCATGTGCCGCATAAGCGTATGGTGCCCATGCTTGAGACATTTGCTCACCGAACTTCTCTTCCGCCATCATCCGGTCTTTTACCGTGCCAGTTCCACCGCCCCTTTGGTATTCTCCGGTTCTGGCTCTAATGTTTGCGAACTCAGGACGCATTGCCCTCATTCCCTGCTGGGTCATAGCTTTCTGAACACCCTCTAGCTGGGCGATGGGTACATCTCCTTCCAACATTTCTCTTAATTGATTTACTTCAAAGGGGGTGTATTCTGCGTATTGGCCTTGGGATAGTCCTGTTCTGGCGGCATCTCCACCATAACTCATTAACCCAGTTCCATACCTTCCAACTTCTGCGGCTCTTCCTGTCGCGGTAGCCGCGCTTCCTCTAGCCAAATCTCTATCTGCGGCGGCCTCTGCTGTCGCTTGGGACGCTAAATCTCCAGAGGCATCATAGAGGGTTCCCAACTGTCCCGCCGCTTGACCCAAGGTGGAACCGGGTCTGGATTGTTCCACACCGAATCCCCTTATCCTTATCAGGTCTTCCAATTGAGATGGGGTAAGATCGGATACCATATCTTCTGGAAAGGGGTCTGGTGCGCCACGCATCCATTGATGATGCAAGGAAACACCTGCGCCCTCTGGTGCGTCCGCAGGATCTCCTCTTACAATATCTTGAATCGTATCTTCAAAATACGGAGGGAATCCTGATTTTGATTTTTTCTTAAAAAGGTCGCCCATAATCGTTCCTCAATGTAACTTATCTTTTAATTCTTTGGTGAAGACAACACACCCAGTGTCGTAATCTGGAAAATACTTGGCCCAACCCTTTCTTCCGAAGGCTTCTATTAGGGAGCATCCAATCTTTATCGCCCAAGTTTCTATAAAGTAATGCACATCATCCATCCATTCTTTCATATTTTCACCGCCAACTACCGATATTCTCAACGCAACCTTCTTAGGGTATTCATGTATAGAGGTAACCATAACCCCTGTTATGTCGCTGTCCTTTACTATCACCCATAACTGAGCCTCAGTGCTTGCTACCTCAACATACATACTGTCAGCGGAACATCCGGTGTAAGACCTTAATGCGCTATTCTCTATGTAGTCCTCTACATAAGGCCAGAACTTTTCGACCTCAGTTGGGTTTACAAGTATTATTTTACAACTTTGCCCAAGTGGAGCCGTTGAAGAAATAAATTCCTGCGCCCGATCCCGGATCCCATTTTGTTCCATCGGCATATCTTATGTCTCCGTTCCGTGGCTTAGTTTTCCTTGTTAATTCACTCCCTGGTTCAACGTATGTTTGCTCTAACCTGAGAACATCAATGTTGAATATAATCTCTGCTAATCTATTTAACTCGTTGAACAGGTAGTCAGGAAGCCCTGTCGGATCACTCGGAGCAGGATTAGGATTCCACCTCGTTACACTCTTTATATCTTTGTTTGTGTATCTGTCCGTCATGCATATGCCCTGCTTCCCCTTCTGCCTCTTGGGGCTACTTCAAATTCTACCCCATGAAGTTTCCAATCAATGTCAGAAGTAGATTCAAATTTTACCCCAAAGAACTTACCTGTAACCCTACAGGATACTTTAGATTGAGTATTGGGGTTATAGGCATATGGGCCTTCCCATGTGACGGCATCTTCAGTAGACATTTGGCTACCAACGTAAACATTGATAGTATTGTCTCCAGTAACCTCCATCTTCGGCCAAACAGCCCTGACAAACTTTTGTGAAGACTGATCTCCTAGATCATATCCTGTTCGCTCTATATAGGATGTCATGTTGGTTCCATCTTCTTGGTTCCCTCGATCATCCCGGTATAGCTTTGGCATATCAACATAACCACCACTTGAATAGGCGGTGTAAGCACCTCCATCTACAGTGGTCGTTAAAGCGGAATCACTATATAGCGCGAAAGTAGTTGTCGAATAGCCAGTAACCTTTGCATAATAGGTGTTTACATTTAATTGGGTCATCCCCACAACGCCACTTATGGAAACCAAATCGCTGTCAACCAGTCCATGAGCGGTGGAGGTAATGACTACAGGGTTTGCGGCAGTAGCACCGCTTATTGTCGCCTTGTAGTCAGGCTTAGAAAACACTAAGTTCTTTAATACAGAATCATAGTTTCCACTTCCCCATATACCTGCACCATCATTCCATATTTCTGTGTGGTCAGCCCATGTGGTTCCTGTGGTAATCGCGGCAATACCTGCATTTATGTGGTATAAGTCTGGAATATCTCGGATGGAAAATGTGTTGTCCTTCCAATTCCAAATTAACGCTTTATCTGGTATTGTCGATATACCAGCGGGGTAACAAGCAAGCATTTCATTTCTCGCATAATCCGCCACAACAAACACTTTTTGGTAGTTATCCCCATTCAGGTCTGAGAACATCTCCCTACGTAGCTTATTGGGCAGTAAAGCGGTAACCTGCTGTCCGTTTGTGACGTAGCAGTCTGAATTTCCGATAAAGAAATGCCCTGCATCAAACTCAGCCACAGCATTTTTGGCAAGCAATCCTATGGTTGGAGACAATAATTTGAAACCAAACACATAGGGTGTACCCACATAGTTCATAATATAGATTGAGTCTTCCTTATAAATGAGGAATGAATCTCCATAAGGA
>CEPX01099528.1_pt1 | contig 10274 bp, 9 predicted proteins | sample 361361 | NCBI WGS metagenome assembly CEPX01 (sample SAMEA2619974, study PRJEB7988) | marine metagenome | biome: marine biome (ENVO:00000447); feature: mesopelagic zone (ENVO:00000213) & marine oxygen minimum zone (ENVO:01000065); material: "saline water (ENVO:00002010), including plankton...
TCGAAGACGACGACATCCTCGATCTCCGCCGCGAATGCGGAGGCTACCCGCTGTCAACGGTCGGCGGGGCGTACGAAGTCAACACCGCAGCCCAACTCACCGCCCTGCTCTGCCAAGAACTCAAGGGCAAAGCCGCGAAATTGAGAGCGGCCGTGAACGTGGACGGCAGGGCCGCCGAGCGTGTCGCGGAGCTGGTGCTGCGGTAGAGGGATGTTCCCGTCAACCCGTGCCTTGGGTCACACAAGCATTCGCCGTTGCACCCCGCTGGCCGAAGAACGCATCGGCGACGACCCGCCAATGCCACACGTGCCTGTGGCAAGATCAGGGTTCTTGCAGGCGCATATGGACACATTTATCGAGTGATTGCCGGCGATGTGCCGAACGCGCGTGAATATCTCCTCCCTAATAGAAGCGGGGAGCGCTGTTATGCCGGAGTTCTCGGCGCGGATCGCCAATCGTTCTGAGTGGTCATAGACGCTCAGGATATTCTGCAGCATCCGCCTGTCGTGAACGTTGTCTTTGAGCGACCGCAAAATCCGAGGTCGCAGGAACAACAACCCCACCGCAGATTTGCTGACGCCCGCCGCCTCCAACGCGGAGAACAGCCGGTCCAGATTTTCGGGGTCGTCGGTGATGCCCGGCATCACGGGATCGAGTCGTGCCTGAGTGGATACTCCACCCGCGATCAAACTCGCGATCTGGTCTAGGCGTGCGCCAGGTGTCGCTGCGTTCGGCTCAAACACCTTTGCGACATCCGCATCGAGCGTCGTGATCCCAATCTGGACACTGACCTTGTCTGCGTGTTGACGAAGCAGGTCCATCGTGGCTTCCGGCACCCGCCCTTTCGTCAGGATGGCGACACCGACACCCTCTGAAAGCAGGAATTCGAGGACTCGATGCGCCAGGTCCAGGACCTCGGCCACAGGTTGGAAGATGTCGCTCGATGGGCTGAAGAACACCGAGCGTGGGATTCTGCGTTTGCGACCGAATTCGCGTTTCAGCTTTTCGAAGATGTTCTCGTAGAGGACGATGTTCCTGTCGCCGGGATGAGACATGTACCCGAGCGTGTAGCAATAGACGCACCCGATTGCGCAGCCAGCCGTCAGATTGACGGTGGGCATCCTGGACAGGCAGGCGAGGCTCGACGGAGCGAGAACCGCCGACTTCCTGGGTGCATGCGTGATTGCTGGCATAACCGACCACCTTGGGCATGGCCTTTCGAACCATCGCTGCGTTGGCATTCAGGCTGTCGGATCAAGTGATGTAGCCAATACTAGAACGTTCGTTCTTTCTTGTCAAACTCAATCACAACACTGTGCGATCGAAACCTGACGGAGTTCGCGAGACATGTGCGCCTCCGCCGTCAGGTCGGTATCTGAAACAACGGAAAGCAGGTACAATCACCTGGGCGGTTGGCGCCCGATGACGATCCAGATCAAACAGGCGTCATTACAAACAACAGGTCGCTAATACGTGAGCTCGCAAACTAAAGAATCGATTGAATTCGAACTTCTAACCACATCGCAGCAGATCGCTGACCTCGCCCGCACGTTGTCAGCCGAATCCGACATCGCGATAGACACCGAGTCCAACAGCCGGCACGGGTACCCGGAGAAGGTCTGCTTGATTCAGGTGGCGACCAAGAGCCACGTGTACTTGATCGACACGCTCGCCGTCGATGACATGGCGCCGTTCGGGGAAGTGCTCGCGGACGAGTCGGTGATGAAGGTGGCTCAGGGCGCCGAGTACGACGTGCGCTGCCTCGATCGGCAGTGGGGATTTCGAATTCGGAACCTGTTCGACACGGCGATCGCTGCACGGTTTGTGGGGATGGAGCGGACTGGACTGTCGGCGCTGATCGAGACGCTGCTCGGGGTGACCATCCCGAAACTCGCCCGCCTCCAGAAGAGCGACTGGGCCCGACGCCCGCTCAGTCCCGAGGCATTGAGCTACGCCGCGACAGACGTATCGCACCTTCTGGACCTGCGGAAGATCCTCGACAGCAAGCTCCGAGCCCTGTCCAGATCGACGTGGGCCGCCGAGGAGTTCGAACGCACGGAGGACATCCGATACACGGGCCCGGACCCGGACACGGCGTTCCTGTCGATCAAAGGCACCCGCAAGCTGAATGGCCAACAGAAAGCGGTCCTGAAAAGACTCTTCTCCGTGCGCGAAGCCGAAGCCCGCCAGCGCGACCGACCACCCTACTTCGTTCTGCCGCACGAAACCCTGCTTCTACTGGCGTCGGAGCCCAAATCCGATCTCGCCAGCATCCCAGCGCTCAAGCGACAACACCGCTCGCGCCTTGGCAGACAGTTGCGAACGGCAATCCAGCAAGGCTTCACCGACCCGCCGATCAAGAATCCACCTCGAAGCCGCGGCATCCCCACGACTCCGATCACAATCGAACGCCTGCAGAAACTGAAGAAGTGGCGGCTCAAACTCGGCGAGCAACTCACCCTCGACCCGGCCCTCCTCTGGCCGATGGCAAGCCTCGAACGCCTCGCGAAATCCCCCCACACCCTCGACGCCGAGCTCGGGTCGCCCGACGTGCGCCGATGGCAACGCGAAGAGTTCGCGGCGGCGTTGGGAGCGGCGCTCGGCTAAGCGTTGAACTCAACACAACGCGTCGGTGTACAATGCGCCCGAGATCCGCCCCATCCCCCACTCGTGAGGCAGCTATGAGACTACCCGAACGCGTCTTGATGACGGTAATGCCGCCCATCGACGCGCTCAATAATCGGATGGCGGAACTGGCGGCTGAGGGGCACGACGTAATCAGCCTGGGGCAGAGCGTTCCGTTTTTTGGGCCGCCGACAGAGATGATCGAGGTTGTCACGGAGGCTTTGTCGTCGGAGCCGCGCATCCACACCTACGGTCCGGACGCGGGGATCCCGGAGCTGCGGCAGGCGCTGGCGGAGAAGCTGGGCCGGATCAACGGAATCGACGCCGACCCGGGGACCCAGATCGTGGTGACGCCCGGGTCCAACCAGGCGTTCATGGTTGCGATGCTAACGATGCTCGAGCCGGGCGACGAGGTCGCGATTGCGGCGCCGTACTACTTCAACCACCACATGGCAATCGAGCTGTGCGGTGGACGCGTCGTGGAGGTCCCGACGTCCGAGGAGGACGGCTTCCAGCTACACCTGAGCGACGTCGAAGCCGCGGTGACCAACAGAACTCGTGCCATCGTGGTCACTTCGCCCAACAACCCGACCGGCGCCGTGTACGACCGGGCGGAGGTCGAGCGCATCGCGAGGTTCGCCGCCGATCGCAGGATCCGATTGCTGAGCGATGAGGCGTACGAGTTCTTCGGATACGACGGCGCGAGCACGTTCAGTCCAGGGTCGATTTCCGGCTTGGGGGACACGGTGATCACGCTGGGCAGCCTGTCGAAGACGTTTGGGATGACGGGCTGGCGCATCGGCTACATGGTCGCGGACACGGAATTCTGCCGTCAGGCGCTCAAGGTGCAGGACGCGATGGCGATCTGCGCGCCGATCATCTCGCAGGTCGGCGCCGTGGCCGCCCTGGGCGTGATCGATGCGTTCACGGAGAGCCATCTGGCAGAACTCGAAGCCCGCCGTGCAGTGCTGGCGCGGACGTTGGACGCGATCCCCGACATGGAGTGGATGAAGACGGATGGCGCCCTGTTCGCGTTCGTCAGGGCGAACCCAACCGCGTCGGGACAGGAGCTTGCGTGGGACGTCTTGGAACGGAGCAACGTCCTGACGGTCCCAGGCAGCGCATTCGGAAGCGCGTGGCGCGACTTCGTGCGGATATCGTACGGCTCGTCGACTCGCTCTCGCTTCGAGGAGGCCCTGAGGCGTCTCGCGGCTTATTTCGGCATCTAGCTTGACTCGATGACGGCTGCCCGCACCGTGTGTTAGATTTACGGGCAGAAGTTTTGGGTGTGCGGGAGAATCCATTGTGAGAGTCGAAGGTTCGTATGACTTCGATGTCCCACGGCAGGACGTGTGGGACGCCCTCAGATCGCCGGAGTTCCTTTCGAGTTGCATCCCGGGCGCCCATGAAGTGCGAACCAATGGACACGACTCGTACGATCTGACCGTCAGCGTCCAAGTGGCCGGATTTACCGGAAACGCATCGGCCAACATCGCGGTGGCCGACGAGGTCGAATTGGAATCCTACCGGCTGACGATCGAAGGTCGGGGCGCGGGCGTCGGAGTTAAAGGCGAAGGCGCTCTCGAGTTCACTGAGATCGACGGCGAACGGACCCGTGTGGATGTCGATGGCGACGCCAAAGTGAGCGGATTCGCTGCACGTCTGAGCCAACCCCTGCTCAGAGGCGCGGCCAAGATGATGATGAACGATTTTTTCGGCCGTCTCAAGTCAAAATTGGAAAACACGTAGCCGGTCACTCCCGAAGTCAAGAGACGTGGGACGGCTGAGCGCCAACGAATGGAGGGCAAGAACGATGGCATACAATTTCATCGACGTACAGGAGGTAGGCGCCGTGCTGGTCTTGACCATGGACGACGCGCCGACGAGAAACTCGATCGGCGAAGAGATGGCCGGCGAACTCAACCAGGAGATCGACCGGCTCGAAGCGTCGTCCGAACTCAGGGCGCTGGTGCTGACCGGCCGCGACCCGTCGTTCTGCTCAGGCGCCAACGTCAAGCGGATGGACGACGCCAACCGATCCCGAGAAGAAGAGCCGCCGTTGCCGGCGGGCGTCAAACCCTGGGACGTCCTCGATCAGAGGTGGGCTGACATGCCGGACGCAGTAGAAGAAGGCGCCGAAGAGATCGACGGCGTCAGGTTCATCCCATTGCGGTTGCATGAGCTGCAGAAGCCGTCTATCGCGGCCGTCAATGGTTACGCGATGGGCCTGGGGATGGGCATCGCCCTGTCGTGCGACATCCGGATCGCTTCCGAGAAGATCGGGATGTCTGAGATGTTCATCCGCCGCGGACTGATCCCCGCTGACGGCTCTTGCTGGCAGCTTCCGCGCCTGATCGGTCTGGGCAACACGATGATGCTCCAGTACACGGGCGACATCCTGTCGGCGGACGAAGCGTACCGGCTGGGAATCGTGAACAAGGTGACGCCCCACGAGGAGCTGATGGACACCACTCTCGAGCTGGCCAAGCGCGTCGCCGACGGAGCGACATATTCGATGGCTCTGATCAAGAAGCTGGTGCAGCAGTCGCTGTACGTGGATTTCGCCGAGAGCCTGCGACTGGCGGGACCGGCGCAGGACATCGCGCGGCGCACCGAAGACCACAAAGAGGGTGTGCGCGCGTTCGTCGAGAAGCGCCGGCCGTCGTTCGTGGGCCGGTAAGCAGACAGCCCCCTTGCCTTAGGCGAGGTTGACGCTCACGACCGAAACGTGTCCGGGGCCGGAAGCAACCATCCCCCTGTGTCCCCCTTCCTTCTCGGGAAGGGGGATTGAGGTTTGGGGGGTGTCCCCCAAAACCCCCTCCAGAAGGGGCTTGCGCCCCTCTGGACTCCCCCAAACTGATTGCCTCGCGCAATCGCTGCCTGATTGCGTTGTGACGAGGCGGTTGCCAGCTAACGGTCGTCTCTGGGTCTGGCTGAATAGTCCTTGAACGGTCCGTCGCGCCATTGCAGGGCCGCCCGCAGGCCTTCCTCGCGTGAGATCTTGCCGAACTCACCAGCAGTGTTGCGGTAGGTCGACAGCACCTGCCAGTCGACGCCCACGTCCATCGCGGTGCGCATGCCCATTATCTCGTATGCTCGGTTGGTTGCCTTCTTGTTGGAGGCCAGCATGTCGGCGGGGATCGACGCGATCGCGCGAGCTTCGGTTCGCGTTTCTTCCTCGAGTTGGTCCGCGGGGAACGACTTCGTCGCCCAACCGATCGTGACAGCGTCTTTTCCGGCCACGGGTTTGCCGGTCATCATCAGGTACTTGGCCCAGCTCATGGGCATCTTCCACGGGAAGTACAGCGTGTCGGGCGAGCTCAGCGCCCGGACCGGCGGATACCCCAGTTGCGCGTCGTCGGCGACGAACAGGATGTCGCACATCGACGCCAACTCACTGGCCCCGGCGAGGCACCAGCCGTGAACCTGGGCGATCACCGGCTTGGCGAGCTCCCAGATCACCCACCAGCCGTTCACCAGGTCTCGGGCATATTGGCCGGTGAGCTTATCAAGGTCAGGCGAAACATATCCGCCCGGCGGCTGGTTCGGCGACGGGTCGGCCGGTGTCAGGTCGTACCCAGCGCTGAAAGCCCTCCCTGCGCCTTTGATGACGATGCAGCCGACGTCCTGATCTCTCTCGGCCGCTTTCAGCGCCGCGTACAACTCCTGCCGCATGTCCCAACTCAAGGCGTTAACCTTCTCCGGCCGGTCCAGCGTTATGGTCGCCACCCGCTCATCGACTTCGTACAACAGGTTCTCGTAGGTCACGGTGTCCTCCTGGCTATGTTTGGTTTCCGGTTGTATTGCTTGCGTCGTGTCAGTTTCCTCGGCGCCGAGGGTAATGCAAATCTTGCCGGGTTACAAACTTCCCGACTGACGGGCGGCGCCGAACGTAGGGACCGAAGGGACGGAAAGGACGAAAATGGCGATCTGCTCCAATAGCCGGTCGCCGCGACGCCCAATTTGGGTCCAATTGAGGACGGCAGTGGACACGCGTCCCGGATTGGATCTGGCTTGCAGCGCCGATGCTCGATCAACGCCGCGGTCAGGCGGCTTCAGGAGGTCCCGCCGGCCTCCAACGCCTGGATGTCTTCTTCGACCTGGCCCAGCTTCACGTACTCCTCGCCCAGAAGATGGAAGCAGCGCTGAAGGTACAGATTGGCCAGCTTGGCCCCAGTCTCGCCGGCGACTTTCGCGGCTTGCACGAGGTGGTCGATCTGATGGTTGTCCGGCAGGCGCCGGCCCAGGACGTCGATCTCGCTCTGGGTCTCGGCAGTCAGTCCGTCATCGCCGGACTCGACGGCGTCCCTGAGGCGGCCCACCAGTTTGGTGAGTTCGCCTAGCTTGTCGCCGTCACTCATGAGGTCGTAGAGAACCTCGCTGACGCCATAACCGGGCAGGGCCTCGGAAGTCTCGGCGGCTTCGGGTTCGCCGGGGATCTGTCTGCTGTCGCTGTAAGCCTGGGCGTACCAGCCGATAGCCTCGTTGACGCGCATCATTGTGGACGAGACGTCGTCGGGGTTGACCGTGCCCCCGAACACGATGTCATCCTCGCGGGCAGACGCCAGTTCCTCGACGTACGAGTATCCGTCGACTGGCTCGGGCGCAGGCGGAAACGCAAAGGACGACAGGTTTTTTGGTCCGATCTCGCCCATCTGGTTCATCAGAAACGGCGGGACGTATTTGGCCACGTCGACGAGGATCGGCAGCACGATGATGTACGTCGCCCAACAGTCATCGAAGTCCTGCGAGCTCCGGAAATACACCAGCGCATGGCCTTTGGGGGCGTCCATGCTGCCTCGTTCGAATGTAAGATCCATCTCGTCCGACTCCTCCGGAGACGTCGGCGTTGCCGGTCACTCCTGCTAAACCATCATATACCAACGGTCCGTCGCCTGCCCAGGGCGGAACAGGAGCATGCTGCCGGTCGAGGTTGAATCATCACTTCAAGTTATATGATTCATAATGGCTGAAAAGAGGCGCGCATATTGACAAAATCGCAGTAATCGGATATATTGAAAAAGTCCCAAGTGGTTGAGCCGAGGTGGCTGAGGCCCGGTGGGCGGCAGGCGGCGCAAGCTGCCGGCGGCGCGCAGGGCGGAGGACTGAGGCAAGGTCACTTGGGGCTTTTCTTTCCCCCGCGATTCTCCTCACGACGCTACTGTCGTTCACAGTCCATCGCCACACTCAGCGGCAACAGCTACAAGGCACATCGCCTAGCATGGAGCATTCGCCACTGCCTGAATGTGGCGACGCTTCCAGGTGGTCCGCTCAAATCAAGCCAAGAAGACGGCCCGCCCCATGACGTGACGACTATTCGCTTTGGCAGCGACTTCTTACGGGTAAGCGCCGCTCTCGAATCCAGAGGTTGACGGCAGGTGGGCGTAGAGTGCCTGCACTTTGCCGTTGTCGTCTACGTACCAGATGTACGATCCGTCGTAGGTGTTCGAGGAGCCTTCGGGTTTGTTGTCGAGAGACGCAGATTCTGGAATCGCGCTGATCAATTCCTACGTGACAAGCAACTCGAAATCCACGAAGTAGTAGCGCGGATCAACGTAATGGGTTCCCCCTTTGGTGACGGCAACCTTGGTCCAGGTGTCGGACGAGCTTACGTTTACGTTCCGGACGCCGTCTGAGTCGCCGTCGGTCCACGCCGCGCTGAGATCCGCCCCCTGGAGACCGCCCAGTGGGTTCCAGAGTTCGGTGGACGTGCCTGAGAAGGGGTCCTGGTCGTCAATCATCGAACCAGAGCTGGTGGAATCGACGAGGGCGAAATCGGTCTGGCCGCGGCCAATAATCGGGAATTGTCGTCGGCCCAAATACCTTGTGTTGTCCAACGAGGTCAACTAGGAGTCGATGGCAGTCTGGATCTTTTTCTTCTCCGTGTTGAACGAGCCCTCTTTGGAGGCGCTCAAATAGTCGTTGACCATCGGAGCAGCGACGGCGGCCAGCGTGCCCAGGATGGCGATGACGACAATCAACTCGATGAGTGTAAATCCATGCTGTGTCTTTTTGCATTGCCCCACAACACACCTCCCTTGCTCCTGTGAGCCTCTGGGATGGCTTCTATTCGACTTTACCAGGTTGGTCGATCAGACTGTATTTACGCCTCATAGCCGGATATTATCCCACATTGCGCAGTTCTTTGTTTGTTCGCCCAAAGCACTCACATGATTGTGAGTGCTTCAGCACAACCTATAGGGGTCGAATTCTTGGTCGATCATTGCTAATTCAAACGCCACGACTCCACGACCGTCATCTGTAATGCCTTCTCCCCTTTCGGACACAGGAGGGACCACTGCGGCCGCACGGTCACTTCCATTGCCGCGTCGCCCGCGGCCCAACGAGAGTGAATCCGGTACGGTTTCCGTGTATTCTGTTTGATTGTTGGCTCATTCCCGCGGCGCTTTCTCTCGACATTCTCAATGCGTAACACGCACTTTTGCGCCTCATCGTTCTAATATAGGGCTAGAAGCGCGGGAACACATCCCTCTAAAGGGTGATAAATCGATGAATACTAGGATCGGTGGCGCCAGGCGATTAATCTCACGCAGGCCCGCCTGCTCCCATCAAATGGTACAATGCACAAATGTTCGGATCAAGGATCGCAGCGTGAACGTCGGCGTCTGTAAAGTCACGCTTCGTTTGCCTGAGAACCACAGCCTCAAAGGCAAGCGCAGGGTCGTGAGCTCGCTGTGCTCCCGAATTCGCAACAAGTTCAACGTGGCCGTCGCCGAGGTGGACGACATCGAAGCGTGGCAGGTGGCGACGCTGGGCATCACGTGCGTGAGCAACAGCGGACGGATCGCGGAGCAGACGTTGGACCGGGTCGTCTCGTACATCGAGTCGTCGCGCGAGGACATCGAGTTGCTCGACAGCGAAGTGGAGGCGATCTCCGGGTTCTAGCAGCGTGAACCCAGCGCCAACTCTATCAAGGCCTATGGATACCGAGGATTTCCTAAGACATCTCGAAAGTCTGCTCTGGTACCAGGACCAGATGGTGCACGTCGAGCAGATACCCGTCCGCGACGCAATGACTGGGCAAGTCGATCCTCCCCTCGACGAGCGGCTCTACCGGAAGCTGGACGAGACCGGCGTCGCTTCACTCTATGCCCACCAGGTCGAAGCCGTGCATGCGCTCCGGCAGGGGCACAACATTATCGTGGCGACCCCGGCTGCCAGCGGCAAGAGCATGTGTTACAACCTCCCTGTGATCGACGCATTGCTGACCGACCGGTCGGCGCGTGCGCTTTACCTGTACCCGACCAAAGCGCTCGCCCAGGATCAGGAGAAGAAGCTGGCCGCTCTGATCCCCGAGGAGCGCAGGGTCCGGCATGGCATTTTCGACGGAGACACGCCGTCGGAGGATCGCTCGAGCATACGCCGGCTGTCGCAGGTCGTGATCTCCAATCCGGACATGCTTCACCTTGGCATCCTGCCGAACCATCGCGCCTGGCATCAGTTCCTGCGAGGTTTGCGATACGTCGTCGTTGACGAAGCCCACGTGTACCGCGGCGTGTTCGGTTCACACGTCTCGAACGTCATGCGGCGGCTCCGTAGGCTGTGCAGGGCGTTCGGCAACGAACCGCAGTTCATCTTGTGCTCCGCGACGATCGCCAACCCCGCAGAGCACGCCGAACGGCTGGTTG
>CEPX01190026.1_pt1 | contig 10274 bp, 7 predicted proteins | sample 361361 | NCBI WGS metagenome assembly CEPX01 (sample SAMEA2619974, study PRJEB7988) | marine metagenome | biome: marine biome (ENVO:00000447); feature: mesopelagic zone (ENVO:00000213) & marine oxygen minimum zone (ENVO:01000065); material: "saline water (ENVO:00002010), including plankton...
CTGTTTATTTACGCGCGTCATTCGTTCGTCATGCCTGCAGTCAGGACACCATGTGGGCGGAGGCACTTTTATCTTTCCATAAAAGGCAAAGTCATCTGGCTCGATGACGAAATCCTGCTTGCAGTTTTTACATTGTTTTGCAGTAGATTCCATAGGTTTATTCAAGCTGATTTTGTGGCGTTTGTAAATTAAGCAGCCCCGCCTAGGCGGGGCTGCTTATATCGAGATGTCGAGATTTTGATGTATTGAACCGTTTAAATTAACGGCTCTTCCATTTCGTGTTCTTCTGCGGCTTGGGCTTCTCCTCCTGCTCCTTCTGGGGCCTCTGCTTTTGTTTCTCCTTCTGATTCTGTTTTTTCTTCTGCTCCGGAGATTGCAGCGCGTTCTTGAGAGGATCGAAGAATTCCCTTCTCTTCTTCTTCCATCAGCTTTTTAGCATCCTCTAAACTTGTGGCGTATTTTTTTCTGGATGCTTCTATAATTTCTTTTTTTAGAGATTTATATGGAGGAGCAGCAACTTTTAAAGTTTCTGCGGAGAAGGGGTCATAGGTATCTCCATCTATTGTCATTTTTACGTAGAACTCCCGCATGCCGAGGTTTATCATGTCTTTTTGGTCAAAAACCGGTACCATTTCCGGCTTGAGCTGCAGGGCGTCTTCCCCGCCCACACGGAAGACGATGATTGATCCTACGTTTCCAAGCACTGCGGCAAGGACTGATGGGATAAGCTGTTGGGTGAACTGGTGAGCCATGTTTAGACAGATGCCGTATTTTCGTGCTTCAGATAGTAAGTTTTCAAATGTTTCAGTTACTACATTGTGAAACTCGTCTACGTACAGGTAGAAGTCATGCCGTTTGCTTTCTTCCATTGCAGCTCTCGCCATACCCGCCTGCTTAATTTTTGTTACAAACATAGAGCCGAAGAAGCTTGAGTTTTCTTCTCCTATTTTTCCTTTTGCAAGATTAATTAGTACGATTTTTTTATTGTTCATTAAGTCTTCAAGGTCAACTTTATTTTCTTTCTGGCCGAAGATATTTCGAAGCATTGGGTCTGATAAGAACTGTCCTAATTTGTTTACGAGCGGAATGATAGCGTCTGTGTCGAACTTTTCTGACCAATCAGCGAACTCAATTGCCCAGAAGCGTTTTACCATGTCGTCCTCAATGTACTCCACTACTTTTTGTCGGTAGTTTCTGTCTGTGAGCATGGATATCATTCCGCGCATGGTTCCGTGCGGATAGTCGAGGAGGGCGAGCGCGGTGAAGCGGAATACATGTTCGAGGCGTGGGGTCCAGTTCGCGCCGAACTGCTTTTCGAGTACTTCTATGAGGCCTTGGGTTAGCTGATGTTTGAATTCCGGGTCTACATTTGCGAGCGGGTTGAATGCTACTGGGTAGTCCATGTCTGATGGGTCTATGATGCAGACGTCATTCATTCTTTCTTTTGGCACAAAATCCAGGGCAGCGTCAATAAGGTCTCCGTGCGGATCCATGACGCATAGGCCGTGACCATAGGCAATATCTTGACGTATCAAAAGCTCGAGGAGTTTTGATTTCCCTACTCCGCTTTTTCCAATGATGTAGAGGTGGCGGCGGCGGTCTGACCGTTTCATCCCGAAGACGAATTTTTTCTCTTCAAGCGCTGCAACGTAGTTCGTGCGTCCAATGAAAGATACGTCCTTTGGATCTACTCTTCCATACATAGGAAGCTCTGGCGGCGGTGGAGCGTATTTTATGCGCTGGACTTTTGAGCGTTGTCCTTGTTGTTGGTCTACTGGCGGCATATGTGTGTATTATAGGGCTCCAATTTCTTTTAGAAATGTTTCGTAGTCTCCTAATACGTTTCGCGCTTCAGTATCTGTAATTTCGAATGCAGAGATGTGTATGAGGTTGTTTTTTATTCTGTGTGCTCCCCAAAGCCGTTCCAGGGATTTTATATTTTCAGGATTAAGTCCATCAAGGCGATCTGCCATGTGTTCTCCTGGAATTCGCATTTGTTTTAGGACGTTATCTGTGAGCTCGTCTGCTTCTATGATTGCCGAGGATAGAGACTCTGGCGGAGAGAGTTCCGCGTTTTTCATTAAATCTTGCCATTTTTGTTGTACTGCTTCTGTTTGTATTTCCGGAGTTACCTCGCCTGGCTTATTTTTGTATTTGAATCTTATGTTGTACTTTCGTTTCCACTTCCATAAATATGGGACGAGTACGATAAATGCTGCAAAGATAATAATGCTCGCTCCGATAAAGAGGTATTTTATGATGAGGTAGGCATTTATCCACGGGAAGTTTTTGATTGTGTCCCAAAGAGTGTTTAAGAATTCCATTTATTGGTATTTTTCTATATCTTCTTCTTCGCCAAAGACTGGGAGTCCGGCCTGCGGTCCTGCGCGTCGAGATTCCTGTCTTGGGATGTGAGGTGTGGTTAGAACGATGTCTGTTGGCGGATGGAAGATGGAAGCGATTGCTTCGGTGTTTAGGATAGATGTTTTTGATAGGAAGTTTAAATTAAAAAAGTGAGAAGTGAGAAGCCTTCCCATAAAGGTTTCTTTTGGAATCTCTCTGGTGAAGTAATTGTGGAGAAGCCGCTGCTTGCGAAATTCTACTCGAAGTCTAGGGAAGATGAATGGGAAATGGAAGAGTTTTGCTCTCGTGCTCATGGGTTCATTTAGCATAAATCCGTTTCTTCCGGGACGAGTTCCTGAATACTGGTTGAAGGCCGCTCTGATTCCTCTTCTTGGGTAGGAGTCGTAGAATCCTTCTTGAGGCGAGATGTAGACGAAGCGGATGAGGGTATTGAATCCGTGTTTTCCAATATTATCTTCCATTTCTTTTAGTTTTTCTGTTTCGCCGGGTGTTCTGATTGAGATGTTTGTTTGAGTTTCGTCTTCTGTCGCGATTGTTTGTCGTTTACCCGTTTCATCTTTAAATTCTTCGATTTTTTCTTTTGCTTTGTCTGCCCAGTCGTCAAATGCGGGCTGGATGAGTATCTGAACTCCTACAAGTTCTGTTGGTTTTATTTTTGTGAATACTTCAAGGAAGGCGCCCATTGGGTCTGTTCTTTTTTCTTCCGCGGGCTCATTCATGAAGTGCTTATAGGTCTTAAGAGGAATTGATGGATCTTTTTCCAGTATTATTTCTGATCCCCAGATATTTTTTTCTTCTGCGTATATTTCCTGGAGATTCTGAGGGAATCTTGAGATGTAGTCGTCTATTTCTACAAGTTCGAGGTCTGGATAGTGAGCATAGAAGCCAGCCTCTGTCAGGTCGCGCTGTTTTCTGTATGCGCGAAGGTAGAAGTGGAGTTCTCCTCCGAAACTTACCATTTCAAGGGCAAACCATCTGGTCACTTCTCCGTCCCAGTATTCTTCCCTTGGATCTGCTGCGGCGTTTAATTGGCCATGGAAGCTTACGAGGACAAGTTCCATTGCTTCTGCCCCCCTCTCTGTTGTTCTTGGAATTCGTATTTCGTAGTAAATCCATGTGATGTCTTCGTTTATGAAAACTTCCTGTCTCCAAAACATCCAGGTTGATAAGAATAGCCACCATACAAAAAGGAATACCCAGAGCCACCAAGTATAGTTCCAAAAAATTGAAATTCCTTCCCCTAAGTTGAATGGCAGGAAGACGGCGATGCCTGCAAATCCAACAAGAAATAGAATGAACCAGACTTCTCCTTTCTTGAAAAGATCCGTGATTATGATTACTAGGTGTGTAAAGAAGTTTGATACCATGCGCTTACGTTTAAATAACCAGTAATGAGTAACTGCTTGTCTTTTAACATGCAGTGTGACTGGTAATTGATATTATTGTATCACAAAACCCCCCGCTTAGCGGGGGGTTTTGTTCTTTTAGTTTAGGCTTGATGGATGTCGTACTTTCCGTCTCCCAGTCTCTTGAAGCTTTTTCTGTTTTGGAGATTTAGAAGAATAGTATTTTCCTTAAGGAATCTTTTCTGATTTACGAGTTCTACAACTTGTTTTGAGTGAAGAGGTCCTTTTTGCTTGATTAGAGTTGAGATTACTTCTTTTACTGTTCCTGCTTCATATCCTTGTTCTTTTAGGGCGTACATTCCTCTTCCAACCAGTACGAATCTGCTGTCTTTAATGAGTTCATTGTGAACGGTTTGGATGTTTACTGGACGTGCACTAATTTTCTGTTCGTGGATGAGACTCGCAATCTCTTCAAAGTGGAGAGGTTTGCCGCATTTCTTTACTGCGAGGTATGCCTTGTCTCGTACATTCTTTGGATTAATTTCAGGCCAGCTTGTAAGACCAAAATCTCCGAATGCATTCCATGCGAATTTTTTTGAGATAGTAAGGAAGTGTGCTTCAGCGAGGCTTCCAATTTTTTCTGTGAACTCTGTGTTTTCGATTATTTTTTGCCTGTCTGTGTTTTTGCAGGTATTTAGGATTTGGTTTGTGAAATCCGCGAGTTTTGCTTTCGCCTTTCCGCCCAAATACCAGTAGCTTCTCGTGGAAGGAGTTTCTCTTGCGTAGAGTGGTTCTCCCGCGGCAAAGAAGAAGAACCTGATTTTGTTTTCAAGGTTTTCTACATTTCCCGCGCTCATAATTCTTTGAACTTCTTTCACGAAGAGCGTATCTTCTCGAACTCCTCCTGCGCTCTCAAGATGTTTGGTAGCTTTTTGTATGAGGTCTACGAGGTGTTCTCGCGCTTCCTTTCTGATTTTTGTAATGCTTTGATTTTCGATCTGGCGGACTCTTTCTCTTGTAATACCAAGAAGATTCCCTATTTCCTGTAGGGTTTCTCTTTTGCCTTGAAGTCCATATCTTCGTGAGATTACCTTTTTCTGTTTAGGGTTTAGCACGGAGAGAAGGTTTTCTATGAAGTTGTCGATATTTTTTGGCATATATAGTGTACGTTATTTATATCATATTTGTCGATTTTCGTCAATAGTTTTGGGCAGGCACCTTATTTTCAGGCCTTTTTTGGGCTATTTTCCTCATTTTAAGGGGATTTTCCGCCCCATAGGTATATGAGGGGGCTTGCTATAAAAATAGATGAATATGTCCCTACTATTGTTCCTATGAGGATGGTTAGAATGAAGTAAAAGATGGTTCCAGGACCCCAGATTAGAAGGGTTATTAGGACAAATATGAGTGTAAGGGATGTGTTTATCGACCTTGCTATTGTTTCTTTTATACTCTTATTAATGACGTCTTTAAGGGGTAATTTTTTGAGTTCCGGGTCAAGTAAATTTTCTCTTATTCTATCAAAAACTACGATTGTGTCATGTACTGAGAAGCCCATAACAACAAGTAGGGCCACAATGAAATTTGTATCTATTTCTATACCCTTTGTGATTCCGAGGACTACGAGTAGGCCGGCAGGGATGCTTACATCATGAAAAAGTGTTATTAGGGCTGTCAGGCCATATTTCCAAGATCGAACTGGTCGGGAAACTTTTCTGAATGCCCATGCAATGTAGAGAGAGATTCCCAAGATTACAAAGATGCCTGCGCGTATTGCCTGGCTCTTTAATTCTTCTCCAATGCTTGGGCCTATACTTGAGAAACTCTTTTCTTCTACGTTTTCAAAATTTTTCTTAAGCTCGGTGAGGTAGGCTTGATGTTCTTCTTCGGTTGTATCACGGAGTCGGATAATAAAAGTATTAGAGCCTGCGGTTTTTACTGAGGCGTTTGGGTCTCCTGCCTCTTCTCGTATCGTGTCTTTAATTATTTCTTCGGTTACCTTTTGGTCTTCTATCTGTATGTGCCACTCTGTTCCGCCCTTAAGGTCTATTCCCTCTTTGAATCCAATGGTTGATATGAGAATAACGCTCGTAATGACAATCAGTGCAGAGATTATGAGGAAGATATATTTTTTGGAAATGATATCCATAGATGAGGCTTTAGGATTTAAGAGTTAGGCTTTAGTTCATTAGGTTCCGCAGTTCTTTCTTTTGAAATGAACACCCTAAGGAGCGTTCGTGTAATTGTGATTGCGGAAAACATGCTGATTAGGACACCAACAAGAAGCGCGAGAGCAAATCCTTTTACAAAGCTTGAGGTGAAGTAGTATAGGACTATTGTGGTAATGATAGTTGTTATGTTTGAGTCTCGAATCGAGGTCCATGCGCGCCTAAAGCCTTCCTCGATTGCTTCGCGCTTTTTAAGGCCGCGTTTGAGCTCTTCTTTTGTTCGTTCGAAAATCAAAATGTTTGCATCAACTGCTATTCCGATTGAGAGAATGAGTCCTGCGATTCCTGCGAGTGTGAGAGTAATTGGTATGACTTTGAATACTGCAAGCGTGAGTACGATATACATGACGAGAGCGATGGATGCGAATATCCCCAGCTTTCGGTAATAGGCAATCATGAAGATGATGATGATGATTGTTCCTAGAGCGCCTGCGCGGACTGCTTTGTCAAGAGAGTCTTTTCCAAGCTCTGGGCTTATGGTTTGCTGGTTTATGAGTGTTATCGGAGCTGGGAGGGCGCCTGCGTTGAATCGTTCAGCAAGGGTTCGTGCCTCTTCTATTGTAAAGTTTCCTGTGATCTGTGCTCTTCCTCCGTCTATTTTTTGCTGGACAATTGGCATGGTAATAATTTCATTATCTAGAAAGACTGCAAGCGGGCGGCCAACATTTTTTTCTGTGAGCTCTTCGAAGATTTTTGCTCCTTCTTTATCGAACTCGAGGCTTACCATTGGTCCTAGGTCTCCTCCTTGGCCTGGTTGATTGAAGACAATCTGAGCGCTTTTTACGTATCGGCCGGTAAGGTCAGTTGGGATGAATTCAGCTTTATTAGTTTTAGGAGATCCCTCCTCTGTCGGGATACTTGATTCCGTATCTTCTTCGCCAGCTGGCGAATCGGACGGAATTAGCACCTCTCTGAAGTCGAGGAAGGGAGTTGTGCCGATTTGATTAATTGCTTCGTTTATGTCGCGTACACCGGCAAGCTCTACTACAAGGCGGGAAGTTTCATCTCCATCTTGAATAAGGACACGCGGCTCGCTTACTCCAAATAGATTCACTCTTCGTTCTATGACATCCCGAAGGCCGTTTAGGACCAGATTTTTTTCTGTTGGATTTATGAGTGTTGTATCGATGTCATATATAAGATACGAGCCCCCCGCGATATCCAGGCCGAGTGACCATGGTCGTGAGGGGCTTATTTTTTGCCAGAGAGGGTGGTACGAAAAAATGCCGGCTACAAGCGAGACGGCGATTATGAGGACGAGTATAGTCCGAGGGTTTTTCACAATGGAACGTATTATGCCATATCCTGTGAAAAGAGCAAGCTCTTATTAGATTATTTTCTGAAGATGGATTTTCCTATTTCTACTCCTACGATGTTCAAAAGTGTAAAGCCTATGACGCCAATGAACCAGATTGGCGGGAGCGGTATGGTGCCTAGAATTTTTTGCAGTGGGGGCAGATAGATCGCTGCCAGCATTAGGAGGATTCCGATTCCTACTCCTCCGGTAAGATATGGATTAGAGAATGGGTTGTATTTTAGGATGCTTGTGTTGAGGCGTCGGAGGGCAAAGGCTAGGAGAAGTGAGTATAGCGCGAACGTGGTAAAGGTGAAGGTTCGAACGAGCGCTTCGTCAAATCCTTTACGCAGAAGGATGGTGTACATTACAAAGAGAAGTGCACTTGTGATTGTTCCTATGACGAGTATTAGAAACTTCGCCTCTTTGTCGAGAAGTTTTCCGTCTGTTTTCGCTGGTCTTGTTAAATGGTCTCCTCCGTCTTCAAATGCGAATGCGATTGCCGGGAAGGAGTCAGAGAAAAAGTTTACCCAAAGAATTTGAAGTGCGTTTAAAGGAAGCGGTAGTCCAAAAAGGATGGCTCCTCCTATAAGGAAGAGTTCGTTTAGAGAGTCAGAGAGGAGGTAGATGATTGTTTTTTTAACGTTTCCTAGAATGCGTCTTCCCTCTCCAACGGCAGTTACTAAGGTTTCAAAGTTATTATCGAGAAGTACGAGATCAGAGGCGCCGCGCGCTACGTCTGTGCCAGAGCCTACTGCTACGCCAATGTTTGCCGCCTGTAGTGCTGGGGCGTCATTTACTCCATCTCCTGTCATTGCAACGATTTTTCCCGTTTTTTTGTAGAGTTCTACTATTCGAAGTTTATCTTCCGGAGAGATTCGCGCAAAGATTTTTATTTTATATAATTTGCTCTCCAGTTCTACGTCTTTCATATTTTGGAGTTCTTCTCCTGTTACTACTTCTCCTTCTGCTTCATTTACTTCGAGTCCGATTTCATGCGCCACTGAGAGGGCTGTTCCTTTGTGATCACCTGTGAGAATTACTGTTCGTATTCCCGCGGCCTTTGTTTTTTGGAGCGTTTCTTTTATTTTGGGTCGTACTGGATCTTTGAAGACTAGGTATCCGAGGAAGCTGTGTGCTTCGGCAACTCCCAGCACTCTCCATCCTTGTCGTGCCAGTCGATTTGTTTCTTTTTGGATTTCTTCTTTTTTTTCTTTCGTTGTTTGAATTTCCCGCGCGAGCGCTTCCGGAGCTCCTGTGTATATCCATACTGTTTTTCCATCTTTTTTTATTTGCGCTGCGCTGAACTTATTTTTTGAGTTGAATGGCCGGTAGTCTGTTACCTCCATTTTTTTCTTTGTATCTTCAAGAAAGACCCTATAGTCTGCGGAGGCTTTTGCTACTGCAGCGTGCAGCGGTCCTTTTGTGACGCGCCATTCCTCTGGCGGACTCTCAGGATTTTCTACTGTGACATCGAGCGCTATAATTGCAAGCTCTAGAAGTTTTTCTTTTGTGAGCGTGTTTCCCTTCGTTTGTATGGGAATGATATCAGAGAGCTTCATTTTGGCTTCTGTGAGTGTTCCGGTTTTGTCAGTGAGGATAAGGTTTGTTCTTCCCAGAGTTTCTGCTGCTAGGAGTTTGCGGACAACACCTTTTTTTCGCGCGAGTTTTTCAACGCCGATTGCAAGTATTACAGTAAGAGCTATTGGGAGTCCTTCGGGTACAGCAGATACTGCAATGGCCACAGAGGTGACGAACATTTCAAGGTGGTCGAATCCTTTTAGCGTTCCTATTGCAAAGAGTCCTGCTACAAATACAAAAAGGATTGCCATTGCTTTTAAAGAGAATCGCTTGATTGCTTTTTGGAGCGGAGTTTTTTCGCGCGTTTTCCTCACGAGCTCTGCAATTTTTCCGAGTTCTGTATGGTTTCCAGTAGCTACTACTATTCCTCGGCCAATTCCTTCTTCTACAAAGGTACCTCCGAAGGCCATGCATGTTTTGTCTGCGGTAACGCTTTTTTCTTTTATTTCTTTTGTGTTTTTTTCAACTGACAGGGATTCTCCTGTGAGAATTGACTCATCTATTTGAAGCGTATTTGTATTTATTAAGCGGAGATCTGCAGGGATACGATTTCCTGGTATAAGAGAAATAATATCTCCCGGGACGATTTCTTCAGCGTCTATTTCTAGTTCTTTGTTTTCCCGAATTACCCGCGTTCTCTGTTTGATGTATGTTTTTAGGCTTTCGAGCGCGGTTTCAGCTTTATTCTCCTGATAGAAGCCCAGACTCGCGTTTACTAAGACTGCTGCGAAAATAAAGATGCTGTCTGTGTAGTCTTTTAAGAAGAGTGTAATTCCCCCTGCCACGATAAGTATGAGAATGAGTGGGCTTTTGAATTGGTTTAGGAGTATAGAGAATTTGCCTGCTCCCTTTTTGTCTCGAATTGTGTTTCTTCCAAGTACTTTGAGGCGTTCTTTTGCTTCTTCAAAAGAGAGTCCTTCTTTTGCGGTTGATAGGAGGCCTAGTACTTTTTCCTGCGGGAGTGCGTGGAAGGAGTGTTTGAGATTTTGAAGATTTAACATTGATGAGGACTTATGATTTAAGACTTAAGATTTAGGAACTTTTGTTTTAGTTTGTCGAATGTATTGTTTTGTATTGAGTCTCGGATCTGTTCCATTAAGTTATTGAAGAAGAATATGTTGTGGATTGTTGCAAGGCGCGCAGCATCTTTATCTTTTGATTTGAATCGTTCTCTGAGTTCTTTTTTTGTTAAGGTTTTGCACGTTTCGCAGTCGCAGGTTTTGTCGAGCGGCGAGGAGTTATTTGTGAACTTGCCTTTTATAATATCAAAGTGTCCTCTTGCCGTCCAAAGCCGGCCGTGTCTTGCCTCGCGTGTGGGAATGACACAGTCGAACATATCTATTCCGCGTTCGACTCCGTCAAATAAATCTTTTATCTGACCGATTCCAAGGAGATGGCGCGGTTTTTCTTCTGGGAGGAGCGGGATAGTCCAGTTTACAACCTGCCACATATCCTTTTTTG
>CEPX01415002.1_pt1 | contig 10273 bp, 12 predicted proteins | sample 361361 | NCBI WGS metagenome assembly CEPX01 (sample SAMEA2619974, study PRJEB7988) | marine metagenome | biome: marine biome (ENVO:00000447); feature: mesopelagic zone (ENVO:00000213) & marine oxygen minimum zone (ENVO:01000065); material: "saline water (ENVO:00002010), including plankton...
ACTCTAATGCAAAACGTGTCTCTTATAGAATTAAAAAATTAATAAATGATAAAATAATTTTAGGATTTAGAGCTCAAATTAATACTAGGATTTTAGGATATGATAGATATCATATGGATTTACGTATAAAAAAATGTGATAAGGAAAAACAAGCAAAGCTTCTCAAATTCCTCAAGCAACATCAAAAAGTCATCTACATAACTATCCCCTTAGGAATCAATGATATGGAATTTGAAATAAATGTTAAAAATGCTACTGAATTAGCTGAAATTATGGAAAACTTCAAAGAATTATTTTCTACTATGGAGATTAATTATTCTAAGTATTTGATGCTTGAAGAACCAATTCTGTCTTATTTTCCAATGTTTGAGACTCTTGTGTCTTAACACCTTGAGGTTGATAGCTCATTAAAACACTTGTTCCATATCCTCTTGCATTATAACCTGTTCTTTGGATGGGAACTTTATTCAAAAGTAAGGGTTCAAAATCTTTTGAATTTAATAAATTAAGTATTTGTTGACTTGTAAGCTTTTTAGAATGTATTAATTCTCTTTGCAATCCAGGTCTCATAACAAATCTAGTTGCATTAAATCCTACTTCAATCTCTCTATCTAAATCCACCTGAAAACTAATTCGATAAACTCCATCTTCTTGTATATATTTAACTGAAGTATCCCATCCTGTTTTTTTACCAAGATGAGGTAATGCATATAAAATTCCTTTTCGCATCATATTATGAATTGCTTTTGATTCATAAAAAGATCTCCAATACTCAGAATCTTCTTCTGAACCACGGTGATGAACATCAGCTAATACTAAACCATCAGGTTTACAAATTTTTGAACCAACACCTAATAAATTATCACTATTCATAACTTGTCCTCCAGGAAAGGAAACACAACTCGCATCCTCAGTTTGATAATCCTCAAAAAGTGTTGGTTTAGTTTCAACTAGAGTAACATATTTTTCCCATCCAGGAACTCTATCATTAAGATAATCTGTTAAAGCATGTTTTGTTTGAATCAAAGCATTTGAACTTACATCTACTGCATGATATCTTACTTGAGTTTTTTCTTTTGCAAACTTTTCTAGCATGAATTTTTCAACACTAGGAGTTGGACCCATAGATACAAAATCTACAATCTCTCTTCTTCTCATTTCATTGAAAACACTATCAACAATTCCTTCTCCTGCTAATTGCATAGCTTCTGCTAAAGGTTTATATTCTGCTGAATTTTTAACAGCAAGCCAAGCTTTGAAATCATTATATAGATATTTACCTAATTCTAAGGAACCACCATTTTCTATCCAATTTGCTACTCCTCTATATTCTCGCTCTTCAACTACTGGTAAAAATAATGCTTGTTGGACTTTTTCTATTTTATCATCTAAATTTCCTTCTCCTGAAAAGATATTGGTTATAATAGGATAAATTCTCTCTGGATCAAATTTAGATGCTCCTAGGGATATAGCACCTGCTCCAATAGCTTTAAGTTCACGTCTTCTAGCTTCGCCTTGTTCATCCATTAATCGTTGTCCCATTACTAAAAATGTTAATTGTCCACGTTGAGTTCTTTCTCGAATACAATCAAAAGATATATTGTCAGGCTTCCAAGTAGTATAATCTGCAATAGCAATATCTATATTATCCATAACTTCCCATGAAAACTTCTCCATTTGAGAAGACATTTGACCTGCCTTAAATCCTATATCAGGGTTATTATTCATCTTCACCCTCCAAGAAATCCATTATAGCAGTTTCTATGAGTTTGCTTTTACTTTTAAACTTAACATTACGCATTTTTTCTCTAATTTTATAGTGCGTTTGCTCATCTAGAGTTATACATATTTGATGTCTCATTACCTATATCCGAACATATCCATCATATATAAAGCTATGTATTTTAACTACTTAAGAGTAATTACATTAAAACAAAACATTTATAAACTATAGTCACTATAGTCACTATAGATGGTAACAACAATTCAATTAACTGAAGATACCAAAGAAAAAATCAAATCTTTTGGTCAAAAAGGAGAAACCTATGAAGATATTATTAAAAAGCTTTACACCATAGCTGTAAACGACCAACTAAGAGATTTTCTTTTATCCTCTGAAAATACAATCTCTCTAGAAGAAGCTAAAACTAGGCATAATAAAAAATGGTCAAGATAGAGATTGTAAAATCTCTTTTTGAAGAAATAGAGAAAAAATTCAAGAGAGATGCATCAAAAGTATATGGTTTAATGGATTCTTTAAAAAATAATCCAAAAAAAGGAAAACTTCTAGGATCCGTTGGAGGAATTGTTATCAAAGAGTTAAAATTTAAAAAATTTAGATTTTATTTTATTACCGACGGATTTAAGTTAAAATACCTAAGAGAAGAAGATTTAGTAGATCTATTATTAAGATTCATAAGAATGTCTGATAAGAAAGAGCAGCAAAAGATTATTAATGAGATCAAACATACTTTGCAAACTCTTGGGCCTAAGAGTTTTACATAATCTATTTTCTATTCCTCTTACCTTTCTTGCCAAACGCCTTATAAGAAATTATCATCCCAATAACAATCCCAACAAGTAGTAAACTAGATAATTGATCTTTATTGAGGTGCAATTTTTCAGTAAGTTTACTAATAAGTGGATCCATAAAGCTTTCGGTGATTTCAACTGAATCAGTATCTAATATCTTTTCCTCAACCTTCTTATCTAAAAGTAAATCCTCTTGAGGAATTTGCCCATACTTTATGTCTAATCTTACTTTTTCTCCAAAGATATCAACAATTTCCAAGCTCATCCTAGTTTGTCCAACATCAAAAGTAGTAATCTCTCCTCTTTTCACTTCGACTTTTTTATCAAAATTCTTAAGGTACACAACTATTTTTTCCTCAGTAATCTCAAGAATCTGAATCTTACCTTTTTCTCCATCAATATTTAAAGGATAATCGATTCCCTCTAAAAAATACATACTAAACTGTCTGGTTTCATCAGTCTTAGGAGTACTTAATGATGCACCGCCTCCTCCTCCACCTCCTCCAGAGCTAGCTGGAGCTGGAGTACTTACAGCTGGAGTATTTTCTGCTGAGAATGCACTGAATTGTGTTACATTAAAAACTAAAACTCCATTATTATAACTTATTTTATTACAAATAGTTGCTGGGCATAATTCTCGATCCTTCAAAATACGAGGATTAGCAAACGAAATATCATAAAGAGTTAGCGTAGCAGTTTTATTGAGCTGCGTTAACACAGTAGAATTAATCTCAATCCAATTTGAGCTAATGTTCACATATGTATTAATATCAGTAGCTGAACTCAAATCTAATGTTTGTGTAAAATTAATAAATCCAACATCTGGATTTTCGATTATAAATGTAGTTACATTAGTAATGTTATAACCACTAAGATCTGTTGTATTTCCCAAATAATTAAAAGCAGGTATGATTTGAGAAATCCATCCAGTCGTGCCTCCTGTATTATTAAAATCATCAGTGCAATTAATTGACCAATTAATATGTTGAATACTTAAATTGTATAAAGTAAAGTTTTGCCAGGTATCCTGAACAGCAGAAGTATTTGATAAATTTACTGCATCATTAATTAATAGTGAGCAATTTTTAACATTATGAGCATCTGAGGTGTTAAAGGTAAATGTAATATTTCCATAATTATTTCCTGAGTTATTCCACGGTGTTAATAATGTAATATTTGGCCCGTGTGAATCTATATTAAAAGAAACTGTTGTTTGATTTTCATTTCCTACACTATCATTTACATGTATAGTAACATTATGGAATCCTTGTGCCCAAGTTACAGATGTTAAATTTGCACAACTTGCAATAGAAACATTAAGATCATTGGTATCATTAGTATAATAACAGGAATCTAAATTCAAATCTACAGCTGAAAAATTAATGGTTAATTGAGCATCACTAGAATTAGTATTATTTACAGGGTATATCAAATCTAAAGAAGGAACAATAGTATCAACTGTTATGATCCTAGTTGCAGTTCTATTTACACCAGCAGAACTATTAGATACAGCAGTAAAATAAGTATAATTTCCGTCATCTAATCCTGCTGTTGCATTTTTACTTTGATTAATGTAGAGTTCCCATTTATTAGTATCATATTTTTTTAAATTGGAAGTATAATGTTGATATACAGAAGCATTATTAAAACTTCTATTCCATATTCGAACCTCATCAACTATGCCAATAAGATTTTGACCAATATCAGAAGAACCTCTTCCAATAACTGACCAATCAGAATCTCCAGTTTGTGCAGCATCTGAGAATAACCTTATTGGCGCAGAACCATCTACATACAAATCTACTTTATCTGAATCATGCCTAACCACAACAATCTGATGCCATTCATTAGCAGTTGGCAAAGCAATAGAAGTATCAGATGAATCATCATTCACTACTCTTATAAAAAAATTTGTCCCATCATTACTATGTCCTATCTTTGTTGAACTTCCAGTAGAATCTTCTGCAATAGCAAACCGATACGCACTATCATGGCTAATATTCCACCAAAGGGATATTGTAAAAGCATTAGGAAGAGTTATATCTGGAATTTGAAGTACATCATTTCCTCCATTAAATTCAAAAGCCCCTCCATATCTTCCATTTTGAATAGCAGTAGCATTATCTGTGGTGCCATTATTTCCTTTTCCACTAATATCAAATACATGAGTATTGTTTTCTCCTAATGCTGAAACATTGTCAAAATTCATCATTAATAATAAACTATCATTATACATTGTGTAATTGGTCCCATTCCAATTGTAAGTTAAGTTTATAATAGCACTTTCAGTTATTGTAATATTAATCTCAACAGTAGTTTTATTAGTAAAGGAGCCATTAGACACACTATTTGCATTAAAATCAATTGCAGGTTCTGCAAATACAAATACTCCGAAAAGAAGTAATACTACTAATAAAACACCCCTATTTTTTACCATATAGGCATTTGTGGATTTTTGGTTTATAAATATTTCTCTAGAATATTCTGATTATCTAACAATAACCTTTATAAACAATTCTGCAAAACTAATTTCATGGCGGTGTAGCTCAGCCTGGTTAGAGCGCTACGCTCATATATTTGAGCGATGAGGTTTATCCGATGATTAACCTCTAATTGGGTCACGTAGAGCAACAGGGATTTCCCGTTGCACGGAAAGGTCAAGGGTTCAAATCCCTTCACCGCCACTTTTATATTTTGGAAGGTAATATCCATTCTTCTTCCAGAATAGATATTTCTTGAAATGTTTATAATTAGAAAATCCAAAAATTTTAATATATTTTTCAAGATTTTTTACTCCATTTAGATTTACATTATAGAGTTTATTAGGTCTCCTAATCTTTATACCTTCTATATTAATTGAAGGTGTCAATCCAAAATCTAAGAAAATATTATTGATTTGTTGTATAAGAGGCTCAGAATTATTAGAAACTTTTAAACTAGGATAACTATGTATTTTACTCTTGAATGGTTTTCTAAATCTTAAACTACCATCTGTATCGACAATCCCTCGAACACATTTTTTTATAAATTCTTTTTCTTTGAATATCCATTTAGGTATAATAATATTAATTTTTTTCCCCATTGGTAATCCTAAGTTTTTCTTGAAAACAACAATTTCTTTACTACAATATATCAAATTTATACAATTATTTTTTGTGTAAATATATGGACTTTTTGCATATAAATCTTCCATTAACTTTAAAACATAATCTATATACTTTTTATCATCATTCTTATGACTGCTAAAAGTATATACCCATCTAGTTGTTTGTTTATGAATATATTTATTCATACTACCATCACCAATATGGATCCCTGTTTCTTCAGCTAATTTTTCGGAGAAATTTTGAGGTATAGTGATTTGCTTATTTTTAATTAAAGTTTTTTTAATCTCCATTTTTCATCATAATATCTCACTATGAAACTATCTAATTGATTTTATAAGTTCTACTAGCACTTGTCCAGTGGTTGTGGAAATATTTCCGATTTTAAGCATTAAAAATCGAAAGCTTTTCGAAAATCATTATTTCATAGTTGAAGTTCTTTAATTGATGAAAAATATTAGAAAAAACTATAAAATTATCAAATAGGCATCACAAAATTTATATATGTGGAAAATAATATGTATTTACCCGGAAAGGTTAGCAGTTTTTTTAACTGCTATATTACTTTTTTTAATTGATTTTCTCCTTAATAAGTTCTCTCTAACTTTTTTCGAAAGATTTTCCAAGAAACTGTAAAATTAACTAAACTGATCGAAATTTAAAAAATTAGGTTACCTTTTTATACCTCATTATAATCCCCTATATAATGAGAGCATTAGGAAGATGGATAAGTAATCGTCCTTATATATGGGGGCCAGCAGCAGTTTTAGCTATAGCTGCATCTACATTTCTATTCAGACCAAAACCTCCTCAGCAGACTCTTGAAACAACTACTACATTATCAACTTCATCAACAAGTACATCAACAACTATTCCCCAGACTACTCAAAAAGACCAACCAGAATATGCTAAAAATGGCAAGGATTTAGAAGAGTTAGCAGATCAAGCTCAAACTGAAGACAAAGAAGATCCATTAGATCCAGATATTCGAAGTAAAGCTATTAGTGCAATACAAAATATTGCTAGTGCAAAATACAAAGAGGGCATAAGAATAGCCAATGAAGTCCTTGAACTTAAACCAGATCTTCTAGATGTTAGGGCAGCAAGAGCAAATGCCTTTTACCATACAGGAAGAGCTTCTCACGCTATCTCTGAGCTTAAGAAAATCATTACTAATGATAACAAGCAATTTATGGCACATTTTCATCTAATGTATTTTCTGACAGAAAGAAGACAAATAGATGAAGCTGCTAGCTATCTTGATCATACTATCAAAATCGCTAATACTGACACACAAAAATCATTAGCGTATGCTCTAGCTGCTGAAGTAAAAATGCATGAAGGAAATAATCCTAAAACTAGGGAATACATAAAGAAAAGTTTAAACTTCCGCCCTGGAAATAAATGGGCCATGGATCTTAAAGAGAATCTAGAATTACGTACCGGAGAATTTGATGATGTAGATACAGACCCAAGTGTCCAAGTAGATAAAGATAAAAAAAATTTAGAGGAACTTACAAAAGCAAGCATTTGCATTGTGCAAGAGAGGTATGATGCAGCAGAGGGCCTTTTAAAGACCATTATTAGAAGGGATTCAAAATATCATCTGGCTTACTCTAAATTGTCATTCGTATTTTTCAAGCAGGAAAAATTTAAAGAAGCAGAGCATGTCATAGAAGGATATCTTGATCTTAAACCTGATGATCCTGATGCATATCTTCATTTAGGAAAGATTCTATTTGCACAAGAATACTTTTCAGTAGCTATATCAAAATTAGAAGAAGGACTAACTAAAAAGTGCAGCGATTATACTAAATCAGAGTTTCATTCTGCTATAGCAAGAAATGCATATGAATTAGTTGTTGATGGAAAAAAAGAATATTTTGATAAGATTGAAGCAAATTATAAGAAAAGTCTTGAACTAAACACTCATAATGTAGACGCTAGACTCCAATATGGAAACTTTTTAAAAGATGAAGATAGAAACAAAGAAGCTGAAAAAATCTTAGAACCAGTTAAACATTTGCAGCAAGACACACAAGCACCTGTTTTTAGATAATTTATTCTTAATAGAAACCTATATAAACAATCTAATCATCGCTATTACAATGAAATATAAATTAACTGGGGATAATTTACAAATAGCTTCTATTGAACTGGGAAAAGCAGATACAATTAATGCTCAAGCAGGTTCTTTAATTTATAAAACAGGTAATGTTGTTATTGAAGTTGAATCTAAAGGTGTTGGAAAAATATTCAAAAGAATGATAACAGGTGAGAGTTTATTCTTAACTAAATATAAAACAGTTGATGGATCCGGAATAGTTGGAGTTGCTGGAAACATTCCAGGTAAAATTAAATCTTTTGATTTAAAGCAAGGCGAATCTATTATTGCTGAAAAAGGTGCTTACTTATGCTCTGACCAAACAATTGATATTGATATTAAATTTGTAAAGAAAATAGGTGCAGCTTTATTTGGTGGAGAGGGTATTATTCTTCAAAAAATTAATGGTCCTGGAACTGTGTTAGTTCACGCAGCAGGTGACCTTATTGAGTATAATCTTAAAAAAGGAGAAAGAATGGATGTTGATACTTCTCATATTGTTGCTTTTGAAGAATCAGTTGATTATGATATTAGACGTGTAGGAGGAGTAAAATCTACTGTTTTTGGTGGAGAGGGCTTATTTTTAGCTCAAATGACTGGTCCTGGTAAAGTTGTTTTGCAAAGTATGACTAAGTTATTATTTCAACCACCAACACAACACAGCAATAAAGGATCTGCTAGAGGTTCAGTCCTTGGTGGAATGATTGGAGGTGCAATGAACAGATGATAAGTTATCTAAAAGGCATACCCAAAATAATTGCAATTATAGTTATTCTTATTTTAGTAGGTGCTGCTTTAGTTTTATTTAATGTGTTATATGCGATTATAGTAGGGATTATCTTAATTATTGCATTCTTTGCAGTTCCTTATTATTTAGGAAGATCTCAACCAGATGAAGAACCTGGCAATTATGAAATTAAAAAAATAAAAGAATAAAGGAGGGATAAAATGGATCCAATTTTTACAGACAAAAAAGCAATGTTAACCTTAGTGGTAATTCTTATTATTGCAGTTGTTGTAGGATTTTTAAGAGATTTACTTTCAGGAGTAATAGCTTTTGTTGTGCTATTAGTGATCTTTTTTCTTGTGCGAAAGTTTAAGAAAAAACCATCTGATGAAGATCTTAACATGCGACAAGAGTTTGTTAATGAGAAGCAAAATCCTTGAAGAAATCATTTATTATTTTTTTTAAATTTTCTATTTTTTCATATTCCTTACAAACAAATTTAGTATTACCTAAAACAACAGCACTTTTTCTTTTCCCATCATTTCTAAAAATAACTAAAATAGGAATATTCCTAGCTTCAGCTAAACCTATTTCATAACCAACTCCAGTGCTTGGAGTTGTAATATCTGCAACTAACACATCAGCTTTATCCATTAATAGTTTATCTTGTGTATAGATGTCTTCTGTTGTAGCAATCTTACCATCCATATCTCTTACAGGCTCTTCTTGAGTATGAGTATCACTAAATACCTGTTTAGTTAACACTTCTCCTTTAGATTCAAGAATTGCACCTATTTGTTTGTAGATTTCAATATTTTCTCTTCCCCCACTTATGGAAGCTGCGAAATAAATGTTCATAAAAATTAGATTATACTATGATTTATTAACATTACTATTAAATACTAGAATTTATTTACTTTTTATATGATCATATTAAAATTCAGCGAACCATTACCTGAAAGAATATTGAGTGGGAAAAAAACATCCACTTGGAGAGTTAATGATGATAGAGGTATTACTAAAGATGATAAACTCTCTCTGCCATAATAATGGTAAAGAATTTGCTCAAGCAATTGTAACATCTGCTAAAGAGACTCTTTTTAAGGATCTTACTGAAAAAGATTGGGAAGGCCATGAAAAATTTAATTCAGATGAGGAAATGTATAAAACGTTTTCTAAATATTATAATTATAAAGTAACTCCAGAAAGTAAAGTAAAACTTATTCACTTTAAATTAATCTAAGAAATATCATCCATAACATCACTAACAGTATTAGCTGGAATAGCAAACCCTAAACCTTCTCCACCACCAACTTTAAAATTATTCAAACCAATTATTCTTCCCTCATCATTAACTAAAGGCCCTCCAGAATTACCTGGATTAATGGGAACATCTATTTGTATATATTCATAACCATTTGGAGCTTGTCTATTAGTTGCAGAAACAATTCCTTGAGTAGCTGTAAAATCTAATCCAAATGGATTTCCTAAAGCAATAACTCTTTCACCTACTTGCACTTCTTCTGAGTCTGCAAATTTAAAAATATCAAAGGATTCATTTGTTCCTACTGGCATTAAAACTGCGATATCTGCATTATTATCTATTCCTAAAACTTTTACAACATATAATTTATTATTACTTGTTTTAATTGCAATTTGAGATGCTCCTGCTATTACGTGAGCATTAGTAACTGTTTTACCATTTTGTTTGATTATAGCTCCTGATCCTCTCCCAACATCTGTTAATACACTTACTGTTGATTTTTTAGCATCTGCAATAATTTTAGTAAAGTCTCCTTGTAAATT
>CEPX01197894.1_pt1 | contig 10272 bp, 9 predicted proteins | sample 361361 | NCBI WGS metagenome assembly CEPX01 (sample SAMEA2619974, study PRJEB7988) | marine metagenome | biome: marine biome (ENVO:00000447); feature: mesopelagic zone (ENVO:00000213) & marine oxygen minimum zone (ENVO:01000065); material: "saline water (ENVO:00002010), including plankton...
CGTGTAACTGAATCTGTTAATGTTGTACAGGAAGGTAATTTTGTTTTGGACATTTTCCTTATTCCTGATTTGTCGGAAGAAGATGATTTATGGTTAGATACTGAAGAAGAATTGTTTAGTGAAGAAATTACCTTAGAAGATAGGATTGTTTGGCCCTTTGTGTTAATTCTTTTACTTATTTTGATTGTACTGTTTATTTTTGTCTACAAGAAGAAGAGAAAGAAAACTACTCAACAGCATAAAGAAGAATTAGAAAATGAGCCAGGGGATCTTGATAGAGTAGTGGATATCATTAAGAAACATGAAGGGCGAATTTCTCAAAAAGATTTACGAAAGGAAATGTTACCATTATCAGAAGCCAAGGTGAGTTTGTTAGTTACTGAGTTGGAACATAATGGTAAAATTGAGAAAGTTAAAAAGGGAAGAGGAAACGTTTTAATTCTGAAATAAGCAATAATTTTAAAAAGAATTCTCTCTCCTCGATGTTTATGGCCCGGTAGCTTAGCCTGGACTCCACTCCTCAGCAACGAGCTGAGAGTGTTGGGCAATGGAGTGCTCGATTCCCGTTTAAGGGAAGGCAACACTGATATCCACTGGATATACCATTGGTCAGCGATCGAGTGAAAACCTTAATAAGGTTTCTCGAAGTCGCGTGTTCAAAAGCTGGGAAGTGCACCTTTCCGTTTGGAAGTCACGCCCGGGCCATGTTTTACTTAATTTTTTAGAAAAACTTAAATATGTGTACTTACTTATATTACTTACAATGGTAAACATGACCTTAGCGGTTGACGAAGATTTGCATAACATAATGAAAGAACATTCCGAAGTAAAATGGAGTGAAGTTGCAAGAAAAGCAATGCGTGCACACGCGCAAAAGCTTCAAATGATGGATACTATTCTTGCAAAAAGCACATTGACGCAGAAAGACGCAGATGAAATTGCTGAAAAGATTAAAGAAGGAATAGCGAAACGTCATGGCTTATGAAACTTGTTATTGATACAAATGTTATTATTTCTGCATTCATTAGGGACGGTGTTACTAGGAAAATTCTTTTTCATCCTGAACTTCATTTGATTACTTCTGATTTTACATTCGACGAAATAGGTAAATATGAAGATCTTATCTGTCTGAAAGCGAACATTTCTAAACAAGAATTGCAGTTGTTAGTTTTTCTTCTTGCTGAGAAGCTTTTTATTGTTCCTTGGGAAGAGTATCGACAGAAAATTGATTCTGCAATGGGAATGATTGATGATCCAAAGGATACACCATTTCTTGCACCCGCACTTTGTACGACTAATAACGGTATTTGGAGTAATGATAAAGTATTTACCCAGCAAAATAAAGTTCGAGTGTGGTCAACAGAAGAGTTAATGAATTATTTTGGATTGTAGTTCACGCCCGGGCCATGTTTTTTTCTAATCATTGAAGTGTATAGTTTCTTGTCACGAAATCTTTAAATACGGGTTGTCATTCGAGAATACGTAAAAAAAACTATTATTCAAAAATAGTAACTCGGGGTGTTAAGGGTGAAAAAATTAATTGTGGTAAGTGTACTGATTGCTTCTTTACTTATTGTAGGATGTTTAGACTATAAAACGTATTCGGGCGACAGTGAAAGTGATGATGATTTATTACAGCAAATTGCTGATATCGAAAAAGAATTAAACATTCAGCCAGACGATTTGGCTGGTGAAGGAGTGGATGATATTCAGGATGTAGCGGAAAATGCTCTTGATGATGCGATGGAAGATACAACTGAAGATGTAGTTGAGGAAGTGATTGAAGTTGTCCCGCAGGAAGACAAATCGTTATTGAAGCAAATTAATGTTGATGAAAATCAGCCAGTTTCATTAAATGTTGGTGTTCGAGATTTGGATGATGATGATACAACAGTAACATTCACAGCTCCATTGGATGAAAATGGTTTCTGGCAAACACATTACGGAGATGCTGGTGAATATACTGTTACCATTACCGCATCAGATGGAAAAGTTGAAACTACTCAAGAAGTATTGATTGTGGTCAATCGGGTCAATGTTGCTCCTGAAATTGCACCTATTTCGAACATGCAAATTTCTGAAGGCGAGACTGTCTCAATAGACCCCCAAGTAAATGATCCAAATGGTGACGAAGTGGCTGTAACTTTTTCAGCTCCTCTTTCTGAGGAAACTTGGGTGACTGATCACACAAGTTCCGGTGAATATGAAGTAACCATTACTGCGAGTGATGGAGAACTTGAATCGGTTGAAACATTCTTGTTAACTGTTGGAGATGTGAATGAATTACCAGAAGTGACTGGGTTATCTGACATTACGATTAATGAGGGTGAAGTGGTTACTGTTGAACCTGTTGTAACAGATTTGGATGGTGATGAATTGCTTATCGCAATTTCAGACCCAGTTGGTGATGACGGTGTCTGGGAGACAGAATTCACTGATCATGGTACCTATCCAATTACCATCACCATAAATGATGGGAAAGATGTTGTAACACGAACAGTTACTGTGACTATCACTGACGTTAATGTACCGCCGGAAATTGTTGAGATTACTTTAGGGTAATCTTTTTATTTTTTGTTTTATTTACATTATTTATACTCATGGATGGATGCAAATGGTTAACTCAAGAATAATAGCAATAGGACTGGTTTCCTTACTTGCAGTGTTTTCTGTCTTGGCATTAACTACCCTTGATGTTGCTGAAGGTGATTTGGTTCATTTCAATGTTACTACTCAAGATTTGGATAATGATACTGTTTCTGTGAAATATTATGATCCATTAGATGATAATGGGGAATGGCAGACTGGGTATGATGATGCAGGTGAGCATAGAACTCAAGTAGTTGTTTCAGATCAAGAATTTAATACAACTGAGGACGTTCTCATCCGGGTAGCCAATACCAATCGTGCTCCAGAAAAGTTTGGTGATCTTGTTGTTAATGAGGGTGAAACTGTTAATTTAAATAGTATTTTTATTGATCCGGACGGTGATTCCTTGACTTTTTTCTCTGATGAATTTTTTGATGAGCAGGGTAACTGGGATGTCACGTTCCATGATGCTGGTGAATATGACATTTCAGTCGTTGCGTTTGATGGAATTTCTGAACTGGAAGTTGAGCTGAGTATACAAGTAATTGATGTTGAAACTCCTCCCATTTTTATCACGGAAGGTTCTTTATTCGTCAGAGAAAATGAATTATTGCAGAAATCATTTGAAGTTATAGATCCGGAAGGTGACAATGTGACTTTATCATTGGTAGCAGCACCTCACGGTATTGAGTTAGAAAACAACATCTTACAGTGGACGCCGGATTATGATGTTGTTCAAAGACGTACTGGTTTTTTTGCCAGGTTAATGAACAAACTTCGTTTAGATAAATGGATTAGTCAAAAGAAACCATTTGCCTTGGAATTGAAAGCATGTGGAAAAGAACTTTGTCAAAACCAAATGTATTTTTTAATTGTTGAAAATGTTAATAGGGCACCTACTTTAGATTCGGTGAGCGTTGAAGATGTTTTAGAAAGTGAAAAGTTACAAATTGTTGCAACCGGAAGCGATCCTGACGGTGATGTGTTGAAATATTTTTTTGGAAAACCAGTAAGTAAAGATGGAACATGGGAAACAGGTTATGAGGATGCGGGAGATTATACGATAGCAGTAACAGTTTCAGATGGGTCATTCACAGATACGCAAGAATTATCATTTTCTATTGGAGAAGGGAATAGACCTCCTGAAATTGAAATAACCAAAAATGAGTATAAAATTAATGAAGATCAATCAATTTCATTTAGAGTTGCAGCAAGTGACATTGACGGTGATGATTTGACATTATCGTTAGCAGATTTGCCACCTGGTGCTTCTTTTGCCGACGGGTTGTTTTCATGGACACCCTCAATTTATGTTGTTGAACAGAATGTTGATACGAAATGGAATGATTTTGTTTCTACATATTCCTGGTTGAACAGAAGATTTAACCGGGAAATGGAAGTGTTTTATCTGGATTTTGTTGCCGATGATGGAGAATTTTCTACACATTCTCCTGTAGTATTGTTAGTTAAGAATGTAAACCAAGGTCCTTTCGTTGTGGGTGGTGAACCTGCTGAACGAATAGATATAATGGTGAATCAGCCATTACTCTTTTCAGTTGCTGGAAATGATGGTGATATGGATGAATTAGGTTATTCGTGGTCATTCGGTGCTTGGGAGCGTTCAATAACAGGGGTTACATCAGTAAACAGAACATTTGTAAGTCCAGGATTGAAAGAAGTTTCAGTCGAAATAACAGATGGAATTGGAGTGGCTGAGAAGAAATGGTTAGTAAACGTTCAATCTCAACCAAGACATGTTCAACAAGTGTACCCGCAACCGCAAACGTACGTAACATATTTTATTGATGATTTTTCTACTCCAAAGAAAATTGAACCGGTTCGTGAAGAAGTTTCTGTTGTACGTAATGTTGATGTTACTGGTTCTGAGATGAAATTCGCAACGTATTATATTGAAGGATAAGCTTTAATACTAGTTTCATTCTGAACATTCCATGCCTGCAATTGAATTAGCATTAGAAACATTACAGAGAAAAAAGCAAGCTTTAGTCTTTGCTGCTTCCAGGGCAAGTGCTGAGAAGTTAGCAGAAGACATTTCTAAGCAAATTATGAGAGTTACCGGTGAAGATGTTGAACAACAAATTCATGCTTCTATTCCATCTCCAACTAAGCAATGTGAACGACTAGCGAAATGTGTCAAGAAAGGTGTGGCGTTCCATCATTCAGGATTAACACAGAAACAGAAAGATATCATTGAAAAAGAATTTCGAAATGGAAATATTTCAATTATCTGCTGCACGCCGACATTGGCAATGGGTGTAAGCTTGCCGGCATTCAGAGTTATCATGAATGGATTGAAACGGTACAGCGGATCGTGGGGAATGGACTGGATTCCAGTTCTTGAATATTTACAATGTGCTGGTCGCGCTGGAAGACCTGAATTTGAAAAGTTTGGTGAAGCAATTTCCATAGCGAAAACTGATGCTCAGAAAGAGGAGATTTACGAACGCTTTGTTCTTGGGAAACCAGAAGAGATTTATTCAAAGTTGGCAGTTGAACCTGTCCTTCGAACATACTTATTATCATTAATATCTACTGGGATGGTGCGCAGCGAGAAAGATGTCATGAAATTCTTTGCAGGAACGTTCTGGGCACATCAGTTCAAAGATATGGAGAAATTGAAAGTAATCATTGACAAAATGTTACATCTGCTTGAAGAATTTAATTTTATTACTGTTCATGGCCAGGATGATTTTGTATCTGGAAGTGATGTTGGGAAATCTTCCTTGATTCGTCCAACACTCGTTGGTAAGCGAGTATCTGAGTTATATCTGGATCCATTAACAGCCAACTATTTGATTACTGGTTTGAAAAATTATGAAAGTTCCACTTTTTCATTACTTCAATTAATTAGCCATACGTTGGAAATGCGACCACTATTACGTATTAAAGCTGCAGAACGTGGTAAGATGGAAGAGGAATTAGTTGCTCATTATGATTATTTGCTACATCCTGAACCACGGTTAACTGATCCATCATATGGTGATTTCATGAATTCGATTAAAACGACGTTATTTTTAACTTCATGGATAGATGAAATGACTGAACCTGACTTAATGGAGAAGTATTCAGTTCGACCAGGAGAAATCAAGTATAAGACGGATAATGCTGATTGGTTATTGTATGCTTCAGCCGAATTAGCTAAACTGATTGATCGGCAAAGCATAGTTAAAGATTTGGTGCGTCTTCGCATCCGGATTAATTATGGCGTGAAGGAAGAATTACTTGCCTTGCTTAAATTGAAAGGAATAGGTAGGAAGCGTGCCAGGAAATTGTTTGACAATTCTATCAAAGATTTAGGTGACGTCAAGAAATCTGATATTGGAGCGCTAAGCCAATTAGTAGGTGGAAAAATTGCCGTTAGTGTGAAAAAGCAACTAGGTCAGAGCGTTGAAGAAGTTTCTGAAAGAAAAAGAATTGGGCAAATGTCTATTGGGAAATTCACTTAGCAATTTTTGCCAGGTTTTTCAGCCCTCTCATTACCGATATCTCATGCAACATGGATTTCTTAAGAATTTTTAGCAACTCTTCTTTCTTCTGTTCTTTGTCAAATCCAGGACCTACACGTCGATTTATTACTTTTTCGAAGGCTTGGTTCTCACCCATGAGTCCAATCAACTTATTGTTACTTGAAACTATTTTGGCAACAGCATTTTTAATTTCTTTTTTCTTTGTTGGTTCTACTTTGGCTAAATCATCGGCTTCTTTAGATAGGGACAAAATACGGTTTGATAATTTTTTTTCTATCTTTTCTTCTTTCTTCATAGATCGTAACTTCTTCCCAGCTTTATCCAAAAATTCTCTTCCTGCGGCTGCGTCCTTAACTTCATCGTACAGTTCTTTCAATTCAGCAAATTCTTTAGTAGCGAGTTTCCAAGTCTTCTTTTCTGCTTTTTCAACATCTTTTTCTTCTTTAGTTTCTGCTTCTGCCTGTTCCTCAGAAACACCTTCCTCAGTCATGTGTTCTTCAATTTTTTCACTCGTTTTGCTTTCCCTGAAGAATAGTATCGTTCGCATTATTTCGTAGGCAAGCACCAGGCCAGTTGCAAAAATAATTCTACTAAAAAAAGCTCCAGTTTGTGCAGTTACAAAAGCTAGATCAACCATGAGCGAGCAGCCACCTCCAACGTTAAAGCAAAAAGTAGGATGATTATTCTAACAATATGCCATCCCAGTGAATTACCGGGAATAACGTAATACACGAGAAAAATCAGCAGTGCTATGGGAATTATGAGGAGAATGACGCTGAACGCAACATTATACGTAGTAATGATGCCTGATAATATTGCAGATGGGATAAAAGCTACTCCGAGAATAGCAATAAGGGCTCCAATCAAACCAGCGATGGGTTTGCTGAGAACGAGTCCCAATAATTTAGCAAAAATCATTCCAACCAGAAGGATTAGTGCTAGGCGAACTACTGACACGGATAGTGGTTCATGAATGCCCAGTTTTTCCATGAATCCCTGAAAACCTTCAAGAACGTTTACTATTTCGTTTTCTGCCGCTACCATCGGCACCAGTGTTAGCACGAGTAGTAAGAGCAATGCTTTTCTCATTATCTTTCAGTAATATCTTCCCATTATTAAATTTATTGAATCTCTCAGGACGTCAATTTTATAAACCAAAAAACTTTCCTTCTTGTATGGCTAAAAAAGAGTCTGGTAAACTTTCAAGAAATATTATCATTTTTATTCTTATTAATGCAATATTAGGTAGTTCTTTATTTTATCTACCAAGTTTAGGAATGATTTCCGCAGGACCTGCTTCACTCATTGCTTGGGCAGTTATTTTTGTTATTGCTTATCTTGTGATGTTGTATTATGCTGAACTTATAACATTATTTCCTTCATCCGGTGGAACGTATAATTTCGTTAAACAGTCATATGGCAGGTTTATTGCGTTCATGGCTGGTTGGTTAATTTGGCTTGCAGGAAATTTGGGAATGGCATTGAACGTTGTTGCGGCTGCTGAATATTCATTTCCTTCTACTGCTCAAACTACATTTATCATTCGCGGAGTTTTCGTACTGGCATTTATTTTCATATTTAACTACATTGCATTAAGGGGAATTGACGCTGGAGCTAAAATATTGGTGGGTTTTGGAGTAGCATCCTTAACATTCGTTGCATTGATTGTTATCCCGACATTTATTGACATTCCAGCTTTATTTCAGGGTACGTTTTCTGTTCCATTCAATGTCCAACAAATGCAACCATTCTATATCAATGCTGGACTGCTACCTATTCTCGGTCAACTTGGTCTAGCTTTATTTCTGATAACTGAAGCATTCTTTGGATTCGACATCTTGGCATATATGGGTGGGGATATCAAAGATAAGAAAAGTATTCCCAAAGCGATGAAAATTGCACTTGGATTTTCTGCCGTTATCATGCTATTGTTCGTGTTAAGTTCGATGGGAATTATTCACTTTGAAGATTACATTACCACTTCGAGACCGTACGTTGATCACGTTCTTATCACATTGGGAGCGTGGGCGAAACCATTGGCAATCTTATTCATGAACTTAGCAATTCTTGGTACGGCAGCCGGTTGGCCAATTGTCGGAAGTCGGTTAATTCAAGCACTTTCAGCTGACGGTTTATTTATCAAAAAATACGCAGAATTACATCCGAAAACAAAGATGCCAACCAGGGCAATTTGGTGGCAGACAATTATTACTGTTCTCTTTGCGGCCGTTATCTTTTGGGGATACATGGCCAATTGGAAAAATCCGTACAAAATTGTCTACTTAATTTACGTCTTATCAAGTTTAATTGTATTATCACTTGTACTATTTGCTGTCCCACGATTACGAAAGAAAGTAAAAACGAAACGTATTTTCAAAGCCCCGTTAGCAAACATCGGTCCACCACTGATTGTCGTATTCTTTGGTGTGCTTATTTGGAATTGGATTGCTCAAGAAGGAACTTCCGCGATTGGTACCATTCGATTAACAAGCACGTTCATTGTCATTGGTATTCCATTATATTTCCTTATTGAGATGTATTATAATTCGAAATCCATCAGAGGCGCAAGCAACACTTTCGCATGGGCAAGTGTATTAACTGAACGTATCTTTTTCCCACGTGGTGTTGATAAGAGAGTTCTTTCCCTCCTTGGAAGTATTCAAAGTAAAAAAGTCTTAGAATTTGGTTGTTATCTTGGAGCATTAACAAAGAAATTGGGTAAAGCAGTATCTTCTCGTGGTAAAGTACATTCTGTGTGTTTTACCAAAAGTAATACAAAGATAGCTACAAGGCGAACGAGAAAACATAAACAAGTAACAGTGAAACATCATCCTCATTTCCATGACGTGAAAATAAAAGTGCAGAAAGCAGATGTTTTAGTATCTACTGGCGCATTGGCTACCATGAAAAATCATGATAAAGTGTTGAGTAAATTAAGTAAACTTGTCAAAAAAGGTGGGAAAGTCGTTTTCGTTGATTTCGAGAAGTATTTCTTTGTACTCAGTAATATCCCTTGGTTTAAAACGGATAAACATCTCAAGAAAATGTTTGATAAAGCTGGGTTTAAAGTTAATATTCACAGACGACGTGGATTGTTCGCACAACATATCTTTGTGCATGGTGTTAGAAAATAAGATTTATGAATATGAAAAAAGAAATTAGTTTTATGAAAAAAGTAGGCGTATTGTTGGCCATGCTTTTCTTAGTACCATTTGTATTGGCCGAAGATTTAACAAATCTGGCTTCAGTTGAGGTTGATCTTTCTTTAACTGGAGATTTTGAAGTAAGTGCAACTAAATCTAACGCGAGGGCTGTCAAGGTTGTCGCGGACTTTTTTTAAAAACCTATCCTAGGAAATGGGCAAAAAGTTAGTTCATTGGAAAGTGATGGAGATACCAGCGGAGAGTCAATTACTTTTCAGTATGATAATCCTAATTTAGGAAAGTCTAGTTACGGGTTCAATTCTCGAATTAAGACAGTGGCACAGCCTCCTCCCATAACGAAGAAATTACCTTATCCCATACGAGGAAACGATTTTCAAGAATTTACAGAAGCTACTCAAACGATAGATTCAGAAAATAATGTGATCAAAAATCATGCACAGCAACTGGTTGCTGGAAAAGATGATTTATTTGAAGTTGTTTTTGCACTTGCTAGATGGACAGAAGAGAACATTGAGTACGATCTAAGTACTTTAACAGCTGATGCTTCCCTCCAAGCGAGTTGGGTATTAGAAAATAAAGTAGGGGTATGTGATGAACTTACTTCTTTGTTTATTGCCATGACTCGGTCTCTTGGGATTCCCGCTCGTTTTGTTAAGGGTATCTCTCACACCAATTCTGAAGCATTTGATACTAATTGGGTAGCACATGGCTGGGCAGAAGTTTACTTCCCGGATGTTGGTTGGGTTCCCTTTGATCCCACGTATGGACAGTATGGATATGTAGATGCTGCACATTTCAAATTACGTGAAAGTGATGATCCAAAGAAAGCTGACGTGTTATACAGAATGGAAGGATCGGGAGTTCAATTAAAACCTGGTGAAATTTTGCCTGAAATTAACATTATTAATCGTGGAAAACAGTTGCCAAAACAAGTGGATATTACTGTCACGCATAGCAAATCCGACGTTGCTTTCGGTTCATCCAACGAAATACATGTCAATATAAAGAACTTGGAAAATCGGTATATCCCT
>CEPX01166937.1_pt1 | contig 10270 bp, 12 predicted proteins | sample 361361 | NCBI WGS metagenome assembly CEPX01 (sample SAMEA2619974, study PRJEB7988) | marine metagenome | biome: marine biome (ENVO:00000447); feature: mesopelagic zone (ENVO:00000213) & marine oxygen minimum zone (ENVO:01000065); material: "saline water (ENVO:00002010), including plankton...
CACGTTCGTCGCCGTCGCGACTGTCCCCGTTGCTACCCCCTTCGTCCACCTTGAACATATCGGCCAGAATCTTGCTGACCAGTTTCGACATTGACACGCCTTGCCGCGCGGCTTCGATCCTGACGGCTGTCTTCAGTTCCGCCGTAACCGCCACGCCCAGGTCAGTCGTCCGTGGAATCTTGTTCAGTTCCGTCATGTTACCCCCTTCTGTGAATTTCCTTCACTGACATAATACCACGCCCGCGCGTACCTGTCAAGCGTAAGCGTCAGCATATTGTCAGCCCCTACGCCCTTCTGGACTTGACAAGTGTCCGACAACATGGTATAATATAAGTACAAAGGAGATGAATATGACGAAGACCGGAACGAACCAGAACAAGGTAGTAATGGACGCGATGGGATTGTCATCAGGCACGATAGCAACGCTGATGAACAAAGCCGGAAAGTCCGTGACGAACTACTGGACGATCGACCGGATACAGGCGGACTTCATCCGCTTCATCCAGAACAGCGTCCAGCCACACGAAAACTGGGCAACAGCCTGGAACGAATTCATAGAAAAGGAGATATAAAATGACTAGCAGATTCGATAGTGTCAAGGCCCCGAAGCCGACCGAAGAAGCCCCTTCGATGGATGAGATTCAGGACATGGTCTTCGACGGCGACTGCACAGCGACCGATGGTTGTAGATGTGACCCTGACGGACACTGTGAACACGGACATGAGTCATGGTTGCTACACTTCGGTCTGATATGAACAAGGTCGAAACCCCCGATTCTGGGGGTCGCCAGATCAAATCTGGCCTGAAGATGACCTTCAGAATCTGATCGGAAGGGACAAAGATGGAACATACAAAGATGTTCAACCAAGCCATATCGTTGCCGGACGGGACAGAACTGGGTAGCCGCAACGTACGCGATATAAAGGAAGTCGCTGACGGCCTGGAAGGAATAAGTTCCTACCAGGGGAAGCGGATTACAGTCAAGAAGGGCCGCGACGATCACCGATGGGCAGTAATAGGACAGGTCGAAACCCCCTGATTCCAGGGGGTCGCCGGATCAAATCCGGCCTGAAGATGACCTTCAGATTCTAGCACGAAGGAGAACGAAATGACAGAACCTAACACCAGAATGACACCAATCAGGGGCAGGAATACCTGGACGCCAGACACTGACAAGGCCCGTGAATTCAACGTCTTCGACGAAGTGTTCTGGAAGTCGCCGGAAGGCTGGATCGCTTGCACGATCAACCTGGTTCAGCATTTCGATGACCGTCCCAACCGACTGACCATCACGGCTGTCCTGGAAGATCAGGCCAGTTTCGCGGAAGGACGTGAAGTGTCAGCGACAGAAGTAAAGCCCAGGGCGTGGGGCTTGCCCTGGGGGGGACGGGAAGGGTCAGCCTGGGAAGTTGTAATCAGTGAACCCCAGGGACAAGGGGGACTGAACGGATGGTACATGGAATGTCGGAACGGGGCGAAGTTTGCAACGTTCGGGCCGGACGCCCAGCACAAGTGTCGTGGTTCGTGGCTGAACGCCCAGAACCTTCCCGCACCTTTCAATGACGAAGGGTTGCGATGGGCCGACGACAATCCGTTCATCTTCCCCTTCCCCGACGCCACAATGGAAGACTTCAAACGGGAAGTCGCCGGCGCGGAAGATGCGCTGGGGATGACCCAGGAAGAACGGGACGGCGTTGACGCCAGTTTCGTCGACACAGCACACGAAGAATGGAACAGCATGACGGCCTTCCAGCAGAACGAAGTAATGGTCGGCCTGTACGTGGCCGGACAGTCCTAACAAGGTCGAAACCCCCTGATTCCAGGGGGTCGCGGGATCGAAGCCCGCCTGAAGATGACCTTCAGATCATAGAGTGAAAGGGGATCACATGCGAAACATCCGAAAGTTGCGAACCGAACTGCACGAATACATCCGGAAGTTGAACAGGCGACGACACAAGTCGCCCGCACACGGGTTCTTCGTCACCTTCGACGGGACAGCGAACCCACTTCCGACAGTCAGATTATCAGACGGCTAGACTTCCTTCTTTGTCACCTACGGGAAGCGCGGCTGGCGGAAGACCGGATGGCTGACATAACCCAGGATACTTGTCAGGGGTGCGACTTGACAAGTGTCCGACAATATGGTAGAATGTAGTCAATCCTGAAGGGAAGGGGATCACATGATAAAAGGAAATGAACAGCACGCTTTCCAGTCTGACCCGATGGCCGTAACAGCGGAACCAGTTCGATACTGGGGCTGGAACGGACTTCTGAAGGAACGGGGAATGTCACGGGACGACGCACGCGAAGCCGTCCGCCAGGGGCAAGCCTTCGTTCTGAACAAGGAAACGATCCGCGAATACGAATCGCGCGAACGCCCGTCCTAATCGAAAGCCGAAAGCCCCCTGGGTTCGCCCAGGGGGGAAGGAGTAATCGAATGAAGACCCAGGGACAGCGTCGAATGTCCCCACATAGACCACGAAGTTCGCTTCGTCTAAGCATGGAAGTTTACAATCTGGGAAGCGACATAATGTCCTTCGTGGTCGGGAACGTCGGGTTCCCAGCGGAAGATCGCCAGACCGTCGACGAATGGCACGCTGACTTCTACGCCTTCGTCGTGGACAGCGGAACCGAATGGGATGAATGGACAGACGCCTGGAATGAATTCATAGAGAAGGGGGGAAAGCACATGACACAGCCGAAAGACCTTTACATCGTGTATGAAACGACGGAATTTGTGATGGTCGACCCGAACGCCGTCAAGGGAAGCCCAGATCACAAAGCCATGAAACAGCGACTGGTCGGTCACGCCACCTGTTGGAAACGACATGCCGGCGCGAAGGACGAAGCCGACGCCCTGGAACACATCCGAACCGACATGGCTGATAAACCAGGCGCGAAGTTACAATGGCGACCAGCGTTATGACGACGGACTATGCGACCTGACTTCGGTCGGGTCGTGTGGTCAGCCGTTATCGGGCTGAACGATTCAGACAAAGGAGAATCAGATGAAACATCAGAAGAAGTTTGACGGGGCCATTCGGACAGCCGTCTTCGCGTTTCTGGAAGACGACCAGTTCAGAACCGTCGGGGATCATCCCACGATTCACTTTCACAGCAACCGCGAAGGGGACGCGCTAGTTACAGGCCCTAAAGCCTGGATCGAAGCAAAGATCGCGATCCCCAGCAACATTCGCCACCTGATCCGTCTTCAGGCTGAATTCGCGACGAAAGAAATGGCCCGCAAAGTAACCGATCCGATCGAAGCGGTCGCGGCGACGTTTTATACCCTGATCGTCCGGTTGCTGGCCCTGGAAGGCGTCGACATAAAGCGTTTCATGACCCGTAAACTGACGAAGGACGTGATGGTTCTAGTCGCCAGCGTACGCGACCAGATCGACGAAGACGAAGGGGGATTCTGATGACAGAAAAGGCCCTGGACGACAAAGACCCGCTGACCGTGACCCTGGAAATGCGTCCCACGGGGCGCGTGTATCACATCGTCGACACCGTAGCCGACCGGCACGCGATCTGTGGGCTGTTTATCCTTTACCGGAAATATCCCCCGCTTCGCCAGTCGGCAATTGCCGGAACGCCAGGCGCGCGGCTGTGTCAGAAATGCGCCAGGAAGGTAAGGGCATGAAGATGACGAAGAACCGCGGTATCCTGAACGTGATGGTCAGGGCCACCCGCGACATGGCAGTCGGCCTGGAAATTACAGGGGACGCGCCGCCCCAGGATATGACCGGCTGTCGGAAATTAGGCGACGTTCACGATTTCGTCGACGGCGTCTGTCGTGACTGTGGGGCTCCGCCGACGCCGCTCCCGTATGACGGCCTGATCGCCGACCTGAACGATGCAATCGAAGCCGTGTCACGACTGAAGGGACACGAACACGACTGGGGGCCACGGAAGGAAGTCTGTCTGATATGTGGATATGACGCTAGGGGGATGAAATGAACGGGAACCCGAAGATCACCGTAAGGCTGACGCCGGACGAACTGAAGTCCCTGGACGCCCTGGTCGGGACGTGGGGCAAAAACAGGTCGGAAGTTGTCCGTGCATCGATCGGTTCGCTTCAGGGGCTGGACGTGGGACTTCAGCGAATTCGTGACCTGGAAGACGGGACCGTGACACCAGGATGGCTACGAAGTAGAACCTGACCCCAACTGACAGAATGACGCCAGAACGCCCCAGGAAGTCCCTGGGGCGTCTCTTTGCGCCCGATGGTAGTTTTGTACCCTTTGTGCCAGGGAAGCCCGTCCTGGGCCATCCTAGCCGCCTGGAAGTAGATTGATCGCTTCGATGTTGCCCCAATCCCCGATCCGTGCGAACAGAATCATGTCCCCCGTCTGATCCCCGCCCGACCAGACCTGACACCGAAAACCGTCCACGTCGTATTCGTTCGTCCTGGGCGCGCCAATGCCCCACTTGACAGCCGTCTTATAAAAGGCCGACGCTGGATTCAGGGCGATCCCCATAGACTGGAAGGCCGCGCCCCGAAGCCGCGCCCGTGTTGGCGCGGGGACAATGGACGTTTCCCAGGGGAAGGGAACGTCGCCCCATAATTCTTTCCACGTCGCGCTGATCCGTTTCATGTAGCCCGTGGAGGTGTCCGTTGCGTCTGGATGATCTTCGACCCAGCCAGGCCCAGCGTTGTAAGCCATGATTCCGCGATACAGGTCACGCGACAGATAGTTCGTATATTCCCGCAAAATGTCGCCGCCCGTGTCGACGTTGAACAAAGGGTCTTCCAGTTGCTGGGTCGTGGGCCGGTCTTCGAAGCCTGGGTTTTCCGAAGGGATAACCTGCATCAGCCCGACTTCTGGATGTGGGAAGTATTCGCCGCGCGCGTCAGGGTCGCCCCTCGATTCCCAGGCGATCATTGTCCCCAGAAGACGGGGATCGAAGAAGTATTTCGTCCCGATCTGGCGGCAGGTGTCTTTCCAGCGATCCGTCCGTTCGTCGCCCCATTCCGTCGGGTCGGGCGCGCCTGGTCGAACCCACGTCTTCCCGTGAGCGATAATCATCGGGGGAATCGGCGTCCCCATCGTGTCGTGGCTGGCCCAGTTGCCCGACTGGTCATATAGATAGTTAGCTAGCCCGACGATGCGCGGATCCGGCGCGACCGTATTCATGTATTCGACCAGGTGCGCGAAATAAGTCCCCGCGTCTGCGTGACCTTGCCAACCGCGCGTCTTCGGGTTCGTGTCGATCTGGTACACCATCTGGTCGATCCCCAGTTCGCCCACAAAGATTGTCACTTCTTCCCAGGGACACTTTAGAATCCGACCCGCCCACCAGCCCCACGAAGGCGATCCAGCCGCGCCGTGCGGGGGAAGAACTTCCCCGAAGGGGCCGTTATGGGCGAAGTATTCGTTCACAATCACCCAGTCGTCAGGATGTAATGCCTGACGAACCCGATCGAAGGGCGTCCAGTCTGGGGGCGTGTCCCCGCCACGGTTCGCGGGCAAGCCGACAGAAAAGTTCAGCACGCCGGCGCGCCGCCCCCTTTTGTGAAGACGTTTGACGAAGGCTTCTTCGTGAATCGCCACCAGGTCAGCCGGTTCGTTCGTGTGCAGGGTCGGTTCGTTCAGCCCCGACCAGACGATCCGATCCATGTCCAGGCCAGGGTTTTCCTTCTTTACCCGAAGGGCCATGTCGCCGTAGAAATTCGCTTTTGCTTCCCCCTTTTCCTTTGCGTCAGCCGCTGAACTGAAGCCCCGATGTTCTGGGTCAGTGTTCCGATAGTGACGGAACACGATCTGGGAATCCTGGGGAATGTCTTCCAGATACGGGGGATCCGCGTCCCAGACAATCTTCACGACTGGGGGATTCCATTCGGCGAAGATCGCCCGTTCCTTCCCCGTCCTGTGATACGGGTTCCAGTGCGGACATAACAAGGTTGTCACGGCGCGCCCTTGCCTTCGCCCACTGGGGTTTCTTCCAGGGCCTGTGCCCCGCCTAGCGACTGGATCAGCCCCATAACTTCCCCGATCCGCCCGCTTACTTGCTGATAGTCGTTTTCTGCGTCAGCCAGCCGCGTCGCCAGTTCCTGGATCATGGCCGCTGACCGGCCCGCTTCCGCTGTCAAGGCTTTCATCCGCTTCTTCAGAAACGGAACGATCATCCCAGACAGTTCTGGGGGAAGATGGAGTTCGTCGATCAGAACTTCTTCCGCCACCTGTTGCCGTCCGTTCGATTCTGTTTCTACCTCAGCCTGCCCTTTCTGTCCCTTTGTCATCAGCATCTCCCCATCGTCTCTTACGTCCTTTTCCGAGTTGTTCTCCACTTACCGCATCACTTCTAAGCAGTCACCTTGTATTAGTTTACTGGCCATCGATGCCTCCGTACGGGCCGTTGGTGGGCGAGACGCTAGATTGTGCATATGATGGCGTAGAATCGTCCCTGCTGCCTAATACGCCTTATGGGGGCTATTATTCCAGACCTCCATTACTGGACCAGTCCAGCCTCTCACGCGCGCCAGAATGTCCAACATCACGCGGGCGTCGGGGAAGCCGTGGGCGTCGGCGTCCGTGTCGGTTGCGTGTTCTGTTCACCGCAATTCTGCCCCGTCGTATTCGTCCACGATCCGCCCAGATCGGGAATCCGCTTGTCAGAAAACTTCAGCGTCGCGGGGGGCGTCGGTAGGGCGTTGCTGAAGGACTTCGAATCCAGTTCGATCAGGGCTGTGTCGTATAGATAGACTTCCCTGATCGTCGCAGTATAAGTCAGGGGAAGGCTAGTGTCCAGTCGCGTGTAAGCCTTTTCACCTGGGAAGATCGCGGCCCCGAAGGGGATCGTGTAGGTGAACCGACCCGAATCGATAACTGTGACGATCTTATAATCGCTTATGTCCTGGACAGAAGACCCTCCCCAGACAAGGCCGATACATTCGTCCCACTTATCCGTTTCGAAGTCGCCGTTTATATCATATTCCGGATCATAGACAATTTCGTTCAGTTTCAGAAACGCCCCTGGCGTCGAAGTGTGTGTCGGTGTCGGCGTCAGAATTGCAGTCGGCGTGTTCGTGGGGATCATCCCCGTGGGCGTGGGCGTCGGGGTGTGTGTCCATGTCGGCGTTGGCGTCGGCGTTTGATAGGTCTGGGAATAGTGAACTTCCAGGTATGGCCGCTTCCCTGAATCGACGTTGTGCCGCGACCCGTAAGCGAAGTAGTTCCTGGACGTTGTGTCGTCGAACTGAAGTTTTACCCCATAGACCGGCGTCCCGTCGACAATCTTCTGGATCGCCGCCCCTATGTCGATCTGTCGGGTCTGGTCAGGCGTCGCGTTCCAGGCCGGCGCGGTTGCGAAGGGTGTAAGATCAGCGTCTGCTACGTTGTGAAGACCGCCTGAAGCCCAGGGCGTCGGCGTCCCGTTCCGATCATTCCATGTGACTTCCGCTTCTTCCCAAGTCTTCAGGATGAACAGCGCGTCCACGTCGCCCGCTGGGGGCGCGGACGAACTGTCCAGCGTGTAAAGCGTCAGATAGGCGTTGTCGATCGTGATACCGGAAGGAAGGGCCAGGTCGTCGAACAATATAAGGATTGGATTCTGGTCATCATTCGTCGCGTTCGATCGCATGACTAGATTGTGGTTCAGCCCGTAGGCCGTGTCAGGGTTATCATACTGAAGGTGTGCATCGACCATCGACGAATAGCCGTTCACGCCCTGGATGTAAGTCACGATCGTCGAAGCCGACACAGGGAAAGGCGTCGGCGTCGCTGTCGGGAAAGGCCAGGTTCCTTCCTGCCACGTCCGCCAGTTGCCGGTCGTCTTTTCGAAGGCGAACATCCTTTGTCCGCGCGCTGATGACGCCGACCCGTAAAGATCATTCGCGGAAGTCATCGTGCCTTCCCAGTAATCGGTTTCTACCGTCGTGTCGTCATAGAAGTCCATCTGCCGATCGTGATTCAGGTCATACAGGGAGACGCCGCCCCCTGTGTCCATCGCGATGACCAGTTCCTGGTCGCCCTTCATATAGCCCAGGCCGACCGGCGTTGTCGAAGACACGTCGCCAGCAAAGTGATCCCCTTCCCATGCGACCGCGCCCTGGCCCCGATGGTACATTCGGGTCACGTCGGAACTTGACAACGTTTCGTTCGTTATCATCAGTTCATCTATCGACCCGATGAACGCGCTAGCCGTCTTCAGCGATCCGTCCCAGGCTTCACTGACGCCAATCCGGAACAGTGCCGATGACGGATCGACAGTCAGTGTCCCCGTTGCCACAGAAGCCCCATCGATATAAATGTGGCTGTTGTTTGATCCTACTCCGTAGACGCCGACAACGTGCGCCCATGACCCGTTAGTGATCGTATCACTCGAAGCCGTGATCGAACCGCCCCCTGATCCGCCCAGAACTAGGTCGCCGTCTGCGTCCAGGTAAAACAGCCAGCCCGAATGTGACCAGTTTGACCTTCCAGCGATCATCTGCGCGGATTCTGTTGTCGTCGTGATCCAGGCCGATATACTAAAGCCGTCCGTGCCCGTCGCATTGTCGACGATGAAGGCTTCAGTCTGGTCGTAAACCTTGAAGATCATGTCCCAGGTCCCGCCACTGTTGAACCAGGCTGCACCATTCCACCATTCCATTTCGCCTGACGAAAAGGTAGGGCTAGATGTATCGCCGTACCACTGGATAAGGTCCACACCAGCACTATATGTATACCCAGCGTCTGTCGATACAACCAGATGATAAACTGTCGCTGATGCCGGATCAGGTTTTGTCTTCGTTCCTAGCCACTGGAAACTAACCCATGACGCCGTGGTGTTTATATCGCCCGTCGCGATACAGGTTGACACGTCATCCACTGGCGTACCTGAAGGTAGCCCCGCCGCGTCAGTCTCTACCGTGACGCAGACGTTCCCTCCAGGCGTTCCTGTTCGCACCATATACAACCAAACTTCGGCTAGTTCTTCACCGTCTGGCGATGTGAATTCCTGCGCCACCTGGTCCGAAGCACCACTATGTGCAAGCGTCGCCGCGTTATTGTAATTCGTTTCATCGTATTCCAGCCATTCGGTCGGGGCATATTCCAAATAAGTCGAACCATCCAAATAAAGGGCATCGTTGCGAGCACCATCGCTATATAAAGCAGTACCTGCAGTTTCTGTAAGGTCGAAGTTCGTAGCGGCCCCATACACGACGGAATCGTAAACCGATGCCGCCTTTGTATATAATCTAGTGCTAGTATCATCCCAGCCCCAATATCCCCGAACGTCTCCGCGCATTTCTTCACTGGCGAAATCGTTGGCTATGAATCTTACTGCGCTATTTTCAAGGTCAGAATCGTCCAAATATAAAACCGTTACCCCCAGGCCGTCCGCAAGATATACAGCCCATGTATCAGCATCCAACGGCGACCGTTCCCCGAAAAGGACTTCTGTGACACCAGTACCATAAGTTGCCCTTTGAGCCGTGCGCGGAATATACTGAGCACTGTAAAAATACTTCGTTACATTCCAACTTCCTGCTGCCTCATCACGTATATCGTCGATATAATTAAACAAATTCGCCCATTCAGTACCGTGCTGTTGAGAGAAAACAGCCCCGTCTGACGCAATAGCGATGTTGCCAACTTTCCTAGTGCCATAGTCGAAATGCCGCACAGTGCTATCAGTGACGTTGATCTCATCAAAACCGTCGTCAGAACCAACCATGATGTACAAATCGCCATCATCGAGCACTTCCATATAGAGGTCGTTCACCTGGTCATTGTGCAGGGCCGCACCCGCGTCAGCCAGGGAATACGTGACTGTCCTGTGCCGCTGGGAAATAGTCGATGTTGTGTCATAATAGCCGCCCGTGTCCCAACGATGGAATGTGTCGTTCGGAAAGTCAGCGCATACGACCCCGTATGAAGCCGTTCCGGTCAGGCCAACACAGACAAAGCCGTCGTGGGCGAAGACTGAATTGATCGTGTTATTCGTCGTCGGGCCGACAGCGTTATCCGTCCCCTGTTGAATCTGCATCCACTTGCCAGTCATTGTCTCCTGGGGAATGTTGTAAGCCCCAGGATCGAAGATAACCAGTTTATTAGCCTGCGCTTCCAGCATCATTATTTCCGGCGCGTTGGCGAAGAAGCCCCTGTTCGTCGTGGACAAAGGTTCAGTGTACCAGGAAAGGGTCGAATTGATCCAGCCATTCGATCTATAATCGTCACCCGTGTCATAGACATAGGTATATTTCGCGTTGCCCGACTGTGGCGCACCCAGCCGACGCATGGCGAATGGCGGCTGGGCCGTAGGCGTGTTCGTGGGCGTTGC
>CEPX01121014.1_pt1 | contig 10267 bp, 10 predicted proteins | sample 361361 | NCBI WGS metagenome assembly CEPX01 (sample SAMEA2619974, study PRJEB7988) | marine metagenome | biome: marine biome (ENVO:00000447); feature: mesopelagic zone (ENVO:00000213) & marine oxygen minimum zone (ENVO:01000065); material: "saline water (ENVO:00002010), including plankton...
AAGAAAAAAATATCCCTATCGCTTCAGCAAACATTGGAAATGTTACAAAGAAAGATATTGCGAAAGCTGAATCTCTTGCTGAAGTTGATAAGAAATACGCGGTAGTGCTTGGATTTAACATCAAGACATTACCAGAAGTTGAAGAATATGCAAAAAGTAAGAACATTAGAATAATTGCAAATGATGTGATTTATTCAGTATTAGATAACTATGTCAAATTCTCAGAAGAATTAAAGAAGAAAGAAGAGGAAGATTCTCTTGCTGGATTGATTAAACCATGCAAGATAGCTGTTCTCCGTGGATATGTGTTCAGACAAAGTAATCCAGCCATTCTTGGAGTATCTATTGAAGTAGGTTCAATTAAAACAGGAACACCAATAATGAACAAGGAAGGAAAGCGTATCACTTTTGTGAAAGAAATTAAGGAAGGTACTGAGAATTTAACCGTTGCCGAGCAGGGTAAAGAACTTGCTGTTTCATTAGATGGTGTTACCGTCGGACGACAAGTTAACGAAGGAGACACGTTATACTCAGACATTCCCGAGAACGATTTCAAAAAGTTCAAGGAAATTAAGGAACATTTATCTCCACAGGAAATTCAAGTTTTGAAAGAAGTTGCTGAAATTAAACGTAAAAGTAATCCATTGTGGGGATTAGGATGAATCATAAAATATTAAACACTCGAGAAGCTAAGAAAATAAGAGATGCCTTGGAAAATCAATTTGGATACACAAAAAAGTTAGATTATGGATTTATTGAAAACAATAAAGGAAAAATTTTCATGATCAATAAAGATTTAGGAAAAATTGATTTCAAAGAGTTAAGAATAAACAAATGGGGATTATATCTAGGAACGATGCAAGATGATGGTATCCGGTTAAGTTTGGAAGGAGCTCATTTTATTGCACAGCATGCAAAGAAAAACATCATTGAATTAAGCGATGATGAATTACATGAATACTTCACTGGTAATGATATTGAGAAAGAACTTGACGTGGGAGGTAACCCTTTCTTAATTCTGAAACACAAAGATGACATTCTGGGCTGTGCTAAGTACAAAGGAAAGATATTCAACTATCTACCAAAGATTCATAGAACGAATGATCTAATAGTTGAATAAAGTGTATTCTGCAAATCTGTTTCCTATGTTAACTGGAACAATAATATCATGGTCCCTACCATTTTTTTCAAATATCAAAATTTGATTTTTTCCTTGGTGGTGCTCTGAACTCCGCAACTTATTCATACTATATGTGGCATGATCGCGTCCAGGAATGCTATTTCCATTCTTATTCAAAAGATGATCCTTCCTCGTTTCAATATGTGTTTCTAACACCAAACCATTTACCTCTGAATTATCATCTGCAAAAACATATTTATCATGCAAAGCTCGATATCCTGACTTCTTAGGTTCAGCAATGAAATTTCTTGAAGAAACATTCGTTAACAACTTTGACTCATTCAAACTGCTCTGAACTTTGTACGCTAAATTTTTATCGCGGCAAACAAATGTTGCGGCATACGTATCATCCACATCTAAATGGTGTGCGTATGGTAAGCGTTCGCTCCATACCCTACCATGTTCAGCGTTCTGTCGAGTTATTTTTTCAGTCAAGCTATCCTTCTGCTTAACTCTTCCGAACATTAATTCTATAGCCGGAACGGCACTTGGATTCTTTGGATCAAAGAAATACAATACTGTATCACTCGTGTGATGAGGATATCTTTCTCCTACTTCCTCACGAGGTACATATTGGCCAGAAATTCCGCCAGGAGCAAATTCTTGCAATGCATCTTCAGTAACTGCCTCAAGCATATTTCGCAGATGAAACCTATTCAAGTCAACTACCAAATAATTATGATCTGGTTTCAAAGAAAATCGAGAACCTTCATCTTGATCAGCCATTTCAACATGTCTCCACATTCTCGCTAATTTTTGAACAGGAACATTACTGTACACATTACCAAAACCGTATGCAAGTTCCGCAGGAGAAGTTGTTTGAACCATCGTAAAAATTTCCGTTTCGAAACAAAAACGAAGAATTAATGGATAATGGTCATGATATCGAACATCACCTTATCTAAGAGAAAATATACAGGTGTTCGTTTAGACCAATTTATCATATAAGAACATAATAAGTATATGTTATTTAAATGTTACGGTGATTTTTTACAGATATTAGAAATCACTTAAAGAATATCTTCAATGGGCTTCTTTTCCTTCTTTGCTGTTTTTGCTGCTTCCTTAGCCGCTTTTTCCAAGTCAACACCGAGTTCTTTCAATCCTGCAACATGCATTTGCATTAGCTGTTCAACAATTTGAAGAATACGCATTAGTTCTGCACGTTCTTTTGTTAACGTTTCTAATGCACCTTTGTGATATCCAATTTGTTCATCGTTTGAAGCTGTCATAATAAACCAATTTCCACTGTTCTTTATATAATTTACTTAATCATTGAATATGCAAGCTCCACTACTCTCTGAGTCGCATTGCCATCTGGTTGGAATTTTTTTCGTGCATCCGCCAAAGATATTACGTACGGAACATGTGAGGAGACAGTTCCCAAAAAATCGCCTATTTTTCCTGGTTCATAAATCGCGTGTGTTACACCAAGGGCGTTTGTTATCAACCGATCATCTTCCACTGACATTCCTGGCTGTAAACTTACTGAAATTCTATCCAAATAGGTTGATTCAACTAGCACGGTTGAAAACATAGAAACAACCACTTCAGATGCCAGGATTGCTTGCCTAGTATCATAAGCCTGGTCTACAACAATAGGAACATCAAATTCACAAGCGAGAGATTCCAATTCGACTTTATTCTCCCGTGGGTGAGCTTTCACAAGTACATTAAAATTGGTTCCCTTTTCTTGGAGATTAGCAACTCCTTGTAATAAATCTTTAAGTGCAGTTTTCTCAGTATACCCAAGCGTATCTCCATAATGATGTTCAATTGGTTGTGAAGCAAACGTTACCATTGGGCTTTGCATTCCCAAATCACCACGAACAAGAAAACCACCATTTACAGAAAACCCATCGCGCAGTTCAGCTAAATCATCAAAGTAAGGATTTCCAGTAACGACCAGTTGGTCAGCAGGAAAACCGCCTGTGAGCATCGAATTATTCATAATATCATCCAATAAGGCAATTTTATCAGGAAGAAAACGATGTTTTCCACCGGTTGTTTGCTCATCATTGAATAATTTTCCATAATCTCGTTCCCACATCCCAAGAACACCCAGTGATGGTTTTTTGGTCTTCCTGGCTGCGTCAACAATTTGTTGCTCGAGAGCAACTTTAACTTCATCATCAGAACAACTTGTTCCAGTTAACACCAAATCTGGCTCTCTATTTCCGATATAGGTAGCCAATTGATGGGACCAAGGTGTTTCTAAATTTATAGAAACCAAACTCCGATGTTTTAAAGCATTTCGAGAGAACACATTAACGGCAGCACCTTTAGCAAAAACATCAACTTCAACACCATCTTCACGCAACTGCTTAATAACAGGGACAAGTGAATTTGCACCCCCAGGATGCCACGCTGCAGCAAGAATTCTTTTCATACATTTTTTTTCAAAGAGTCAATTATAAACCTTCTGAAACTATTTATCAACCAACACTGCTTTCTTCACAACCATGTGAGCAGTACATTCATTCTCTTCAACAATATCAACATCTTCTAAAACTATTTTCTTTGAAAACAACGGACAATCTAACACTAGCGATTCAAATTCTCCCCCTTCGCCTGCTTGATTGAATTTAATTTTCCTGCCCAATTCACGCAATGCTATCAAATCTTTATGAGTTATTCTCCTATTCAACCAACTTTTATTTAACCCCTCACCAGCAATGGCAGTTAATACTACTTCAAATCCATTATCTACCACTTCACGCATATGTTGTTTTTGTGGTTTATGCCATAGTGGAGAAAATATTTTTAATCCAAGTTTGTCACAAATCTTCTCTATACGATCTCGCTGATACACAGAAAATAGAGCACCTGAAACAATTCCATCAATTTGGAATTCTTCTTTCGCATGTATAATGGCTTTCTCTAAATCTTTCAACTCTTCTTCTTTCTCGCCTAAAGTATCTTGAACAATTAATGGCACATTCATAGCTTCAGCCTGTAACTCAACCAGCTCTACTCCTGCTGATTGAAACATGTACGACTCTTTATTAGCAGATCTCATCGTGATTAAACAAGCTAATTCATAATTTTGCTTTTTCATAATGAGCGCAGCTGAAGTTGAATCTTTCCCAGAACTAAACAGCACCCCCAATTTCAAATTGTGCGACGGATAAAATTGTCGTAAATATGCTGACTTTAACAAGCCTTCTCTTTTAGCCAATTTTCCAATGGCATTATCAAACCTGCTACCATACTGTGCAGCAACTTTTTTTCTGAATGCAAATTCTTGTGGAATTCCTTTCTCAAGTGCAATAGTTCGAAGAATCTTTTTTGTCATTCCATCAATTTTCAAAGTTGCAGGTATCTTCAATGCATAATCAACCAATGAATGATCTAAAAATGGTAAACGCAATTCCAAATTATTTTCCATGGTAATAACATCGTCACGGTATAAATCTCGTTCGTACATTTTCAATAGGCCGGAAACACATTCCTGGTTAATGTTCGCTGAATTCTTATGCCGTTCATACCCAGCAAATATTTCTTCACTTCCTAATCCAGAAAAGATAACTTTACATCCATCTTCTTTAGCCATTTCGCAGGCAATGTAAAATGTTAATGCGACACCAACTTTCACCACATTAGAATCTTCAATTAACGGCACTATTTTTTCTAAATATTTTGGAATGTCTTCTATTTTCACTTTTTTGACCTTCAGGTTCAGTCCTAACTCAACAGCCACTTTTTGTGCAGCTTCCAAATCAGAAGGAATCACTGTATCAGTATCCAAAACGGCAGTGTAGCAAGTAAATTCATGACCATTTTTTTTCAAATACCGTGCAATGTATGTTGAGTCAATTCCCCCAGAGAATAACAATCCAAATGTTTGATTTGGAATTCTTTTCTTGATTGCTGAATCCAATAAGCGTTGTGTTTGCTTCTTCAACTCTTTTTCATTTTCACCATGTCCAGGAAGATAAGTAAAAAAATCCCCATAGTTTGTACTCAATGAGTTATCGGTTACATCATACGTTAGAAAATGCCGAGGATTTAATTCCTGAGCATTACTCAATACTTTTCTCTCAGACGCAAAAGAAAAACCATCAGTAGTGTACGAAAACCACAGAGGTTTCACACCAATAATATCTCGAGCAAGAATCACTTTTCCATTTTTATGGTAAGCAAACGCATACACCCCTTGTAGTTCACCCAACTTTTCATAACCAAAAGTGTCAAGAAATTTCAAAAGAAATTCTGCATCATTTTGAGCATTAAAGTTATAGGTTCTGTTCAACTCTTTCCAGTTATAAATTTCACAGTTAGCAACTAACACTCCCTCGCCTACGAGAGGTTGTTTCACATGTCCGACGATAGCATGTAAATTGTGGCCAAGAAAACCATTTTCAACTTCAATTATTCCGGAATCGTCTTTTCCTCTATTTTGCAATTGAGCTAAAGCTATTTGAACTTTACTTTGAGCATTTTCTTGATTAAATATTCCAACTATTCCACACATACCTAAAATTTAGATTACTGTTTTATAAATTTTCACAAAACTTTTTAACTGACAGTAATCCTGAGACACCATGGCTTTAGAATTACTTTTAGAACCTGCAACCGTACTTATAGGGACATATACTTCACAGCCGCAGTATAACTTACCACAAGATTGGAAAGTTGGCTACAGGCTCTATAAACAGAAAGTGGATGAAGTTATGACAGGAACACTTTTGGGTGCAACATGGGGCTTTGTTATAAGTTTGCCAGGTGAAGCAATTTTGCAAAGGATGGGTTTTGAGCCTGGCTCAGGAACATTCTTAAGCGTTGGAGCAGGTGCCAGCCTTGATGCTTGGTTATATCCAAAAGAAGATTAATCTAAATGAATTTCAAGAACATCTTTATCCTGTAACACATGTTTTGTGTGTAATTTCTGACCTTTGTGTTTCGCACTTTTCCCCCACACACGCGCAAATTTAAATTTAGAAATGAAATCTTTGTGCAACTTGTTACACACATCACCTATTGTAGAACCCCGCTGTATAATTAATGGTTCTTCCATATCAGCTTCTTTTCGCGGTTCTTTCAAATACAAACGCATGAAATCTAACTTTTGAAAGATGAGTTCTTGTAATGGTTTAATATTCAACTTCTTCTCAGCTGAAACTGCCAAATCGGCATTCAATTCTTTCTTAATCTTGCTCAACTTCGAAGCACTCACCATGTCCATTTTGTTTACACAAACGATAGCCGGAAGATATTTTTTATTCCCTTCGATAGCGTCGATAAATCCATCGATGTCAATGACACTTCGTATCAACACGTCACCATTACTTATCTTAAATTCCTGCAATATTCGCTTCATGGTTGCATCATCAAAACCTAAGCGAACAGTTTTTCCAATTCTCAATCCACCACGCGCTTTTTTCTTAATGAATACTTCAGGTTTCTTTCTGTTAATTCTAATATGCGAATCCCACACTTCTTTCAAAATGGACGGATAATGATTAGGATGCATGACATCTACCAGAATAAGCACTAAATCTGCTGTTCTGATAACAGCAAGAACTTCTTTCCCCCTTCCTTTACCAGAGGCAGCACCTGAGACAATACCAGGAACATCTAGAATTTGAATTTTTGCCTGCTTGTAATTCATCATACCTGGAACTACAGAAAGGGTTGTAAATGCGTACGCACCAGTTTCAGAGTCAGCACCAGTTAATGCGTTTAACAAAGTTGATTTACCCGCAGATGGAAAACCAAGTAAAAGAACAGTCGCGTCACCCGATTTCCGAACAGAATACCCATGATCGCTTCTACCTGTTTTCTTGGCAACTCTTCCTTCTTGCTTTTCTTTCAATAATGCTATCTTCGCTTTGACTAATCCAATGTGATGTTGAGTTGCTTTGTTATATTTCGTCTTCTTCAACTCATCTTCCAAATCTTTGATTTTGTCTGCATAACTTGCCATAACTGAAGAATTACCTTACTCTTTTTTAATCGTTTCTGCATTTTCGCAATCTTTATAAGGATAAAACGAAAAAACAAGGTCATGATACCATATTTTGAAACTATCGGAGAACACATTTACTCAGTGGTAATTGCAGTAGTTATCTTACTCATTGGATTCATTGCAGGACAATTAGCTAAGAAGTTTTTAAAGAAAGTATTACATGAAATTGAACTTGATCGTATTGTGAAAAAATTAGGATTATACTTCTCCATTGAAGATAAGTTAAGTGTAGGAGTCAGTTGGCTGATTTATTTCATTGCCATCATCATGTTCCTCAATCAATTAGGATTAACACCATACATTGTGTACTTAATTGTAGGAGGAGTCTTGCTACTATTTGCACTAACTATTATTCTCGGTTTTAAAGATTTTATTCCAAATTTCATCGCAGGACTTTTTCTGCAGCAAAAGAAATATTTCCGAGCAGGAAAAAGAGTAAGGATTGAAGGTATTGATGGAATTATTCGAAAAGTTGGTATTACTGAAATTGAAATTGAAACCGATAATGGTGATTTATTGTATGTTCCTTGTTCATTGTTTAGAAAAAAGAAATTTCTTATTAGCTGATTTTTTAACAATATTTATATACCTTCTTGTACCTATTCAAGCAAAAGAGTGAACCGATGAAAAAGATAGCCATACTTTCAGTTTTATTTCTCCTAGTGGTATCTCTGACACAAGCAGCAGTATACAGTAATCAACCAGAAATAAGAGTGATAATTCTGTCTCAATCACCTGATCCTGTTGAACCTGGCCAAGTTGTTACCATGACGTTTCAAGTTGACAACGAAGGACAGGAAACAAGTGGTGATGTCATTGTTGAAATTCTTCCGCAATACCCGTTTAGTTTATACAGTGGGACAGCTCAAAGAAACATTGGGGTGTTACGAAGAACCACGTCTGGAGACAAAGTCACCGTTGAATACAAATTAAAAGTTGATGAAGAAGCTGCAGAAGGAGAGACAGAAATAGAACTTCAACTTCAAGTAGGTGATACGTCAGGAAGGATTTATTCTGATGATGAGTTTTTGATTGACATTCAAACTCAAGATGCAGTGTTAGGAATTACTTCGATAACGTCAGAACCTGAACAAATTCCACCGGGTGGCATGTCATCCACAAATATCATGGTGAAAAATTTTGCTGATTCTCTACTTAAAGACATTAAATTCACATTAGATTTCCGAGATTCAACGTTACCACTGGCACCGTTCCAATCTTCATCCCAGCAACGATTAGCCAAGTTACGTTCAGATTTCCAAGGTGGACTTGAATTTAATATTCAAGCTGACCCAAACGCTGCACCTGGATTATACAAAGTTCCATTAAACATTACCTATAACGATGAGAAAGGAAACAGTTACGCTATCAATGACGTCCTTCCATTAACAATTGGTGATATTCCTGAACTGAACACATACATAAAGAAAACTACAGTTCTGCAACCAAACAAAGATGGGAAGGTCACCATTGAAATTGCGAACGCTGGAACAACTGATGTAAAATATATGAGTTTGACATTATTACCATCAGAACATTACACCCTCATTTCCCCAACAAACTACTTTTACATTGGAGACATCGACAGAGACGACACGGAAAGTGAGGAAATTGACATTTTCACGAGCAGCTTGCGAACACTGCGAATCCCTGTGGAACTTCAGTATAAAGATGCAAGTAATACTGAACTTACACAACAAGTAAATTTAGAGATGGATTTATATTCGGCATTGCAACTAAGAAAACTTGGCGTTCTTGAACGCACCAAGCTTGGATTGTATGGCACTCTGCTCATAATAGGTGGGGCAGGCTACTTGGTGTATCGTCGCCGAAAAAAGAATGCGTAAAGAATATTTTCGCCTCGCGTATCGAAGTGCTTCTCAAAGAAAATTACGTTCTTGGTTAACCATGATTGGAATTTTTATCGGCATAGCAGCCGTAGTGTCACTTATTTCTCTATCACAAGGGTTACAACAAGCAATCTCCGAACAATTTGTACAGCTAGGTTCTGATAAAATTGTTATTCAAGGACCAAGCTCGGGATTTGGGCCACCAGGAACGGGAGTAGAAGTTCCATTAACAAAAGATGATGAAGAAGTCATATCAAAAGTGAAGGGAGTCGATCTGGCAGTCGGTCGATTAATTAGATCTTTGAGAACAGAATTCAAAGATGAAGTGAAATATTCTTTTATTGCAACAATCCCAGAAGATGGAGAACAAATTGATTTAGTTATTGAAGCGAACAATTACAAAAGAGGAGAAGGGAGATTATTGAAAAAAGGAGATAAGTTCAAAGTAATGATAGGTAACAGTTTTTCAAAAAATGCGTTTGATAGAGAGATTGAAGTAAGAGACAAAATTGACATTGAAGGTCAAGATTTTGAAGTTGTGGGCATCTTAAAAAAATCCGGAAATCCACAGCAAGATAGTACCATGGTAATTCCCGAGGAAGCGTTCAGGGAAATAACTGGCGTTATTGAGGATTTTGATGTTATCCCAGTAAAAGTTACTGGTGGTGAAAATATGGCATTAGTTACAGAGAGAGTAAAAAGAGATTTACGGAAAAACAGAAATGTTGAAGAAGGAAAAGAAGATTTTACCATCCAAACACCGGAAAATCTACTGGCAACATTAACAACCATACTTACCATCGTGCAAGGCGTTCTGGTTGGCATAGCTGCTATTAGTTTGATCGTCGGAGGCATCGGAATCATGAATACCATGTACACGGCAGTGTTAGAAAGAACGAAAGAGATAGGTATCATGAAAGCCACAGGTGCACGAAGAAGTCAAATCATGCAATTATTTTTGATTGAGTCAGGCATGCTTGGTTTATTTGGAGGAATTATCGGCGTTTTACTGGGTTTCGCTATAAGTAAATCTGTTGAATTGATTGCTTTTCAAATATTTGAATCGTTCCTTATCCGTGCAAGTTTTGACCCGTTATTTTTGATAGGAATGTTAACATTCGCGTTCGCAGTTGGTGCAATTTCAGGGGTATTCCCTGCAAAGCAAGCGGCGGCATTAGTACCAGTAGAGGCATTGAGGCAATAAGATGTTCAAAGATTACTTTAGAATACCATGGAAGGAAATTAGGCGAAGAAAGCTTAGAAGTTGGT
>CEPX01105650.1_pt1 | contig 10261 bp, 14 predicted proteins | sample 361361 | NCBI WGS metagenome assembly CEPX01 (sample SAMEA2619974, study PRJEB7988) | marine metagenome | biome: marine biome (ENVO:00000447); feature: mesopelagic zone (ENVO:00000213) & marine oxygen minimum zone (ENVO:01000065); material: "saline water (ENVO:00002010), including plankton...
ACCGGGCCGTAGACGCGGAGGTTCCGGAGCTGCTTCTCGACGGCGACGTCGTACTTCTGCGCGTTCTCGAAGAGCTTGGCGTAGATCTGAGCGCCGCCCTCGGCGTCGAGCCCGAACTGCTTGACGAGACGGCCGACGCCCTCCGCCGCGCCGACCGCGTCCTCCTCGAGCAGACGCGAGCCGGCGAGGATCGTCCGGGTGAGCCCCTCGAGGCTCTCGCCGGTCTCGCCGGTCTGCGTCTGGAGCGAGCCCATCGCGCCGGCGATGACGTCGAACGACTCGGGGGTCTCTTTGGCGATCCTCCGCATCGTCTCGCCGAGCGAGACCATCTGCTCGTCCGTCGCGCCGGTCGCGACTTGGATCTTCCTCGAGGCCGCCTCGATCTTCTGCGACGCGACGATCGCGGACCCGCCGGCCGCGACGAGGGGAAGGGTGACGGACGCCGTCAGAGCGGTCCCGGCCTGCTTGAGCTGCCGCTCGGTCCGCCGACCGAAGCGAGCGAGCTTGCCGGCGGCCTTGTCGAGATTCTTGTCGAACCCCGCCGTGAAGGCCGCGAGATCGACGCGAAGGGTTCCGAGGAACTTGTCGGCCATCGTCTTAGCCTCCGAAGGTGCGCCTTATCTTATCGGCTAGAGCCTCCGCGCGCTCCTCCTCCGTCATCGGCTTCTCGAGCGACGGGAACCAGTCCTCCGGACGCCTCGGCTCGGAGCCCTCCGCGCGGCGGAGCGAGTGGGTCTCGATGAGCGAGTAGAGGCGACCCCACATCGCCTCCTCGCGTCGAGATCTCCTCGAGCAAGCCTCGCGGATCTCCCCGAACATCGCGGTGTCGAGCTCGGCGAGATCCCGCGGAGAGATCCCGCTGACGACGGCGACCCACGCGATCAGTCGACGGGCGCTGAGTCGGACGGCGTACTCTCGTCCTCCTCTTCGTCGTCCTCGTCGTCGCGCGTCACGCCCATGATCTCCGTCACGGCCGTCGCGAACGGCTCGATGAGCGAGACGAAGACCTTGAGGAGATCCTTCGAGTGATCCGAGACGACGACCTCCGTCGGGACGTTCGCGGTCGCGGCGACGAACTTGACGGCGAACTCCACGCCGGCGAGCCGCATGGCCATCTCCGTACGCCTCTGGATCTGCTGCTCCTCGTCGAGCTCGGCGAGCCTCTTCGCCTCCGCCGCGGACGGGCAGCACTTGTTGAGGATCGCGCCGCACTCCATCCCCGTCCCCTGCTCGATACGCATGAGGGTGTTGAGGTCGAACTTGATCTCGCGGGCTCCGATCTTGACGGTCTCCGACATGGTCGTCTCCTTGTTACGGGTAGAAAAAACGGTCCGGGCGAAGTGTATCGCCCGGACCGCCCGCAAGACCCCGAAGCGGAGCCGTCATTCGTTTACGTCAGGAGACCGTCCCGTAGGTCGCCTTCCCCGAGACGGTGAGCGTCACGGACTGCGACATCCGGCCGTCGCGCGGCGTCGCCGGGCCGAGGTTGGTGACGTAGGCCGCGAAGGTGTATTGGTACGCCGCGCCGGGGAGGACCACTTGGAAGTTGCGGAGCGTCTTCGCCTCCGCGTCCGTCCGGAGCAGAGCTTGGCTCGAGTCGTCCTCGATCAGGTTGAGGTCGAGCTCGACCGGGCCGGACTCGAGGAGCGTCGCGATGACCTCGGTGAACCCGTCGGGGCTCTCCATGTTCGTCGCGTCCACGGTCGCGAGCGAGGTCGACGGGGGAGTGATGTCGTGGATCTCGGCGATCGTGGTGAAAGCCTCGGAGACCTCTCCGTCGCCGATCTTCAGGATCGTCCCGAAGCCGGACTTAGCGCTGGTGGGGGGCATGGTCTTTTCTCCTGTTTGGGGACGTCGATCGGGGGAGCCTTACTCCCGGTGCTGAATCATAGCGTCGATCTGGAGCTTGTGCGTCCCGACGTCTTGGTCGTAGGAGGCGCGGGGTCCGTCGATCTCGATATTGTCGACCGCGTAGGTCTTCCCGTTCGCGCCGAGATCCCCCTGATAGCTCTCGAGCTCGGCGCGTACCGCCCTCGCGAGCGTCGTCGCCTCGGTATACGACGCCCCGTAGCAGTTGAACTCCCATCGAGATTTGACGAACGATCCCGTCTCCGCGTTATGGGTCTGGTCCCGGTTCGAGGAGATCGGGCGGTACATGAGAGCGGGGTACGTCGTCCCGTTCGGGAGGAGGTTCGGGTAGACGCGAGAGCCGACGACCGCGGAGATCGCCGCCGCCTCGACGAGGTGCTCGTAGATCGCGTCTTCGATGTAGGTCGTATCAGACATCGAGCTTCCTCAATCTCTCGCGGGCCTTGCTCAGAATCGCGTCGAGGACCTCCTCGGGGTCGCCGTCGATCGCCGGCCGAAGGAACGGCTGCGCCTTGGCTCCGGGGTGGACGGCGTTGATCGCGGCGATCTCGTGCGGGTCCGTGCCGAACTCGACGAGGTGAGCGATATAGGCCGAGCGGGTCTTCTTCTTGATCGCGACCGTCGACATGACGGCGGCGACGCCCCTCCTCGGCCGCTTCGAACGAGCGATGATGTCCTCTTTGAGGTTCCCGGTCCGGGTCGGCGCTCCGTCTCTCGCGCGGTCTCGGATGACTCGAGCGCCGGCGACCATCGCGGTCCGGAGCAGGTTGTTCTTGGTCTTCGGGTCCGAGATCCGCTTGATCTTCGCGGTGATCTCCTCGACGTCGGCGCGGATCTTCGAGGTCGGTGTCTTCGTCATCGTTACCCCCCCGCCGACTCGTCGATCGACTCCGCGGAGATCTCCACGGTCCGGTTCCTCGCGACCTCCGCGACGCTCTCGATACGGTAGTCGCGCCCGCTCATCCGAACCCGCATCGTCGAGTCGACCTCGTGACCGTGCCGGATCGTGAAGAGCGCCGAGGTCTTCGAGCGGAGCCGCCCGTCCGAGGCCTGCTCGCCGGCGACCTTCGACTCGTACCTCGCCCAAACGGTGTGCGCGACGGACCACGACGCGACCTTCGCTGGATCGCCTCCGACGCCCTCCTCGTAGACGGGTGTCAGGATCTGGACGCGCCGGTCGAGCTCTCCGATCGAGCGGTAAGCCACGGCGTTACCACACGGCGACGATGTTGGAGGCGGTGGTGTTCGCGTCGCGGACGCGAGAGACCCGAATCGGGAGGAGCGTCCCGGCCGGGACGGACGAGAATACGACCTCCGTCTCTCCCCCGACCATATCGACCTCGACGTCGCCGGCGGTCCCGATCCACAGCGCCCTCGACGACGTCGCGAGGTCGGTGTCGTCGGCCGGCGTCACGGCGGCGGCGTTCTCGGCCGGAGACGTCAGTCCCGCCTTGTTGTTCTCGAATGCGTCAGACATCGATGACTCCTAGCTCCCCGTTCGGGATCTCGTGCTTCGCGATCAGAGCCCCGACGCTCATCGGGACCTCGGCCATGCTACTCGCCGCGACGCTCTGGCGGTGCTCGTAGAGGTGACCCACGAGGAGGAGCGCCGCGGAGATCAGATCCGAGTGGACGTTCCCCGCCTCGGACGGTCCGGCCTCATACCGGACCCGGACGGCGTCCGGCCTCGAGACGCAGAGCGTCGGCCACGCCTCGCTCTGGCTCGCGAGGAAGACCCGAGCCGGCCGAGCGGCGTCGTCGATCGCGTAGACGTCGGTGTCGACGGTCTGCTCGGCGAGGTCCTCGTCGAGATACTTGACGGAGGTGATAGAGCGAACGGGGGAGTAGGGAAGAGCGAGGTGTCCGAGCGGGTTCGGGAACCGCCGCGTCCTGAGCTCGACGACCTGCGGGATCATCGCGACGCCGGATCGGGCCTCGATCGCGGAGATCGCGGAGAGGACGAGGCGGTCGATCAAGTCGTCCTCGTCGGAGTGATCCACTCGGAGGTGAGCCTTCGCCGTCGCCGTCGTGATGACGCCGGCGACCGTGCTCGAGATCTGTTTCATCGACCAGTCGAGCCCGATCATCGCGGCCTCCGTTACTCGGATCTCGTCTCGACGTCGGAGTCGTCCTCGTCGGCGACCTCCGCGTCGTCGTCCTCTCCGCTCTCGACGTCGGAGTCGTCCTCGTCGGCGACCTCGTCCGCGGTCTCGTCGGCGTCCTTGTCGGCGTCCTCGTCCGACGCGGAGGAGGCGTCCTTGCTCTCCTCCCCGTCCGTGGTCGCGTCGGGCGCGGCCGGCGTCGCGAGCGCCGGGTGCTTCGGGTCGAGTTTCCATCCGACGGGCTCCGCGTATCCGCGGTCGACGTACTTGACGGCCTCTCGCTCGGCGAGCTCCACGACGTCGCCGGGCGCGATCGACTCGTGACGCCTCGCGAACGAGGTGAGCGAGCGGACCTTGAGCGTCTTGCCGGTCGTCTTCTTTGAGGTCTTCTTGGCCACGGCTGGTCTCCTTGTTGCGGTTCCGAAAAAAGCCGCGCCGCGGTCTCCCGCGGGCGGCTCTGCGAAGAGGAGGATTTACGAGCCGCTGTCCATCGTCAGCTTCTGGATCGCCTCGCCGCGGGCCTCCATGACCTTGCCGTCGTAACGGGCGAAGGCGACGAACCCGCGCTGGTACTGCGAGCGGAGCGAGTCGTCGATGTCGAAGAGAACCATCTCGCGAGCGATACGCCAGTAGTAAGTCGAGAAGTCGCCGAAGAGCATCGGGACGCTAGACGTCGCCGCGGCCGCCATGTTCTGGTTGATGGTGTAGGGGCTACCCATCAGCGTCGAGGCGATACCCCCGATGAGGCTCGGCTGCCAGAGCGGCCTGCCCTCGGAGTCCTTGAGCTTCCGGAGAAGCAGGAGCGTCGCGTCGTTGAACATGAACCGCCCGTTCATCCGGTACGCCGGATCGGGGCCGTGCTGGAGCTCGAGGATCTCCTCGAAGGTGATCGCCGTCTCACTCGCGGCCGTGACCGCCGCGCCGGCGGAGGTGACGACGCCCTCCGGCTTCCCGCTACCGTCGCCGGTCGTCGCGTGAAGCGAGGTGATGCGACCGAGTCGCTGGCCGAGACGACGCGCGATGAACCCGAGGATGTCGACCCCCGCGTCCTGAAGCAGAGCCCGCGAGACGCGGATCTCTTTGGACGAGTAGAGGTACGAGCTCAGGCTCTGCGTCGTGAACGTCGGGTCCTGCTGAGTCGCCGCCGTCTCTTGGTCGAGGATCTCGCCGACCTCCGAGGTCCCGTCCGAGACGGGCATCGGAAGGTCGTTGCCGGCCTCGGTCCGGAGGATCGTGACGCCGGCCTCGTCCATCCAAGAGTACTTCTTCCGGATGTCGTCGATCCGGTTGATGAATCCCTCGGGGACCGCGTATCCGCCGTCGCCGTCCGCGATCGTGTTGAGCGCCGCGCGCTGCTCGTCGTTGGCGACGCCTGTCTCGAGGATGTCGACCTGCTCGTCGGAGAGTCCGCGAGCGCCGCGGCGAACCCACGTCTCGAAGGCGTCGTCGTACCGACGCTCGTCGTCCGTCTGCTCGTCGCCGTCGCCTCGCTTCGCGTCGCCGGTCTTGGTCAGGTGGACCTTCCCCTCGTCCGCGGTGTCCGAGAGACCGAGCTGCTCGCGGATGACGTCGATCTGCTGCTGTGCCTCGACCGCCGCGGTCTGGTGTTCGCGGACCTCGGAGAGCTCCTCGGTCGTGAGGTCGCGCTCATAGTCCGTCCGTTCCTCGTTCTGAGCTCGAGCGAAGATCTCCGCCGCCTTGTCTTTCGCGTCTCGCCTCCGAGACTCGAGCTGGTCGAGCCGCTTCCGGAGGTCCGCGCCGTCCTGAGTTTTCATCGCGTTCCCTTTCGTTTTGTGATGGCCGAACCGCGCCCGTCGCGGCGTCCAATCTTACCACGTGTCTACGTCGGCCGCCATAGCGGCCAGCGTCGCTTTCCGTCCCTCGGTCAGAGCGGGCTCCCCCGGACCCGAATCCCCGCCGCTCTCCGAGCGAATCTCGCTCCGGATCTCGGAGAGGACCTCCTCGAATGCCCTCGACTCGCTCGCGACGTAGCTCTGCGGGTACGCCGGCCAAGCGACCGGGGAGACCTCGCGGAGCCTCGCCTTCTTGACCGTGCGGATGAGGACGCCGTCCTCGTTCTCGTCCCACTCGTCGTCCACGGCGCGGAACCCGAAGCTCACCCCGGTGATGTCGCCGCGGTTGATCGACTCCTCGAGGTCCCTCGCGTACGAGGTGTCGGGGAGGTCGACCTCGAAGTAGAGCCCGTCGTCGCGGTCGTCGATCTCGAGCGTCCCCGCGCTCTGCCGACCGAGCACGTGCGAGCTCGAGTGGTGAGCGAGCGCCCGGACGTCGGCGTTCTCGAGGTCCTCGCGGAACGCTCCCGGCTCGAACTTCTCGCGGAACCCGAAGATCGGGCTCGAGAGCTCGTTGTACGGAACGGCCTTGCCGCGGAGGACCTTCGTCTCCGAGCCGTCCTCTCGCTTCTCGGTCCGGATCTCGAGCTTCCCGTCGAGCTTCCTCGTCGAGTCGTGCTCCGCGATCTTGTTTCGGATCTTCATGGCCTTACTCCTCTTGGGATTCGTTGTCGCCGCCTTGATCGCTTCCCTCGGACGGCGCGTTCGTGGTCGGACCCTTCTCGATCATCTTCTCGACGATCGCCTCGGCTTGCTCGGCGGTCGGCGCGGGCGCGACGTTGACGGGGAGCGTCGGCCTCGAGCCCATCCCGTTCGCGAGCGCGTCCATGTCCTCGCGGGCTCGGATCTCGTCGGAGGTGATCGAGCCCGTCGCCTTCATGTTCTTGTACCCCTCGGTCCTCGCCTTGAAGTCGCCGCGGAGGATCTCGTCGAGGTCGATGCGGACGAAGAAGCGGCCGCGCTCGGAGGGGTGGATGAGTTTCCGGGTGAGCTCTTGCTCGAGCTGCGTGACCCACGGCTGGAGCGAGTCGGTGACGGCGTCGATGTTCTGCTGCTCGATGTTGTTGAACGACGACTTCTCGAGCGAGCCGATCTTATGAGGCGGGACGCGGTAGAGCCTCGCGACCTCCTCGACCTCGAAGCGCCGCGTCATCAGGAGCTCGGTGTCCTCGGGGCTGATTCCCCACGGGCTCCAGCTCGCTCCGTCCTCGAGGATCAACGGCGTCGCGTTGAGCGAGCCGGGGTCCGTCCTCTGGCGCTCGAGGATTCGCTCGAGCCCCTCGCGGAACCGCTTGTACGCCTCCGGCGACATCGTCTTCTCGACGTTCACGACGCCGGGCGGTTTCCCGCCGCCGGCGTACACGTGGAAGGCGTACTTCTCGGCGGCGCTCGCGAGCGCGATCGTCCTCGCCGCGGCGCGGATCGGCGAGACGCCCTTGAGACCTCCGGGCCGCGCGAACGTCCGGATGTGGAGGATGTCGTTCGGGGCGAAGCGCGGGCCGAGCCGGCTCCGCCGACGCGGGCTCGACTTCGAGCCGTGGTCGATCCCGAGCGAGGGGAACTCGTAGACGAGGTTCTTCGGGAAGACCTTGTGGTCGTCCATCCATCGGATCGAGACGTTCCTCGGGTCGACGAACCGAATACCGATCGGCTCCCGGCTCGCGTTCCACTGGACCGGGGCGATCGCGTTGCCGTGGAGGTTCGCCGAGACGAGCATGGTCTGGACGACGGAGAACGCCGGGCATTGGGCGCACGGATCTCGGAGGAACGCCGCGACCGGGTGGTCGTAGTGTCGGACGCGGCTCGTCTCGTTGACGCGCTCGACCACGTAGATCGGGAGCATCCCGATCGTGTCCGAGATATACCGGACCGCCGACCAGATCGCGGTGAGGTTCAGAGCCGTCGTCTCGGTGACGTTCGCTCCGTACGGGCCGCCGCCGGAGACGAGACCGTAGTCTCGAAGCGTCTCGTACGAAGGCTCGGCCGTCGTGATCGAGCGCGCCTCGGAGGACGGCGAGATCGCGTAGGCGAGCCCGCTACGAAGCCGCGTCATGAATCCGGGTGTCTCCGTCATCGCCCAGAAGTCCTCTCGACTCGTACACGCTCGTCGGGGCTCGCCGCCGAAGCATCGCCCTGCTGAGAGCCATGATAAGCGAGACGACCCCGTCGATGCGCTCCGGCGATTTTTTCTTGGACGGCTTTATCAGTCCGCCCTCCGCCTCGTCGATGACGACGTTATCCGCCATCCAACCGAGGACGGGGTCGCCGTGGTGCCGGAGCTGGTGCGAGACGACCGCCCGGATGAACGCCTTAGACGGGCCGTTCATCGTCGTCACGCCTTGCCGCATCTGGAGGACCTCGTACCCCGACTCTTCGAGGTTCATAATCGTCTCCATCGCGTTCCACGGGTCGGCGGCGATCTCGCGGACGTCGCAGAGCCCGGCCCATCGGTCGATCTCGCGGCGCAACGCCGCCGGGTTCACGGCTCCGCCGGAGGTCTTGTAGATATGCCCCTCCTTGATCCATCGCGGGTACGGGACTTTGTCCCGACGGGCGCGGACTTCGGCGCTCTCCGCGGGGAGCCAGAAGGAGCAGACGACGTCGAAGATCCGGCCGTCGCCGACGACGTCGCCGGGCATCGCGTCCTCCTCGTAGAGCGACGAGACCTCGCGGAGACGGCCGAGCGTCGCCGTGTCGTCCGGGTCGTGCGGGTCGGCGTCGCGAGGGAAGACGCCGACGAGCGCGGTGATGTCTTGCGTCGAGCTCATATCGAACGCGAGGTACGCCTCGCGGCCGGCCATCTCCTCGATCGTCACCCCGATCGAGCCGGCGCACTCGTTCCACGCCAGCGACGGAATCCATCGCTCCGCGGAGCCGGTCCACTGGTTGAGGTAGTAGCGGCGGAACGCCGATTCGTACGACGGCTGCTCGATCGCCTTCTGAGCCTCTCTCGAGTAGAACGACTCGGGGACCGTCACGCCGAGGTTCGGGTTCGCCTTCGCCCACACCTCCGGGTCGCGGAAGTCGTCGCCGGGCTCCGCCTCGAAGACGCAAGGGTAGAACGAGTGATCCTCGGACTCGCCGGAGAGGACGCGCTTCGCGTGCTCGTACTGGTCGTAGCAGATCCCGTTCTTCGAGACGCCGGCCGTCGTCGTGATGATCGTCAGAGGTTGCTCGCGAGATCCCGTCCCCGTCACGAGGACGTCGTAGAGCCGTCGATCCTTGTGCTCGTGGAGCTCGTCGATGACTCCGCAATGAACGTTCTTCCCGTCTTTGTTCGATACGTCCCCGGAGAGCGGACGGAGCACCGACGCCGATGGCTCGTGGACGATCGCCGTCCTCTTCGGCATGAGGTTCGAGGCGAGGAACTCGCTCTGCGTGACGATCCCGCGAGCGACGTCGAACGAGAGCGTCGCCTGCTCCTTGTCGCAAGCCGCGAAGTAGACCTCCGCGCCGAACTCGTTGTCGGCGCACATCATGTAGAGAGCGAGCGCGACCGCGAGGAACGATTTACCGTTCTTCCTCGGGAGAAACAAGAAGAGCGTGCTGTAGCGTCGCGCCCCGGTCCGAGCGTCGACCCATCCGAAGACCTCGCGGATGACGACGCGCTGCCACTCCTCGAGCTCGAATCTCCTCCCGGCCTTCTTCCCCTTGACGTGCTTGACGAACCGCTCGATGAACGCGACCGGGCGGTCCGCGAGCTCGGCGTCGAAGCGATAGACCCGCGGCGAGCGCCCGAACGGGTCGGGAAGAATCTGAATCGGGGTCAGACGACTCGCGGTGTCCTCGACGGTGACGCTCGAGGTGTCGGGAGGTAGACCCGGAGATCGCTCTCGCGGGGACGGCGATTCCACGGCGGTCTCCTCTTAGGCCGAGCCCGTCAGACGGAACGGCGCGGTCGGGGCGCTCGCCGGCTTCTCCGCGTCGGGGTCCGCGTCGTCGAGCGTCGACTTCGGCGGTCGGTTCCCGCCCCAAGTCGAGACCTTCGAGCGGGCGCACGGCGTGAGGCCGAGCTCTCGCTCGAGCTTCAGACACTCGTCCGCGGCCTTGCCGTACGCGGAGATCGCCGCCGAGATCTGCTTCGACCCGGTGCTGTGCTTCATGACGAGGCCGTCCTCCTCGACGAGCGCCGCGGCCCGCTCGAGGAGAGCGAGCGCGACGCAGTAGCGCCCGACGACGTTGACGTCCGCGAGACCGAAGACGCCCATCCGGAGAAGGAGCGGCGTGATCCGGTCCCAATGCTCGCGAGCGCCGGCGACCTTCTCGACGAGCTCGGGAGGATCTCGCGTCGTCCCCTCGTCGGCGTACTCCACGCGGGGCTTGTCGGGGCGGTCGAGATTCTTCTTGCTCGGGTTTCCCTCGCGTCGGTGTTGCTCGTCGGGTTTGCGTCTCATCGGTCGCCTTTCACGTGAGCGCCGGCGCGCTCTCTCGGTTCGG